>Ga0209210_1003310_pt1 | contig 10988 bp, 15 predicted proteins | sample RifGroA1_FD_183991 | JGI IMG/M metagenome (GOLD analysis project Ga0209210, IMG submission 183991) | Contaminated groundwater microbial communities from Rifle, Colorado, USA - Rifle Groundwater A1 (SPAdes) (version 2) | ecosystem: Environmental > Aquatic > Deep subsurface > Groundwater >...
GCTGTTTTCTTGGAGGAAAAAACAATGGTTACAACAAGTGAAGTAGGTAATGCTTTCTGGAATAGAGAGAAAGCAAAAGGTAGCAGTGTTAAAACTGATGGAGAAAAATTGTGGAGTTATAATACAGTAATTCTCCAAAGATTGAGCAATGGTTCAACAATTGGTAACACAACAAAGTATAGTAGTACTACGAGTAGAACTCAAACACAAGTCGGTGTTAAGAATGCAACATTCTTGGTAGATAAAGTACCAATGACTGCACAAGATTTGCAAGAGTACAATAAATAGAACAATAAATAATAATTATTGTTGGAGGAAGAACAATGATAAAACAAGAAAAAATATTAGAGAAGAAGAAAGTTACAAAGTATGGTACAGGAGCACACATAGTGCTACCAAAAAGTTTCATAGGACAAACAATCTATGCAATACCTGAAAGGTATTCTTCAAGAATAGAAAACCTATTCTACGGAAACATACAAAAAAGTTTAATATTGAGCGATGTACTATCAAAAGAAGAAATAGAAAGGGTTAAAGCAAAAATGCAACACGTAATTAACAGAGCACCAAATGGTGGTCGAGGATTAGATGAAAACGTTCCATACTTCAAAAGAGTAATACAAAGATTACCAACGTTACCTGAAGAAGATTGGGGAAATATAGATATTGGCATAAGAGGTGATTACTCCGATGATTTGTACACTATAGCAATGACTAAAGCTGGAGAGTTACGTAAAGTATCCAAACAAGTACGAGAGTCACAAAGAACCTCCAAAGAAGTCAAAACAATTGAATTGTTAGAGGAAAAAAAATGAAAACTGATGCCAAAGAGAAAAAGGAAAAGAAAGAGATAAAAAATAACAATGCAAGGTTCGTAATAAGAAACGGAAAAACTTTTTTTGTTGAACGTAACGGTGCTTACATGAGTGCAGAACTTCTTGATGATATGATGTTATCGTTACAACTGTTCGCAAAATTTAAGGATTATGCTGAAAGTTATGCTTTTACGAGATGTGATTTTAAGAATTATTATGAAAAAGATATGAAGCTGAAAAGAACTACAAAATCCAAAAAAGTTTAAATACCTTGATAAGTAGAACACTTAATATGGCGAGAGATGTAAAAACTTCATTCCCTGAAAGTGGAGGTAGTACTGTTCACTTAGCAGTTTATGTTCCATCTACAAAAAATATTTCTGATGATATAGGAAAAATGGCACATAAGAAGCGTGTTTTGGAGGTAGTAAAATTTTTGCAAAAAACTTATCATGGTAGTACTCGGTATAAAGCTATGGGTAACTTTTATAGTAAAAAACTTGGTCGTGATGTTGATGAAGAAGTAACCCGTGTTGAAACTTATACTACCCCGAAAGATTATCAAAACAATATTAAAGAACTAAAAAAGTTTCTTAATAGGAAAAAAATTGATTGGAGTCAAGAAGAGATAGGTTTCGAGTTTGAAGAAGAATTACACTTTGTTTAAGTGTGGAGGTGAAAACTAATGGGAAAAAAACGAGTTACGAAACGAGGAAAAATTAAACTTCCTCGAACTATTATTGTTGGAAAACTACGTTTTGTTAGACAGACTGCAAAAGGTAAAAAATCTGATAGAGACCGTAAAGCTATGCCACCTGGAAAGCGTATAAGTTTCAATGGACATACTTATTATGAGTATAGAAGTAACAGGGCAGATTAATTATACCTCATAGAAAGTAACTTTTTTTATTTTTTTCTTTCTTATTCTTCAACGATTATTTCTTCTTCATTCTTGTACTTTCCAATCTTTTGGTGCAAAACAATCAACACTTAATTCACAAGGTTCTCCAGTATCATCAAATACTACTGTGAAAGCGTCATCTTCATCGATATATATGCTGGCTTTCAAATGCTCTGACCTTATCTGTCCACATCCAAGCATTAATTTTTTTAGTGCAGTGTATAATTGCATTATTCTTCAACCTCCACTCTTTGTTCTTCCTCGTATTTGTTGTTGTGTATGTCTTCTTTGATTGTGTAGTCTGATTCTTTCACTTCTCTGTCATCTAATAAGTTTTTGTACTTGTTAATCATGTTTCTTATTGTTTGTTCACTAACAGTCAAAGAATGTTTATCTTTTAGTTCAAATCTTATACTGTTTGCTGAAACTTTACCACTATTTTTTTGTTTTGTGTAACAATCTATTATTAACTTATCACGTTCAAGTTTATCATCTTTTCCAACTTTAGGCAACGCCCTTTTAGATTCTTTACTATTACTATCATCATCAACTTTAGTATCTTCTCTTTCCTCTTTATCTTGTTGTTTCTTTTCACGTCTTAACTCTTTTTCTACCGCTCTGCCTTTTTCTTCTTCGTACTTTTTCATTGCTATTTCTGATACTTTCTTTTCTGCTAAGGAATAGTTTTCTTCAAGTTTTTTTATCTCTTTTAGGTGTTCATAGCTTAAACCTGTAGGATAATTTTTTTCGTACTCGTCATAAAATTTTTGTCCTTCTTCACAGTGGGCGTGTGTTGGGAATGCTGTTCTGTATGGTGGTCTGCGTATTCCTCCTTCTGCTATTGCTAAGAAGTATCCTCTTCTCATATTGTTTAGTATTCTTGCGAGGTGTGAACCCATCTTGTATGCACTTGTTAGGAATTGTATTTCGTTGGCACTTTTTATTGCTCCTATTATCGGGTATGAGAATACGTCTATTATTTTGTTGTTGACGTGTGAATAATTTTGTGTAGTGCTTATAGTAGTTATATTTTTTATTCTTGCGAGTGATAGGAAGTCTGCCATATAATTATTTAGTATTAATTGGTATCCTTTTGGTTTGCTTGGGCATAAAACTTTTATTTCTTCTAACCTTATTAACACTTTGCAGTTTTTTGGTGCGTTCTTCATCGCCTCAAATATTTCTTTTAGTAACCATAGTATTGTGAAAGTTTTTATCTTCATATCTCCTCTTGGTATTTCTCTCGTGGTCTACGTTGGTTATCGTTCCACCGCTTGTTTTTAAATATCCTTTTTTTGGGTTTGGTGCATTTATCTTTTTTCCTGCGTACTCGTGTGTTAATCTTTCGGTGTCTTTTTCTGCTTCGTGTAGGAACTCGTATACTCCTTCGTCTTTTTTTATTCTTCTTAACGCTTCTCTGCTTATTTCTATTGGTGTGATGGTGCTTTCGTTCTCGAATAGGTATTTTAGGCACGTTTCGTCTAATGTTTTTATTGGTATGGTGTACCAGTTTATTGGTGGTAATTTTCCTCTTGGTAGTTTTCTTAGTAGTGGGTGGTATATTTTTGTTGGTGTACCCATTGCTTTGTCGTATTCTCCTTGTTCTTCAAGTTTTTGTAGGTGTAATACTTTTTTTGGTGGGAACATTGTGAAACCACCTTCTATTTCATCTTTGGCGTCGTGTATGTCTATGATTGTGAACCCCTTTTTTTTTGCTTCTTGACTTATTCTTTCTGCGTGTAGTGTTTTTCCTCCACCTGTTTCTGATATTATTACTATTTGGTGGCTTCTTGTTCCGTCGAATGTTAGTACGTCTATGTCTCTTGAGTGTTTTATCGTGAATCCTCCACCTTCTTCTTTATTTTTCACGTTAGTTTCCACCTTTTCTTCTTGTATGCTATTTTGCTGGTGAACTCGTATTCTGGACTACAACATTTTGGGCAGTTTCCAACTTTTGAGTAATAATTGTTACAACTTTTGCAGTGCAGAATGATTAATCACCTCCATCTTCTATTTCTGTTACTTCGTCTTCATCAACGTATGTGTCGTCGTTTACTGTTCCTTCAGTTGCTTTACTGCTTTTGAAGTCTAATCCTTGTTTTAGCATTTCGAGGTATGTGTTTGATAGTGTGGTGTTTCTCATTGTTGTCTTGTTTATTAGTGTTATGAATATTTTGAATAGTAGTGGTTGGTAGATACTTATTTTGCTTGTTGCTTCTACGTATTTCATATATTGTTCGTTGTTTACGTCTCTGCTTAGTAGTGTTTTGTTGTTTAGTCCTTCTGCGTAAGTTTTTATTATTGCTGTTCTATATAATAGTTTTCCTGCTATGCTCGTGTAGTGCTCCCAGTTTTCTGTTCCTATTATTTTTTCTGCTTTTTCTTCGCTTATTACTGCTATTAGTGTTGTTGTTGCTTGGCATAGGTGTAAGATTCCTACTCCTAAGTGTGAGTTTACGCACCAACTTGCTATCTTGGTTTCTATAAGTGTTCTTTGTAGTCCCATTATTGGTATTAGTGGTTCGTATTCTTTTTGTGGCGTTACTTCTTCTGTTTCTGTTGTTTCTTCTATTTTTTGTTTTTCTTGTTCTGTAATATTCATCTTTTTTTTCCTCATCTTCCGAAATCGTCATAGTATCCTATTATTCCTTTGAATGTTGGCAAGTCAGTATTTCTTTCAAGTTTTATGCTTCTTGTTGTCGTAATGAATGGTGTTATTATTCTTGACTCGTCACGGCTCATCATTGTAGTTAATAATATTTTAGTATCAAATGTTTTCTTGTTCCAATCGTTGATGACTTTGTTGTGCCATTGTTTTTTTTTGTCTTGTAATGTTTCGTGACCAGTTACTTTATCAAAATTCTTGTCTGTTTCCTTGCTTGTTTCTATTAACATTTTTTGTAATTGTTGTACTGCTCTGTTGCGACTTTGCCATTCTTGTTCACTTAATGTTTTATTGTGTGATTCTATGATTCCTATGAGTTGGTAGAACTCCCAGTAGTCTTCTAATAGTCTTAAATCTTTCTTGTATAAGTTTAACAATTTTTCGTGAACCATGTCAGCGACGAATGTACTGATAATTATTGGTTGTTCGGATATTTCAAACATTTTTAGACCTCTTTTTTCTCTTGTATGCTTCATCTTCTAAATCTTTGTCTTCACGAGTTATCTCTATGAATGTGTATAATAATTGTTGTAATATTTTTTCGTGTTTTCCTTCAATAATGTTTTTTATTCTTTCTTCGCTCATGTGTGATACGTAACTGTCTTCATCTATTGCGTCCCTGTATAGTGAGTGTAATTCTCTGATTATTCCTCCGTATTGTTCAAACCAGCAACTGAAAGTAGTATCCTTTCCTGAAAGCAGTGATAGACTGTTGTAAGTTTTTATTAATGCTTCTGCTTTTTTTATTACCGTATCACTATTCTTTATTTTCTTTTTTGTTTCTTCTGTGCTTATGATGTATTCTCTGTAAGTGCTCCATGTTTCTAAGTCTTCTGGTAGTATTTGTGGTTCTATAACGTAACTGTCTCCTTTTACTGTATTGTTATCAATCATGTTCTTTTCACCATTTTTTTTTATAGTACCCATTCTTCGCTTTCAAACATTTCAAAGAGCATTTTTATAAGTGGGTCTTCCTTTATTATAGAGTATAATATTTCGTGGTTTACTGTGTATAATTCTCTGACTCTTCCAGTTCTGTCTTCAGAACCTACTTTTGTTAGTGCTCCGCACTCTACCATTTTTCTCATTACTTCATGGCAAGTAGTATTCTTAGGGTTTTTGTCTTCAGATATTGCTTTAACGTAGTCTGATAGTATTCCTTTGGTGTTCTTGTTTATTAGTCCGTATATTGTTTGTAGTTCTGTTAGTCTTTCTGAATGGTATAATCTTATCAAGTATACTAATTCCTTCCTCGTTCCTGCTATGAATACCATCTTTTGTAGTAACAAGTATTAACACACTTTTTAAACTTTTGTGGTAGGTTCGCAAAAAAAAACCTTCATTTTTAATAACGAACATATTTATTACACAAAAACTTAGCACTTGGAGGTGCAAACTATATGGCAAACAAAGGAAAAAATTTTGCTATCACGATGTTTGCAGTTCTTGGTTCTGTAGGAATGATAGCTTTCTTATCGCTATTATTCTTTCCAGGACTATTAGGAACTCAAACACTCGGTGGTAGTGGTGGAGGAGTAACGACTACTGTCAGTACGGCAAGTAGCGTAGCTTCAGCAGTCAAAGAAGGAACTGACGCAACATTGCAAATCAGTGCCTATGATTTAGTGTCTACTACACCAACGACGAGAGTTGCATCAACACTCTACGCCTATGATGTAGACAACAAAGAATTATTGAAGAACGGAGCATCATTATCTGCTTCAGCTTCAACAAATGTTGACACGACTGTAGGAACAGATTTCGTTATCGGTGCTTTTGACAGTACATATTACGGAACGCTAAAATCTGTAACTGTAACAAAAACTGCACAACCAGTAGTGTTAGACAACTTCAAAATAACGACCAGTTTGAACGTAAAAACTTACGATGACGGGTCTGCTTTGAACACTTCAAACATTATGGCAATATCGAGCAATGCAGAACAATCTTGGGACAAGATTTTCTTAGAAGAAAACGAGAGTAACAGGGCATTCAACTTGAAGGGCTTTGGTCTCGACCTTCCAACAGCAACAAACATTACTGACTGGACTGTAAACGGTAAGGATTCTCCAATAGTTGAGAGTGCTTCGATGCCTCAAAGATTGAGAACAACTCTTGATTTCTACTTCGTGCTTCCTGAAAGCAGAATGTTGAAATCATGGGACACCTACAATACAGGAAACGTATTGTTCAAGTCTGGCGGAAACGACCCAGTTACTGAAACTGCAACACTCTACATTATTGACGAAAGCAATTTTGCTTCAAGCGTTGATAAAACTTTGAAGAGTGGTGTTGAGAACGATGCGAGTTCTCCAGCTGATGTCGGTGCTTCTGACATTACAAGGACGGTGACAATACAATAAAAAACCTACTCACCCTTTGGCGGAGTATGATGGTGTAGTACCAGTTTATTGTTGAAGGTGACTTCCTCACTTTGGCAATAGGGTGGTGCTACACCATTTTTTTCTTTTTTTTTATTTTTGTAAAAATAAATTATTATTATCATGTTAATATTATAGAATGATAGTTCATTATCACCTCTTTTTCCCGTCTTGTAAAAGACGGGTTTTTCTACACTGACCACGAATATTTATAAACCATGTACTACACTCAAACTTTCGAGGAAGTATGGTTTCGTCAAGTGCTAAAGCAGGAATAATCATAACAATACTACTATTCATATTCTCAATAGTTGTTATAATCATGGTTTACAGAACTGGAGGTCTTGACGAGTACATCAAAGGAAACACTACCAGTACCATAAATATTACGAGCAAAGAAGCAGAAAAAAATCTAACAATACTACAATTTCAGATAACTGACGATTTAGGAAATACTATACCTGCAAAGTATGAGTTATACATGGTTACAACAATACATGAGAATCACACTGCTAAAGCTGTTGGAGATTGTAAAACTGTAGTATTCCCAAACATTAAGTCTTGCGAGAAGAAACTTTTTAGTGATGAATTACTAATAACTTTTGATTCCTCTTACGAAGTTTACACGAAAGAATATTCTGGAGGTGTACTTCCTGGAGTTATAGAAAGTTTACCTTTAGAAAGCGGAAAATTATACTTCTTATTAAGTGATAGCGAAGGTTTTTATGAACAACGTAGTTTTATAGATTACACATTCTCTACTGCAAAGAACGTTCCTGGAAAGCCGTCAATAATTGTTAAGATGTATAGGACTGCTAAAAGTATAAATGTTAGTATGAGTTCTGACATTATAACTCTTGGTGTTGTTGGTCAATTGAGAGATGTTGCTTTATGTTTTCAGTGGAATTTTGATGTTTCAAGCGTTACTGTAAACAATGCTAAGAAGAGTTCTCTCGATAAAGGTTTTGTTGATATGGATTCTTGCTATGATACTGACACTGACATTATTGATGATTCTAAAAATTATAATGTTACCATAAAACTTATACCTCAATCTGTGAAACCTTCAATTAATGTTTACGTAGTAGACCACACTAACGTATTCGATAATTCTTTACCTAATGGTGGTGATATGATTAGGCATTCAGCATTTAATGGTCAAGATGTTGGTGCTATGACTGTTAATAAAACTTTTTTTTTCGAGTAGTTAGTGATTCAGACCAAAAAAGTTTAAAAAGCAGTGAAGTAATGAGGTATTATGCCTAAAAATTCCAATGGTAAATATTCAGAAATTTTAGAGAACACTATAGCAATAGTATTCTTATTCTTTATGAACGTAATATTTCCGAGCATAGCACTATACCTTTTTGGGGGTGTTACTGACCCTGAACGTGCTGGTGTTAGTATGTGGTATTTTGCGAGTGTATCACTACCAGCAATAGTAGTATTATTATTCTTGCTAATAGAGTTCATTAAAACTCAACAACCAGCAATAAAGAAAAGTTTGGGTTGGGCAGGAATAATTTTTTACGACCCAGAAATAAGTTTTTCTGGACTTTTCCCTTCAGTAACCAAGTTTTTCACTCTTTATCGTTTAACAATATTCAGTCTTTTCATATTTCCTATACTGTTCATGTTTTCGAGCATAACTAATACTTTTTTTGTTGGAGTTCCTGGAATGGTTGCTCAACAAATTACTGAAACTGGTCAAGTAATGCTTAGTGCAGAGCCAACTGCAAGTAGTGAAACAATACTATTCTTAGTATTGTTCAGTATTAGTATTAACTTCTTTTTCTGGTTATGGAAAGACAGGCGTGTAATATCTAAAACTTTCTATTATGTACAGTTAGCTTTACAACCGTTACTTTTCGCAGTTATTTGGATGTTGTTTCATAGTGCGAGGTATGGTACTCAAGAGGTAGCTTTACAGAGTACTCTTATTTTTGGTTTGATGGGTGGTCTTACTCTCGTTACTTTTGGTACTCTCTTGTTGTGGTATATTGCTCACTTCTTCAACAATTTCTATTACACTCTTAACGTCTTATTGCCTAACGACATCATAATATTATTAACTGTTGGATACTTGGTATTGTTAGTATTCTGGGTCGTAATTGCTGGATATGTTAGAAAACAGTACTTTCATAAATCATTCATATAGTTTTACCTTAACCAGAAAAGTTTATAAGAACATCAAGGAATAAATAATATATGGAGGTTAATAAAATGGCTGTCGTAGAAATAATCAAAGATGAATGTCATAATAGAAGTTGTGTATTAAATACACAATTATCTCCTAATGGTTTAGAACTCGTTGTTTCTTTGTTAAATGCTGATGATAATTTTTTTGATAGCATAATTTTTTATGAAGCTGTTCTTTCAGTAGTTAAAAATTCTCAAAAGTTTTCTGATTTAATAATCGATTTTAAGTATGCAAGAAGTCCTAATAATCAGTATTTGCGTACAAATGGTTTGAGAAATCTTGTAGAATTTAAAAAATATTTACGTAGTACACGTGGCGTGTCTTTTATTAATTATGACAATTCTTTTGTTGAAGAGCTTGACCTTTTAGGTGTTAAATCTCTCTTTGAGTATGGTGGTGTTTCTTATGAGTAATATTTTTGATATACTAAAAATGACCATTCTTTCAGCTTCATTAAGTGGTTGTGCAACTGTGTACACTGGAATTGTTGGTTCTGTTGTTATACCCATTGAGGAGTGTAAGACTCGTAATTCTTTGGAAGAGCGTTGTTTATTACCGATTATTGTGCCTATGTCAGCTTTTGGTGGTGTACTTATTGGGATTTATTCGGGTTTTCGTGCTGATTGTTATCTCTTAAATAATCATCATTATCCTCACAAGTATAAATTCTTTGAGTCTGATACATGGGATTCTCTTTTGTGGGATAATAAAGATGTAGAATATCAAGTTTCTCAAGAAGTTGCCCCCCAAAATTTTTTGGGTGTCAAAGATTTTGAGTTTATTATAGATGAGGAATAGACTATTTTAAATACTTAAATATATTTTTTTTATGAAATCGTGAGGTGTTTTTATGAAAAGTGTTAATATTAACAAAGCTGTATGGGTAAAACCCCATGTAATGATTTTCTTTTTATTATGTACATTGATTATTTTTGGCATTGTTAGTGCTGTTCGTCTTCCTACTGTTGGTGGAGATTCTGATAGTTGGGGTACTACGTTGAACGATTTTCTTAATACTTCTCTCGACAACAATACTGGATATATAAGGTTGAATAGTGGTAGTGTTTTCGTGGGTAATTCTTCAAATCTTGCTTGGGGTGTTCCTCTTGGTGGTGACGCAGTCATTCTCACTAATGGAAGTTTTAACGTTACTGGAATCAATGGAGCATATTTAGGTAGTACGACTGCTACGAGTGCTAATATTCTCATCGCTAACGGCTCTCATTGGATAACAAGAGCTGTTGGTACTGATGCGACGATAAGTAATACTGGAGCGTTAACTATAGCATTAAATGCAGTTGCTCTCGGTACTGATACAACTAATAATTATGTTGCGACTGTCGCAGATAATGGTGGTGGAACTATAAGCGTTACAGGCAGTGGTTCTGAAACTGCAGATGTAACAATTGGAATAAATAGTGATACAATCATCGCCACACAATTAGGTGATACTATAGACCTTGATACCGCATCAGAGTCAAGTTTAATTTTTACCGGAAATGGTGCTGGCTCTCCAGGAAATCCAACATTTAGTTTCGTGAATGATGGAACATCACTGCCTGCTGGAGATGATATTATGAAAATAATGTTCCAAAATTTAGGCAGTAATGCAGTAAACGCTTCTCATACATTCCTATCATTTATGACTGCGGGAGGAGAAGTTGGTGATATAAGCGGAACAGCAACGCCAGGAACAATAGCATATAATACTTTCACAGGCAGTCACTGGTCGGAAACAGAAGAGTTAAACCTCGAAGAAGGAGAAGTATTAGTATCAACAGGAGTATTACTAAAAAATGCACAACAATTAACGAAAACATCAAGAACAACAATAATAAATGATAAAAGAGTATACGGAGTATATGGAGGACTCAAAGGAAGAAATAATAATACTTGGGTGGGAGAAAAAGACCTCATACAAGTCCTCTCATTAGGAACAGGAGTCATAAGAGTAACAGACACGAACGGAAACATAAACAACGGAGACCTCATAACGACAAGTACGAGAGCAGGATACGGACAAAAA
>Ga0209210_1003313_pt1 | contig 10985 bp, 7 predicted proteins | sample RifGroA1_FD_183991 | JGI IMG/M metagenome (GOLD analysis project Ga0209210, IMG submission 183991) | Contaminated groundwater microbial communities from Rifle, Colorado, USA - Rifle Groundwater A1 (SPAdes) (version 2) | ecosystem: Environmental > Aquatic > Deep subsurface > Groundwater >...
TTGCGACATTTCTAAATTTACCGGCTTCTGTCTTGTAAATTTGATCCTGCTGATCTTTTCTAATCATTGTCTTATTGGTCGGAGCAGTAATCACGTCTAGATTGTAAACTTTGTGGAACTCTTCAGCTGACGTTCGGGCTGTACCGGTCATGCCACTTAATTTTCCGTATAAACGAAAATAGTTTTGAAAAGTAATTGTTGCCAGGGTGCGCGATTCCTTTTGGACACTAACGCCTTCTTTAGCCTCAACAGCCTGATGTAATCCTTCGGACCAGCGCCGGCCAGGCATCAGTCTTCCAGTAAACTCATCAACAATAACAACCTCGCCGTCTTTCACAACGTAGTCACGATCCAATTTGAATAAGACGTTCGCTTTTAGGGCCTGCTCGAGGTGATGCACAAAACGCATGCCGCCCTCATCATAAATATTTTTAATATTTAAAGTTTTTTCAACTTTTTCAATACCTTTTTCTGTTATGCTTACCGCCTTTAGCTTTTCATCAACATTGTAGTCTTCGTCTTCAACTAAATTAGGCACGACTCGAGAGAATGTTTTATAGAGATCGCCCGAATCTTGATCAGGAGCAGAAATAATTAATGGCGTTCGGGCCTCATCTATTAAAATAGAATCTACCTCGTCCACTATCGCATAATTATGCCCGCCTTGCCCGCCGGCAGGCGAGGTAGGATATGGCCTCTGAGCCATTTGATCTATGCTATAAGCCATATTGTCACGCAAATAATCAAATCCGTATTCATTATTGGTACCATAAGTTATATCGGCAAGATATGCCTCTTTTCGTGTTACTGGACGCATAAACTCATGAATAACCTTAAACCCACCGACCTTATCACGCTCAGCATCTTGATTCTTGTGTTCAGCGTCGTATACAAAACTGGAGTCATGATTTATACATCCCACGGTTAGGCCCAAAGCATTATAGATTTGTCCCATCCAGGTAGCATCGCGACGAGCCAAATAATCGTTAACCGTAATAAGATGCACGCCTTTGCCAGTTAGGGCATTTAGATAAGAAGGCAAAGTGGCAACGAGAGTTTTGCCCTCTCCAGTTCTCATCTCGGCAATAGCACCGCGATGAAGAATAATGCCTCCCATTAATTGAACATCATAATGTCTCTGATTGAGAGTTCGCTTAGACGCCTCTCGAACTAGCGCAAATGCTTCCGGCAAAATATCATCAAGTGTCTCACCTGCCGTCAATCTCTTTTTAAATTCATCTGTTTTCTCCTTCATTTGAGAATCCGAAAATTGCTCGCATTCTTTCTCCAAGCTGTTAATCTTCTGGACAATCGGCATCAACTCCTTGATATACCGATCATTCGCATCTCCAAATATTTTTGATAAAAAACTCATTTATTTTTTGACTGACGGGCTCGGTCTTTTTTCTTTTCTTTAAGTTTTTTTATCTCTACTTGTAATGCATCCTTGACCTTTGTAATGGCAATCCTAATATCGTTATCATTTGCTTCAGCTCTAACTAACTTTCCGCCAATATTCAGATTGGCCTCAGCGTAATAGACATCACCGCTACGATGATGCTTAGTTGTGCGAGCGATCTCAACTTTTATCTTTATGGCTTCATCCGATCTAAATAATTTAATCAATCCGCCAATTTTATTATCAATAAATGCTCGAATCGGATCAGTTAATTCTAAATTTTTAGCAAATATGTCAATTTTCATAACGACTACAGGCTAGCATTTTTTACATAGGTTTTAAAGCCCTATCTAATAATCTGAGTGCCCGTTTTATAGTAATTAAATTCGCTGTCGTTTATTGTAAAGATAGCGTTCCAATCTCGGCCAGATTGAGTAAAATACTCACCGGACATATTAAGCCAGTGCTTAGTCCCATCTGGCCAGATTGAGTAGACCCTCTTATCACTAAATGATTTGACGTAATTAGCCGATATATAGGAATCAAAAATATTTCCAGGCAGAGCGATAGCTTTTTCTGGATTAAGATGTCCGTAAAGCTTAATCACTTCGGGACTTAGATATCTTTTGTACTTACCCTCGACTACATACATCTCTGGTTCGTTCGGACGCTTAATTAAGTCCCCGTCTTTAATCGTACCTAAGAAATTCATTTCCTTATTTTCCACAATACGCTGAATGGTTACACTTAAAGTCAGTGGCCGTGTCTGCTTGTTAATCGGCATCAAAACAAAATAGCTCAAATCACCAGGATTAGAAATATATGATTCATTCATAAGTAGGCCCACCCTCCCAAGATTATCCAAATACATAACGTCAAAGCTAGGATCGGAAAAATTAATCTTAATAGAATTAGCGGGATTTAGCTGAACATAATACTTATGCCAGCTAGGCTGCCAGGGCTCTAGAGTATACGAAAAAATTGTATTAACTAAGTCCAAATTAATTGTACTCGTAGGTGGGCTTACTTTAACATTCACGAGAGCTGGATTTAAATAGCCATAAGCCCTATTACTCGTTGTGTCATTATAAATATTGGCTACCAACCATTTTTGAAAAACACCAGCAAATGTTTCATTAATGCCATGGTTGGTAAAATATTGATTAATCGAATTGATACCAACACTTGGCATTTTGAGCGTTTCAGATAATATACCTGCTCCGTATTGATCGGCTAGATATCTCCCGAACATTGCAACTTCGGCATAGTCATAGGGAGTATTGGGCCATTCCGTCAAGCTATCTGTCGGTTTTTCTAAAAATGTCTGAATGCGACTCTTAAGACCGGCCTGGGAATCAGAGTCATATCCTATAACCGCTGATGTATATTCTGACCTCAATTCATTTAGCCAGGTATCTTCTTCAATGCTTCTAATCAATTCTTTTTGATTATACGAGATTAGATGTTGAAGTTCGTGAGCAATAAAAGTTTTTTCATAATTATTCTCTATAGCAGAAGCAGAAACTACGATCATTTCCCGCTCATTTGAATCGTGTGCTACTGATTTGGGATACAAATTAGAAGAATAAAAATATCCCCCATTATCTTTAGCAAGATCTTCGAGTAGAATTGTTATGCGTGGATCATTGTCCACGCCAGGCTTTGGTTCTGATCCCCAAAAGGCAGTTTCTTTGGGATAAATATTATTATCAAACTCAGCAGAAATAGAATTGAGGCGTTCCATAAAATGTTTTTTTGAATATTCAGACAATGAGCCCCAGTAAGTATCGTCAACGTAATAGTAGGCATTGTCACCAATTTTCAGCAAAGTAGCCGAAATCGTGGTTCGAGCCGAACTATCATAAATTTTCTCAGTATTAAAGTTAACCTTATCGCCAAGATTATCGGCATAAACAATTGAGCCAAACGTAAGGAACGGAGCTACAAATATTGCTAAGATAAGACGTATTTTGATTTTAGTCATTATGTGCTAATTATACAGTTTTTCGGTGAAAATACTAAATAAATTTCTAAATTGACAATATTATCCTGAGCTTATATAATAGTATTAACATGCTTAAGAAATTAGCTCTATTGATTGGCGATATTGCCGTGCTCTACGGCTCCTTAGCCGTGACCATCTATATTAGATACGGCAATGAGTTTGATTCACAATTTCGAATACACTTTATACCTTTTTCTCTTATATTTATATTATGGCTGGTTATATTTTATATATCTAATTTTTACGAGATACAGAATTTAAAAAATGGGGCCTCATTTTTTGGATCATTCTTTTATACATCATTCGTAGCCCTACTTCTCTCAATAACCTTTTTCTATGTAATTCCCCTATATGGAATTACACCCAAAACTAATCTTTTAATATTTGCCCTAGCATTTTCGGCCTTAGGTTTTCTAGTACGCTTTCTATTCAATAAATTATTTGAAAGTGCTTTTATTAAGCCCCTGATTATTGTTGGTCTCAATGCCCAATCTCTTGAGTTGGCCCGTTTCATTAAATCGAATCCCCAGCTTGGTTATAAACTTAGCCATGTAGTTGATCTGGATCTGCTCACAGACAAGATTAAAGATGAGTTCGAAGAATATGGGATAATCCAGGGTATAGAAAGTTTGAAAGAAATAATAGAGAAAGAGGATATAAATTCCGTGGTATTGAGCCCAGAAGTTTATAAGATACCGAAAATCATTAATTTCTTTTATCGCTCACTAGATCATAAAATTACCTTTTATGATTTATCAAGTTTTTATGAGCGTACTACGGGAATGATTCCTCTGGGTGCTATCAATCAAGTCTGGTTCCTGGAAAATTTATCAGAAGGTGGTAAGCGTGGCTATGAGGTGGCTAAAAGACTTATAGATATAGTGCTGGCATTAATTATCGGCGGCATTTCTTTAATTTTCTATCCATTTATTATATTGGCCATCAAGCTCAGCTCAAAAGGACCAGTATTTTACAGACAGAAAAGAGTTGGCCGCTACGATAGGCCTTTTCAAATTATAAAATTTAGAACCATGATCGCTGACGCCGAAAAAGACGGAGCGGTTTGGGCGCGCGAGAACGACACACGTATTACGAAACTTGGCAGCTTCTTACGTAAAACTAGGATTGATGAGTTACCTCAGGTTTGGAATATATTGAAAGGTGAAATGTCCTTTGTTGGACCACGAGCCGAAAGACCAGAATTTCATAATCAACTTCAAGATAGTGTCCCATTTTTTCAGGAAAGATATCTGATTAAACCCGGATTAACTGGCTGGGCGCAAATTAATTTTCGCTATGGAGCGTCAATAAATGATACGGCTGAGAAGCTCAAATATGACCTCTATTACATTAAAAATCGCTCCATAGCCCTAGATATAGGTATAATACTTAAGACTATTCGTATTGCCGCTCAACAGGGGGGACGTTAATATTTCGACACGCTATTTGATCTATCAAAGCGGGTCGCCGTGGCGACCTGCTTTTACTACATAGAGATTCTACTAAATTCTTACCACTGACGGCCGAGACTTTGGACAAAGACCCTCGCCTCAGCCTCAAACTTAGGATCAATCCTCGCCGCCGTCTTTGCGCTCTCAATCGCCTTGTCAATTTGGCCTATCCTTGAATAGGCCACCGCCGCAGAAGCCCAATATTGGGCGTTATCGGGACTGATCTTTGTTAATTCTTCGATAGCCCACGCAACTCGATCATTATTTTTAACATCTAGAGATATTTGTACAATTCTCAGATAGTCCGACTCTGAGATTGAAAATCCCAGCTTAAGAGCCTTCTCCGTTAAATCGGCCGCACCTTCCTTATCACTCAGCTGATATTTGACTGAAGCTAGATACCAGAGCGATGTTCCCACATTAGGATTCAATTCCACAGCCTTGGCAAAATATTCTTGGGCTTTGAGATAATCTTTTTTATTAAGATAAGCCTGGCCAATTTCATAATAAGTCCTGACAAAAGTTGGAGATATTTCCAAGGCCCTGAGTGAATGAGCCAAAGCTTGATCATTGTAAGAAGACTTTGCGTCAGATTTACCAAGTGTTATATAAAGTCTAGATAAATATAATTCTGGTAAATAATCCTGCGGAAAGTCCTCTACATTTTTTTGCATCTCACCAACGGTATATCCCAAGGCCTCTTCGTACCCATTAATATAACTGGCCCTAGAGATAGTATCCAAAATAAACTGGGTCATTTTATTTCTATATTCATACTTACCTGGTACGTCATAGGCGATTGATTCTTTAAACTTTTTAATAGCCTCATCGAAATATTTTTGAATCCGGGTCTTATCGTTAGTAGAAGTTAGGCTGGTATTTTGGGCACCCCAACCGGCAATTATACCCCTGGTATTGGCATAATTTGCATAGGTCGGGATGACATTCGTTTTATAGATCAGAATCAACGTTGATATACTTAAGACAATCACTATAAAGCCAAAGATAATCCTATTAGGTTTCTTATAATTACGAGCCGGTTCAATGTCAGTATTACCAACTAAAGATACGAAGCCCAAAATAGAAAAGAACGTTATAAAGTTTGCCGAAGTATCAAAGATAAAACAATTATGAATTATGTATGCTACAAAAATCGAAATTAGCCCTATTATAACTGATCTATCTTCAATCTCTGTTTTAAGTTTGGTCCAAAGTTTTCTTAAAGAAAACCAAAATATACTTAGATAGGCTAGTAAACCAATCAATCCCATAGTAACTAAAATTTCAACAAACATATTATGAGCCCTGTCGAACATAGTTTCTGATCCCGGGCCAGTATAAAAATTAGGATTAAAATGTTTAGAAAACGGAATGTTAAAATTCTCTGGCCCCCAACCGATAATAATTGTTTTTAAGCTATCGTTCCAACCATTTATGCCTGCCGCCCAGGTCCAAAAACGTGTTTTTACGGTAAAATTGTTGGGCGAGAAATTGGTTATTCTTTCTAAATAACCAGTTTTTATTATATCGGAACTTCTCAACAATCCAGCCAAAACAACGAACGTGATAAAAATCGTAACCGTGCCCAGAAAAAATTTCTTAGCCAATTTTGAACGAGAAGTCCACATGTATAGTGTTGTGTACAAAAGTATACCAATGCCAAGAGCAAGAATAGAACCTCTAACCGCGGTCATCATTACAGCTATGCCACATAGAATAACAGCCGAGCCAAATAATTGTTTTTCACGCATGCCAGTTTCCTTTCTGACGAACATCGTCAAGGATAAGAACGTAATTAAAAGCTGATAACCAGCAAACAAGGCAGCGTTACCGATTGTTCCAAATATTCTAGCCCTGCCCTGGCCACCTATAAAAAAATCTATGTTGGTTTTTTGCCCAAAACCATAAAGAGCTGATAATATCCCTGCGCCAGCCATTAATTTAAATAAAAATAGCCAATCCTTTTTTTCTCTAAGAATCGAGGTTAAAATAATAAAATAAACAAAGTAATGCCAGAACGTCCAGAGACCACCCATCCTTTCAAGCGTACCCCAAAAGCTTTGATAAACCTGGACGCTAGTGATAGTTGCCAGACTAAATGCTAGGGTAAAAGCTAAAAAACCCCAAGTGATTTTATTGAATCTAGGGAAATATGAACGATTTTGCAAAATTAGTAACAGATAGGCCACCAGCATTATCTCCACAATACTCCTAAAAATAATTACCTTTCCAAAATGGAAAGGCGAATTATATTGTGAGAATATAATTAATGGAACAAAGGCTACTATATATAGACTTATCTTTAATATTTTTACTAAAAATTTTTCTGTTTGCATGGATTAAAGATTAACAAAAACAAAGCTTTTGTTCAATTTTGAGTTTTTAATTTTAATATTTCCTAGAATTCAGGATCTCGAACTTAGATATTTATATAGATATATAAACGAAATCAAATGAGAAATCGCAAACCATGTCGTCACCATCACGACTCCTCCCCATATCCCGTAATGTTTAAGTAGGTATAATCCTATCGGTATTCCTATCGCCAAGACAACCGTATTTATCAAAATAGACACTTTAACCTTATTAATCGCCCGCCACATAGGTCCAAGACCTATCCCAAGACCATTAAATACTCCGTAAATAATGAAGCCGTAGACATATTTTACACTGGGCATAAAACTCTCACCATATAAAATCTTAAAAGCTATCGGGGAAATAATTGCGGCGCAGACTACTAAGAACGCAGAGAATAGAATCGAATAAAAAGTTACGTTCAAAAAACTTGCTTTCATTTTAGCTAAACTCTCTTCGCGTAATCTAGGAAATTCAATATTAAGCATGATCGAAACTGGTCCCAATAAGCTTAAGGCTAGATTGGTAAATCCAAATGGAATCTTATAAAATGCGACATCGCTTGAGACGAAATATATACCCGCCATGGAGATTGGGAGAAAAGAGAATAGGGTCGCCATATTCCTATCTAGTGCCACCCAAAAACTATACCTAATGAATCTCTTCCAACTGACTACAATTGCACTGTGAATAACCTGACCTAATCTGGGGAACAAACTATCTGTCGACAGAAGCCTATTCCATAAAAAGCCAACAATAGAAAAAATAATTATTGCGCCAATAAGATGCCCTATAGCCGCACCCAGTATCCTATATCCAGAGAAAACCAATAAAAGCGACAGTCCCCAACGCACAAGTAAGTCGAGAAATATAAAGAAAGTTGCCACACCAATCTTTCTCTCAGCCTGAAATGCCACCTGCGATACCGAGAAAAGAAGGTTAGAGATAATTGAAGCCATGACAACAATTGCAGCAAATAAACCGATGTCATATCGATGATAAAGAAGATTGGAGAGTAGGGGCAATGCAGTTAAAACTAGAGCCACAATGATGCCTACAATGAAAGCTATCTTAAGTAAAAAACCCAGAGCGTCTGCGATTGTTTCCTTATCGCCTCTGGCATAGGCGCCAGCCACAATACTGGTTATCCCATCCCCTACGCCCGTAGCCATAAAAATACCGAATAATGACGCTAAGCTAAATGACAATGCATATATACCAAAAAGCTCAGGTTGTAATATCCGCGCGATACATATTCCCGCCACAGCCTGAGTCAAAGTACCCAGAATACTCCCCATTTGCAGAGTTACCACGTTCTTAATAAAAGCTCCTTTGAGCATACCTTGTATTTTGATCACGATCTTTTTAGCCTCAATTGGCATACGCGACATATGTGTGAATATTACTACAAATATGGGAGTTGTAAAAATATATATTAGGTAGTAACATTTATGCCAAATACGACTAAACAAACTTAAATGTCTGAGAACAATAAGACTGCCATTATAACTGGTATAGCCGGTCAAGACGGGTCATATCTGGCCGAGATTCTGATAAACAGGGGCTATGTCGTCCACGGTATTGTCCGCAGATCTTCTTCTTTCAATACATCACGGATCGATCACCTTTATCAGGGTCCTCATAAAAAGAACGAGAATCTCTTTCTTCATTACGGTGACCTCGCTGATGCCGAGGTTATTAGGAGATTAGTATACAAAATAAGACCCAACGAAATATATAATCTCGGGGCTCAATCACATGTTCGAATTTCTTTTGATGTTCCGGAATATACCGCTAACATTACCGGACTTGGAAACTTAAGAATTCTCGAAGCCATCAAGGATTATCAACACGACACCGGGAAAAAGATAAAGTTTTATCAGGCCTCAAGTTCTGAGATGTTTGGCGCGACACCTCCGCCCCAGAACGAGTCCACGCTATTTCATCCTCAAAGCCCCTATGGTTGCGCTAAAGTATTCGCATATCATATGACTAGGCTGTACCGAGAAGCCTATGGAATCTTCGCCGTTAACGGCATCTTGTTTAATCACGAGAGCCCACGACGCGGAGAAAACTTTGTTACACGAAAGATCACTCGAGGAATCGCTAGAATAAAAGCTGGCATTGAGAAAAAAATATATCTTGGCAATCTCGATGCTAAGCGCGACTGGGGTTATGCTCCAGAATACATGGAAGCAGCGTGGCTCATGATGCAGCAATCCAAACCAGACGATTATGTTATTGGCACCGGAGAAAGCCACTCAATTAAAGACTTCCTTAAGATTGCCTTCAGAGAAGCAGGTCTTGGCGACTACAAAAAATACGTCGAGATTGACCCACAATACTACCGACCAGCCGAAGTTCATGGGCTCAGAGCTGATATAAGCAAAGCCGAGAAAAAACTTGGCTGGAAACCCAAAACCAAATTTGCCGGATTAGTCAAAATTATGATTGATTATGACATTCAGAATCTAAAAAATGATTAATCTGAAAAATAAGAAAATAGTTGTAACTGGTGGCACGGGTTTTTTGGGTTCTTATGTTGTCAAAGAGCTGGTCAGGCATGGAGCCCAACGCAAAAATATATCCATACCAAGATCTTCTAAATGCGACCTAACAAAGTGGCAGAATTGCATTGATACGGTCAAAAATCAGGATATTGTAATTCACCTTGCCGGCAAAGTCGGAGGTATCGGTTTAAATAGAGAAAAACCTGGAGAACTTTTTTATGACAACCTGATGATGGGTGTCCAATTAATCGAGGCAGCTAGACAGGCAGAGATCGAGAAGTTCATAGCTGTCGGTACCGTATGTGCCTATCCCAAGCATACACCCGTACCATTCAAAGAAGATGACTTGTGGAATGGTTATCCCGAAGAAACAAATGCTCCCTACGGCTTGGCCAAAAAAATGCTTCTAGTTCAGACGCAAGCATACCGCCAGCAATACGACTTTAACGCCATTTATCTTTTGCCAGTAAATCTTTACGGTCCCGGGGATAATTTTGACCCAAACACGTCCCATGTTATACCAGCTCTTATTAAAAAAGTTGCCGACGCAAGAATGGAAAAGAAAAACTTCATTAAAGTTTGGGGTACTGGCTCCGCATCAAGAGAATTTCTCTACGTTGAAGATGCTGCTGAAGGCATTGTCCTCGCCACCGAGAAGTATGACGGACAGGAACCGATAAACATCGGTGCCGGCCGCGAGATAACCATCAAAAATCTTATTGAGACCATCTGCCGACTTATGAACTTTAATGGCAAAATACTCTGGGACGCATCCAAGCCCGACGGCCAGCCACGCCGCATGCTAGACGTACGTCTTGCAAAAAAAGAATTTGGATTCAAGGCAGTAACGGACTTTGAAGAAGGATTAAAAAAGACCATTGATTGGTATTTGGGAACCCGCCAATAAGCGGGTTTTATTATCCATCTTGTTGTTGATACCTTTTGATACCTTTTGATTAATTTGCTATATTCCACGATAGAAGTTCAGCCAGTCTCCAAAAAACCTGAGTCCCATTGAAGATCACCATAAATATCGCCAAACATCCACCAAGAAGAGGTGTAATTAAAACTAGAGAATAAAATGAAGAAATGGTAATTATTATACGACCGAAAAAAAGAGTCACCTGGAATGACATATGGGAGATTTGGCAATACAGAGAACTCCTGTACTTCTTCACCTGGCGTGACATCAAAGTTAAATATAAACAAACTGCCATAGGAATAACTTGGGCTGTGTTCCAGCCATTTATGTCTATGGTCGTTTT
>Ga0209210_1003324_pt1 | contig 10960 bp, 13 predicted proteins | sample RifGroA1_FD_183991 | JGI IMG/M metagenome (GOLD analysis project Ga0209210, IMG submission 183991) | Contaminated groundwater microbial communities from Rifle, Colorado, USA - Rifle Groundwater A1 (SPAdes) (version 2) | ecosystem: Environmental > Aquatic > Deep subsurface > Groundwater >...
CGATCTTATTAATGACGCCATGAAGAAGGTTCAGAAAGAAGCGGCCAAGAAAATGATGGAGATGGGCGGGGGACTTTCCGGACTTCTTGGAAATTTAGGGAAAGGATGAAAATACCTCGTGCGATATCGGCACTTATTGATTCTTTTCAAAGACTTCCCGGAATTGGGCCTAAAAGCGCTCAAAGACTGACATATTATCTTTTGCATGTTCCTCAAATAGAACTTGATAATTTTTCTGAAGCGGTTAAAAACTTAAAGAAAAATACAACTCTTTGTACCAAGTGCAGAAATGTGGGGGAGGAGGACCCCTGTTTAATTTGTTCCGATATGTCACGGGATATATCGACTATTTTGGTAGTTGAACAGCCTTTGGATGTTTTAGCTTTTGAAAAAACAGGGAAGTATAATGGTCTATATCACGTTCTCCATGGAGCCATTAATCCATTGGAAAATATCGGACCTGATGAGATATATACGGGGGATTTGATAGAAAGGGTAAAGAAAGACAAGGGGGTTAAAGAGATAATAATTGCTACAAACCCGACAATGGAGGGGGAAGCAACGAGTATGTATATTACTAAACGACTCAAATCTCTATCTCAAATCTCAAATCTTAGGGTAACCCGTCTGGGGATGGGAATTCCAACCGGTGCCGATCTGGAGTATGCTGATGAGGTAACACTTTTTCAGGCCCTTCAAGGCCGGAGAGATATTTAAATAAATCATATGAATACTGCTCAAACTAAAGCTAAGCAAATTGCTCAAAATGAACCATGGGAGATATTAAAAGAAGCGGGACGGCAAATAACAGGGGAAGAGCAAATACAAGAACAGGAAATATCAGAACAACAGATAGTAAATGATAATTCCGAAAGGGATAAGGTAAGAAGCCAAAGATTGATGCAGGCTTTACAAACTGAGCTTGATGAAATAAAAAAGAAAAAAGAACAAAAAAAATTGTTAAAGCAGCAGCAGGAACAAATAGCTCAAGAGCAACAAAAGAACGTTGCACCCGCATTAGTTGAACCGGCCGGAAAAAAAGGCAGAAGGTTATTTAATTTCGGTAAAAAGACCCAAATGCAAAGACAGCAAACTCAAACAGAAAGGCCTCTGCCACCATCAGGGTAAGTATTACCTATTGACAAAGTATTACTTTTCTAATAATATTACCATATGCAAGTACAATTAGCCACAGTTACACAGAAGGGACAGGTAACAATACCTATCGACTTTAGAAATATGTTGGGAATAAAGCCTTACTCTAGGGTTTCTATCTCTGTTTCCAAAAAATCTCTAAACATTGAGCCAACGTTAGATATAATGGATCTTGCTGGATTTATAAAAGTTCCAAAGGGTAAAGACGCCCTGAAAGCCAGAGAATACATGGCAACACATTATAAAAGAGTTTGATTTTATTGGTCTATTTTTCGTTTATGGATTATTTTCTTGATTCCAATATCTTATTGAGATTTTTTGCTGATGACAAAAAAGGTGTGGCACATATTGAGTGTTCCAAATTGATTAAAAATATTAAAGAAGGAAAAATAAAGGCTTATACTTCACATTTAGTTTTGGCTGAGGTCGTGTGGACGCTTGATTCATACTACGAAACACCTAGGGAGAGTGTTGTAAAAGTATTAAAAACAATTGAGTCATTGGGTGGATTAACAATTATTGACAAGTTTGAAACTTATCTTGCGAACAAAATTTATAGTGAAAAAACGGTTAAATTTATCGATGCCCTAATTGCAAGTAGCCCAAAAATTCAATCTAGAAAGATGGCGGTTGTTTCTTATGATAAAGATTTTGATAAATTAGGAGTTATCCGCAAAGAACCCTCACAAATCTGCTAGAATTAGATAGTGGATCTATATTTATTTAATACCTTAACCAGAAAAAAAGAAAAGTTTACCCCGATTAAATCGGGGTTCGTTGGGATATATTCCTGCGGACCGACAGTTTACTGGAACCAGCATATTGGTCATATGTATGCTTATGTTCAATGGGATACGTTAGTCAGACTTCTTAGATATTCAGGGAACAATGTCAAATGGGTGATGAATTTAACTGACGTGGGACATATGATTTCGGATGAGGATGTTGGAGAAGACAAAATGGAAAAGGGAGCAAAGAGGGAGGGAATAACAGTTTGGCAAATTGCCGATAAATATATCGAACAATTTAAACAAAGTCTTAATCTTCTTAATATTACAAACCCCGATGTTTTATGCAGAGCGACTGACAATATCAAGGAACAAATTGAACTTATAGATAAAATGGAGAAAAATGGTTTTACGTATAAAACAAAAACGGGAATTGTTTTTGATACTTCAAAGTTTCCAGATTATGCTAGGTTTGCTAATTTAAATCTCGAAGAACAAAAATCTGGAGCAAGAACCGAGATAGATCCTGAAAAGAAAAACTCTTGGGATTTTCTTCTCTGGGTTACTAATCAACCAAATCACATTATGCAGTGGGATAGCCCGTGGGGGAAAGGTTTTCCGGGTTGGCATATAGAATGTACGGCAATGTCAACGAAATATTTAGGAGAAACTTTTGATATTCATACCGGAGGAAAAGAACATATTCCTGTTCACCATACTAACGAAATTGCCCAAGGATATGGGGCATTTGAACATCAGACGGCAAATTATTGGTTGCATAATGAATGGTTGATGATTGACGGAAAAAAAGTAAGTAAAAGTCTAGGAAATAATGTACTTGCTACCGAATTAATAGAAAAGGGATACGACCCATTGGCATTAAGATATTTAATTTTAACCTCTCATTACAGAACGGGACTGAATTTTACCTGGGAAAGTTTAACCGCTTCTCAAACAGCTCTTGAGAAATTAAGGAGTTTGATACAATCCTTTAAAAATGAAAAACAAACAACAACAGCAACTTCAGAATATAAAAATAAGTTTTTGGAAGCTTTGAATGATGATTTAAATACTCCTCAGGCTTTGGCAGTTTTATGGGAAATGGTTAAAAGTAATCTCCCCGGTTTGGATAAATATGATTTGGCGTTAAGATTTGATGAAGTTTTGGGATTAAAATTAAACGAAGGAAATAAGAAGGTAGAAATTCCTGAAGAAATAAAAAAACTTATTGAAAAAAGGAATATGCTTAGAAAAGAGGGAAAGTTTGAAGAAGCCGATATAATTAGAAAAGAAATAGAGAGTAATGGGTTTAGTACACAAGATGCAAAAATTTCTTAACTATTTTTTTGTAGCGAGCGCTGTGATTTTATCGGTGGTACTATTTTTTCTTTTTCTACGAGTTAATAAAATTGAAGGTTTTCTTGCAACCATAAAAAGTGAAACCCTAATTCAAGAAGTCGATATTTGCGAGGAAGATTGTAAAAGAGAGGTTAATGACATTGTTTCAAAGGCAATCGCGACCGTATCAGGAACTACAACCACAAAGACAATAATTTCGCAGGTTGCGTCAGCCCCCAAAGAAAAACAGACAACCTATATTTCGCTTGCAGGTCCTATAACCACAACCAGTATGGTTTGGGTTGATGCGGCAGGAACCGATACTTATATAGATCTTGTCAATGATTATGGAAAAAATACATGGGTTTCCTGGGAAGCCAATTTAAAGATTGCCGATGGGAATGGCCAAGTTTTTGCCAGACTCTACGACGCGACCCATAATATTGCTGTTAACGGTAGTGAAGTTTCGGTAACCTCAGGTACTTCAACTCAAGTTATCTCTGGCCAACTTAGTTTATGGGCCGGAAGAAATCTTTACAGAGTTCAACTTAAATCACTTAATTCATTTGTAGCAACCTTTGCAAGCGGGAGAATAAAAATAAACTACTAAAGACTTATTTTTTTAAGAGAGAACCCCGATTTAATCGGGGGAAGCTTCTTTACAATGATTCCAATATGGTCAATTAGGGGGAAGTGATTTTTTATTTCTTCCTGAAATTTTTCCGCTAAATTTCCGGTGTAGCCTCCATAGCCTGCTTTTTCCGAATGGGAACAGAGTCTATTTTCCCATTCATGAATTACCACCTGTACTTTCTCTCCTTCTTTATTAAATTCTTCCTGAAATTTGTCGTTGTCCATTCCGTAATCGGTATGAAGTTTGGCAAACTTATCAAAGAGTTCTTTGTTGGCATTAACCATCTTTTGAAAATATTCTTTGTATTTTGTCATGGATGTAATTATAATTGCCAAATATGAATAATTTAAGTAGTGAAATTGTTCCGCTTCTTTTCTATTATGACGATCTGTTAAGAAGAATCTCCATTAAAGATTTCGGACCAAAGTTTAAAGTTGGGGAAGCCTTAAGCTCAGTGGCCTCTTTTTATGAAAGGTTAAGGTACGCGGTTGACTACAAGAAGGAACATTTACTTCGAAGGAACGCGATTGAAAGAATTTTAAAAAGAAATCTTTGGGAAAAAGGAGAGGGCAATACTCTGATTTTAGGAGAAGTGCTTTTAAAAGAATTGACTTGGGCGAGGTATGTTAAAAATAATTATTACCCGCTAAGTAAAATTAAAGAAATTGCCGGGATTATTTCAAAATATCTGGTTCTTTCCCGAAATTTTGCGATTGAGTTTGAGGGCGGAGGAGAAATTAAATGGAAAGATTGGCTGATGGGAGTAGCCTCCTGCGAAATTGAAGAGAGTTTAGATCCGCAAGTTTCATCGGTCGATGTTTTATCCATGGCGGTTGAATCCTGGTTTAACAAAAAATTTAATTGGGTAGATGCGGGTTTAACCGCTGAGGAAAAAGAAGATGAGGTAGCCATCGCAATTCACAGAAGCCTTATCAGAGGCGATGAATCCCAAAACGCATATTATTTGCTGAGAAGACTTTACAAAAATTGGAATAGTGTTGGAGGGGAAGAGGTTGAGAAAAATAAGATGGAGATATATAAGATCTCTCTAAGAATCAGAAAAAGTTTGGTCAGTCCTATTCAATCAAGGCTTTACAGATTTATCCAAAAAGAAGTTTCGGCTTTTCAAATTCTTAAATCTTTAATTGATGAAAATCTGGAAAATGCCAAAGAAATTTTCAAAGATCCCGGAATGCTGACCTCAAAAGTAGTTGAGGTTTGCGATGAAAGATATGGTGAGATTTCAAGTCGGGTCAATCGCGGTATCGTCAGAAGTGTCATATATATTTTTGTCACTAAAATTTTTTTTGCCATTGCTATCGAAGTTCCCTATGAACTTTATTTTGTTAAACATTTAAGTTATCTCCCAATTGCCAGTTCCATTGCCATTCCTCTCCTTTTTGTGTTTTTGGTGACGGCAACTATCAGAAAACCGGGAGAGGATAATACGAAAAGAATTATTGATCTGATACAGGATTTTGTATATCGGGGAGAGAAAAAAGAAAAAACAGATTTTTCTTTAACCAGAAGAAAAGCCGGCTTAACTTATAATATCTTTACAGGGGTTTATTTGCTTTTATTTGTTTTAATTTTTTCTTTTATTTCGTACGGCCTGGCTAAAGTCGGTTATGATATTGTCGGTATCGGCATATTTTTTATTTTTCTTTCCTTAATTCTTCTTTTCGGCTACCGGGTAAAATTTTCTGCTTCTGAACTTAACGCCCTTCCTAAAAAAGAAAGTCTGACGTCTAATCTTTTTACCAACCTGACTCTTCCTTTTTTGGATCTGGGGGTTTGGCTTTCGGATAAATTTGCTTCCCTTAACTTTTTTATATTATTTTTTGATTTTTTAATTGAAGCACCATTAAAAAACATCATGGGCATTTTAGATGACTGGGGAAATTACTTAAGAGATAGAAGAGAAGAAGCGGTTGAAATTCCCGTAGAAAGATAACTCTTTTTAATCTAGAATTATACTGATGTCTCAAGGTTTTCAATTATTACTATTTGCTCTTTTGGGAAGCGTAATTGCTCTTTTCGGAGGAGTAATTTTTTTATTTAATAGAAAACTTTCTAATATTTTAGAAAGATATTCAATTCCGTATGCTGCGGGAGTTTTGGTGACAGTATCTTTATTAGGTCTTCTTCCGGAAGCTGAACACTCAATAGGGGAAAAAGCTTATTGGATTGTAGCCATCTCTTTTTTATCAGCTTACCTTTTCGAACATTTTTTCTTCGGCATTCATCATCACGAAGACCATGAACATATAAGAGGTCGTCAATTTCCGCTTCCTCTTGTTATCGTGGGAGACACAATTCACAATTTTATTGACGGAGTTGCAATTGCAGTCAGCTTTTTGGTTAGTCCGGGCCTAGGTTTAATTACAGCAACATCAACATTTCTTCACGAAATTCCGCATGAGATTGGAGATTTTGGAATTTTGCTTAGAGCCGGATGGAAAAAGAGGAAAATAATTACGGTCAATATAATTTCTTCATTAACCACAATTTTAGGAGCCTTTATGGTTTATTATTTTAATCAAGGAGAATCACTTAATGGGACTTTGATGGGAATTTCGGCCGGCATTTTCCTTTATTTGGGTGCCAGTGATTTTCTTCCCAGAATAGACGTTAATGAAAAAAACAAATTTAAGTCAATTATTCCCCTAATCTTGGGGGCAGCTTCCATGATTGCCATTTTTCTTCTTGTTCCCCACGAGTAATAGCCTTGGTATAATACTTAAATCGTGCTTCAGTTAATTGATCTTGCTTTTGGATTCGGAGAAAAACCTCTTTATCAGGGGGTTAATTTTATTGTCGGTCGTGGTCAAAAGGTTGGTCTTATTGGCCCAAACGGTTCCGGTAAATCAACTCTTCTTTCAATTATTAGAGGTGAGGAAGATGGTTATACAGGGAAAATTAAGCTTTTGGGACACGCTACTTTAGTTCCGCAGGAAATAAAATACGACCCGGATATGGAAAAAGCGTTAACTATAAAAAATTATGTTAATTCAACCAACACCCTTCAAGATCATGAAATACACAAAATGTTTAAAGGGTTAGAACTTAATGTTGATTTGGACTCAGACCCTAAAACACTATCAGGAGGTCAGAAAACAAAGTTAGCTCTTGCCCGAGCCCTTTTAACAAACCCTGATATTTTGCTTTTAGATGAACCCACAAACTTTATGGATAAATCGGGGAAAGATTGGGTGATGAGATTTTTAACCGATTATCAAGGAACCGTAATTGTTATCTCCCATGATTTGGAACTTATGGATAAGGCCATAGATAAAGTTTTAGCAATTACTCCACATAATTCTTCGGTTGAAGAATACAAAGGAACTTATTCCGATTATGTCAGGCTTAAAAGACAAAAAGAAGAAAACTTAAGAAAGGAACGCTTGGTTAAAGAAAAGCATTTAAAAAGGATGAAGGAAGACTATTTGAGAATGGCTCAATATGATTCCAAAAAGTCTGTCAGGAGGAGACAAATAGAAAGAGAAAAATTGGCTTTACCTGAGATTCCGCCGGAAATAAAAAAGATTTCCATTAGACTCCCGGAGCCAAAAAAAGTAGGGGAGATTCCGATGAGGACGGTTGGTGTAAGTAAAAGTTACGGCGATTTGAAAGTCTTAGACAATCTGAATTTTACAATTGTAAGGCATGAAAGAATTGCTTTAATCGGATCAAACGGAACCGGGAAAAGTACATTTATTAAAATTTTAATGGGAATGGTAAAGCCTGATTTGGGAGAGGTTATCGGGAGTCCGGAGCTTTCAATCGGTTACTACTCTCAGGAATTTGAAACCTTTGATTTTACGAAAACTGTTATCGAAACTTTTTGTGGTAAAACTCAAAAAGATGAAGGTTTTGCCAGAGGATTTTTGGCCAGATTTTTATTTTTGGGAAATAAAGTTTTTCAAAGTGTCGGTAGTCTTTCCGGAGGCGAAAAAACAAGACTTTCAATTGCCTGTTTAATGGGGAAGGACAATAATTTGCTAGTTTTGGATGAACCGACAACTTACCTTGATCTTTTGAGTCAAAGAGTTATTTTGGAATCTTTGAAAGAATATAAAGGAACCATGATTGTAGTTTCCCATACGGCTGAGTTTATTAAAGAATTAGCGCCTCAGAAAGCCTTTCTTTTCCCGGAACAGAAAATGGTTTTCTGGGACGATGTACTTTTTGACAGGATAATGGAAATTTAATGATTGTGTGGAGATATTGTACACAATAGATTACATAATACTTGACAAATTAATGTACACATGATACATTAATATCATGGATTTACAACTATCAAATATTATTCCTATAACAAAGGCGAGGGGAAAGCTTGGCGATCTAGCCGAGCAGGCGATTGCCAGTAATTATTTTATTTTAACCAAAGGAGGAAGTCCGTTTGTTGCTTTAGTAGATTTTGATTATCTTAAAAAGTTAGAAGAAACAGTTAGTGTCATTTATCAAAAAACATATATCGATCCAAAATTAGAAAAATATACAAGGGAATTTTCTAATAAGGAAATTGATAAATGGCTAAAAGAAGACCAACTCTAAATTTATTTCTTGATTCAAGTGTTTTATTTACAGCAGTAAATTCTCCAATTGGTGGATCTTCAAAACTCTTTACTCTTCCTAATGTAAAATTATTTGTTTCGAAAGTTGTATTGCATGAAGTAGAAAAAAATGTCCGTAAAAAACTTGCGAATTATCACCTGGACCGTTTTTTTATGCTTGTCACTAGGTTGAACATTATTTTAAATGAACCAAGCGAAAACTTAGTTAAACAAGCTAAAAAAGTTATTATAGAGAAAGATGCAGTTATTTTAGCTGAGGTAAAAAGGTCAAAATGTGATTACATAATTACACTTGATAAAAAAGATTTCCTGCAAGAAAAAGTATTTAAATTTATTAAACCTAAAAAAATTTTAACTCCAAAGATGTTTTTTGAGATGATAAGCAAAGCTTGGCCATTCACGAGATGAAGGGTAAAATGTTCTCATGGGTCTTTCTGTAGGGATGCTCATTTCACCGTCCCACAATTTGATTTCTACTTCAAGGTAAATATCCCCAAGGCTAGGAAGGAAAGAGAGATTTTTGATATGATGTTTATATTGGTTTAAGTATGGATTCAAATCATAATCTTCCCACACCTCCCAGATTTTGGAGTTCCATTGGTCCCTCATTTATTCTCCTTGGTTTGGCTTTAGGCAGCGGTGAACTTATCATGTGGCCGTATCTGTCAGCCATATGGGGGATGGGTTTGTTGTGGGGGGCTTTTTTGGGAATTTCTTTCCAATATATTCTTAATTGTGAAATTATGCGCTACAGCTTAGCAAGGGGTGAAAGTGTTTTTGTCGGTCTAAGGAAAATGGTTTCATGGCTTCCGATTTGGTTTATTTTCTCTACTTTTATTCCATGGTCCCTACCTGGTTTTTCCTCAGCCTCATCACAAATATTTGCTAATATCTTTCATATTTATAATGTTAAAATCCTGGCTATTATTTTTTTGCTGTTTACCGGTGTTGTTCTTACTCTGGGTAAAACTCTTTACCGTACCATGGAATTTCTACAAAAAGCAGTCATTATTGTCGGACTGCCTTTAATCATTATCTTAGTTGTTCTTATCACCAAACGGACCGATTGGATAGAAACTGGGCTCGGTTTAATCGGCAGAGGGCAAGGATGGTGGTTTTTTCCGCCGGGAGTGGCTTTAGCTTCTTTTCTTGGAGCTTTTGCTTATTCGGGTGCAGGGGGGAACCTTAACTTTGCCCAATCTTATTACATTAAAGAAAAAGGTTTTGGAATGGGGAAGTTTACTGACAAGATTACTTCACTTTTTACTCCGGGTAAAAAGGTTATAAATATTGAAGGTTCATCATTTACTGATAACAATGAAAACTATGCGCTATGGAAAAAGTGGTGGCGTCTGGTTGCGGGAGAACATTTTATTGTTTTTTGGTTTATTGGTCTTCTTACAATTATTCTTCTGTCTATTTTGGCAAAAAGTTTGGTTTTTAGTAATGCATCTTTCTCAGGTATAGATTTTCTTTACCAACAGAGTTCTGTTTTGGCTTCCAGAATCGGTCCAGTTTTTGGTATCGGCTTTCTTGTTGTTGCCGCTCTGATGCTATTTTCTACGCAAATCGGAGTACTTGAATCCTCATCACGAATAATTTCGGAGAATTTTCTTCTAATCTTCTATAAACCAGGTTTTACGGCTAATCCTTCATTTGCTTTTTATGTTGCCCTTTGGGGGCAGATTGCCTTTGGTATTATGGTTTTGCTTTTGGGTTTTCATGAACCGCGGGTTCTTCTTACTTTAAGTGCAGTTCTTAATGCTGTAGCCATGATGTTTGCTTTTCCTTTAGTCTATTTTCTTAACCGCAAAAACCTTGTTGCCCGTTATCGAGCATCTTTACCTGCCCAATTATTCTTTATTTTAGGATTTATCTTCTTTGTAATCTTTGTGGGAATGACAGTAGGTAACCTTTTCCTGTAACTTTTTAACCCCACCCGAGGTTTAATAAATAAAATACAAAAATTATTAATAAAATAACCCCGTATTTTTTGGGGATATTTCTTCCACTGAATCTTTTAAGGATAAATAGAAAAAAGCCGGTAACAAACAGCATTACAATCCAATCCTTCATGGCGATTCCGTTTTTCCCGGATAATAAGTTAATAAATCCTCCGATTAAAAGAAGATTATAGATATTGCTCCCTAAAATGTTCCCCATTGTTAATTTAGCCTGGTGTTCTTCCTGGCTGAAGATGGTGGTTAAAAGTTCCGGCAGTGAGGTTACAATTGCCGTTAAAGATAAACCAATGATGGTAGTTGAAATTTTTGTAAGGGTAGAAAACTCTTCAATTGCCGAAACCGCCATTAAACTGCCAACAATGATACCTGCGATTAGAAAAATGGGAACAAAAATGACCGATGAATTGATTTCTATTTTTTGTTTTTTGGCAAACATCTTTTTATCTTCATTTTTTCTTCCCAATACCCCCATAAAATACTCAACTAGAGTAATTAAAACCGCAGAACTTATTAAAATTAATCCTGAAATTTTTGCTGGCACTTGGGTTAACTGAAGAACAA
>Ga0209210_1003325_pt1 | contig 10955 bp, 10 predicted proteins | sample RifGroA1_FD_183991 | JGI IMG/M metagenome (GOLD analysis project Ga0209210, IMG submission 183991) | Contaminated groundwater microbial communities from Rifle, Colorado, USA - Rifle Groundwater A1 (SPAdes) (version 2) | ecosystem: Environmental > Aquatic > Deep subsurface > Groundwater >...
CGCCATGTCGTGCTCGAACTTCATGCCGGCTATCGTGAGGGCCCTGGTGCCCGTCCTGTTGGCCTTCCACTCGCCTTTTTCCAGAATGTCCCGCACGATGCGATGATACTCTTCCATGCGCCACCCGCATCAAAGGACGCCAAGACCTTATTTAAGAGTTTCTACTTCCTCGCTCTTGCCGGTCCGCCCGCCTTGTACGGCGTGAACTTCCCCTTCTCCCGCTGGCTGCCCCGCTCCTCCGGATAGACCTCGTAGAGCTGGGTCTCGTCGAAGCCGCAGGCCCGGCAGACGATGCACTTCACCCCCATGTAGTCCACCAGCTCCACATCGTCCGAGAAGCACCGTGGGCAGCGTCCCTTTTGCATATTCCTTGCCTCCTTATCACAGGTATATGTATTTTTTGATGGCATATGGTTTAAATAGAGTCACTCATTTCCCAGAGCGATATGCTGCTTGTCGTATTATCCGGCCCCGCCAACTCCGGCAAGACAACCGTCTGGAACAGGTTCCTGGCCAAGGACACCGGCTATGTTGGCATCCCCGAGACGGAATTTGAGCTTCTCCGTAACATGAGGGCAAGATTTCCCGGGAATGATGATGAGTATAGAGCGTGGATCACCGCCCCTGAAAACTACGCCCCCATGAAAGAGGAATCTGCAAACCGGCGATACGGGCACTTCACCGGACTTTCCGCTTCTTCTGTATTTTCCGGCAAGAAAGCGGCGCTGTTCGACCGGCACTTCATCTGCGATGTGGGCTATTGCGAGATGCGCAACACGCAGCCGCCCTCCAATCTTCTGCAGTATGCCAAGGCCATCTCTCCTGACATGGTGTTCCTTTTTGAAGGCCCGCTGGAATTCACCCGGAGAGCGGATACGGGACGGTTCATGAACAAGGAGGAAGCCATGCGGCTGTACGGGATACTGAAGCAGAGCTATGAGCGCATGGGATATCTCCCCATACCAGTCCCGGAGTTCAACCCTGACCGCGAAAAAAACATCGAGGCGCGCATCGCATTCATCGAAACAAACCTCAGGATGACGGGCCTTGCGAAAAAGTGAAAGGCAACGCCCTTTTTGCGAGCCCGCAAGGACAGGGCAACGGCGTCGCCGGGCTAAGCGAAGCAGGGTTCAATGCCCCTGGGGGGAGGAAAGAAAGAATGCTTCACATCTTCACGTCAAGGAAGAACAGGGCGCTCTTCTGGGCAGTCGTCATCTTCATCCTTGCCATCATTCTTGCCCTGCTGCTCTTCGGCGGGCCGTTAGTTGCCTTCCTCAAGCACCCTTCCAGGATAAAGCCATTCCTCCTCGGCTTCGGCTCCTTTGCTCCCCTGGTGTTCATCTCTATCCAGGCCCTGCAGGTGGTGCTCGCCCCGGTGCCGGGGGAGTTCCTCGGCTTCGCCGCCGGATACGTCTTCGGCGCCTTCAATGGGCTTGTCTACGCGCTGATAGGGATGTTCATCGGCTCCCTCACCGCCTTTTTCGTGGCACGGAAATTCGGGAGGCCTTTTGTGGAGAGGGCCTTCACCAAGACGGCCATCCGGAAATTCGATTACGTCGCTGGGAAGCAGGGCCCCGCAGCCCTTTTCCTGATCTTCCTCCTGCCGGCGCTGCCAGATGACATCCTGTGCTTTGTCGCGGGATTGACAAAAATCCCCCTGAAGCAGTTCGCCCTCATCGTCTTCTTCGGGCGGCTGCCCGGCTTTGTCGTCCTGGCCATGGCGGGGGACGGCATTGCGCGGGGCCACTTGGTCGTTGTCTTCGTGCTCTTCGCCCTGCTCGCGGCGTTCTCTTTCTTCATGTACCTGTACAGGGATTATGTCCATCGCTTCCTGAAATCAGCGGGGAACGGCAATGGGCATGCAAAGAACTAGATGATCCTGTCGCCTGTCTCCTTGTCCACGATATGGATGACATTGACGGGGCACGAGTCCGCGGCCTCCCTGTTGAGCTGGTAGTCCTTCTCCCCGATGTCCAGCTCCTCCCAGCCATCCTCGCGCTTCTTGCTTCCGACGATGTCCGACTTGCCGTCCTCGTGCATGGTCCAGAAGTCAGGGGCGATGGCCGCGCACGCCGCGCACCCGATGCAGTTCGGCCTGTCGTGCTGTATCTGGTATTTCTTCTTCGTTTCCTGCGCTGCCTGCTGCTCTGCCATGTTGAGTTAACGATTGTTAAGAACGGAAGATGTTATTTAAAGGTTTTGCTGCGCGGTTGTGTTGCGTTAAAGGGCGGTTTATAAGTCGGTTATTCACGGATAAATGTATTACCTCCCGACAACGCACCAGAACCTGCTGCGCTGAGCTGTAAAATAAAGTCATCTAAAGAAGCATTTTCTCTCAGCTTTTTAGCAAATAGAACTCAAATATAGAAGTGAGTTTCATACGGAGATCAAATTCCAATGTCTAAACTATCTTGGCATAACTTTGGAAATTTCCCTAAACAAAGAAAGATTTATATACTAAATATACTACATTGTTTATGAACTCTCCCTAGACCAAGGGTTAGTTTAATTCGTGTGGATATACCTATTTTTTAAAGTAATTATAATCAATTATACTCGCTTGACTACCCATCCTTACTAAATTGTCAGCTACTTTTTGGCTATACTCATCATGAACTACCACAAAATCTTCTTTGGTGGTGTATAGCTGATCGTTAGATTCAAAAAACTTTACAGACCCATTTAGATGGCTAGCCTTTTCAAGTGCTGATGAAAATATTGAGGACTTTTCCAAAGTATCTCTTGCTTTTTTTCCAAATATACTTTCACTTATTGGTGCAGTAATAAAGTAAAAGATAGGGTGCAAACATTTATGAGACACATTTAGATGTTCTTTGTGGGAGGGTTTGATATCAAATAACCAACTTGGCCCAATAAAAGTAGTTTGTGATTTATTTGATTCAAAATTAAGACGTTTTGGCAAATGTCTATTAAGAGAAAGACCATTTTTAAAAGCAAAATCATCTATGTACCTACATATAATATCTGCTGAGGATATAACAGGATTTATTTGGTCTCCTCTGAAAACAAACTTAACATTAGGCTTAGAAAGAACGTTTTTTATGGCAATACTGGGTTGTATTCCAGAACAATGGTCTAAATAATAGTGCTCCTGTAATGTGAAAGATTTATTTTTTAGATAAGCGTGACAACATATAGTGGGGTAATAACCAGAAATCAAATCAATAAATTTAACAGGAGAAAGCCTTTCAATTTCTTGCATATAATAACAACTTATATCTTTAACTTCTTTTATTTTCGATTTATCAATAATTGAATCTGGATACTCTGGTTGGAAATATGTATAATACACATCTACAAAATCAATATATTTCAATAACCCATTAGCCACAAGAGTTACTACATCCACGCCAACTCTATGTGTGATTTCTGTTAAATCTGAAGATTTATAGACTCTTCGTGATTTTGGGATAGACAAGGAGGACAAAGTTTTGTCAATCAATTCATCATATTTCTGACAAAATTGATCATAGTTATTTACTAAAACTGATACCCCTAACAGAGCTTTAAAATTCCTTTTTTCTCTTTTAATCAATTTGGAGTCAAAACCAATCAGTCTCATATGAACTAATAGGACGTCGTTTCTTTTATAAAACTATAGGGGATGTAAGAGGGTGTAGGAAGTGATGTTTACTTTATAGCTCATGTCCCCCCACCCACTCCCTCGCATCCTCGTTCTCGTCGAAGCGCTGCAGGAGGAGGTCAAGCTCCACCTTGCTGAGATGGCCGCACTCCACCAGGAAATCGGTGAAGTCCACCTGGCGCGAGTAGAGCATCTTCTTCTTCAGCTCCTCGTAGGGCAGGTTCATGGCCGGCCGGAGCCTCTTCCCCTGCATCAGCTCGATGATGGTCCTGTTGCTCCACTCTATCGTGAGGTCGTTCTGCAGGGCATTGAGGAACTCGCCGTTGGGGAAGGCCTCCATCAAAAACGGGACGACATTCTCCTTGTCGGCGGGCAGCTCCGGCAGTATCTTCTCCATTGCCCCGCATTCGCCGAAATAGGATCGGGCATCCATGCCTGAAGAGGAGGGGTCGGAGACAGGGCTCCTGTTGAACGGGAACAGCCGGCACACGTACGCCCGCTTGGTGTGGTAGATGGCGCATTTCCTTTCCTGCAGCATGGGGCAGGCGTCCGTCTCCGCATCCATGAAGTAGCTCAGCACGATGGCCGTGCCCTTGCCTTCGTCGTAGATGACGCGCAAGGGCTTCACGCGGGGATCGATGCCGGCCTCTTTCCCCCATTGCCTGAAACGCGATGCTTCCCAGTCCCAGAGCGGGAAGGTCATCCGCTCCACGGGGACGAGCTGCACCACCGGCAGCCTGCCGAAGGCGTACTCCTTCAGGAATGCCCTGTCCTGCTCCGGGATGAATCCCCTGATGTGCGAGCAGCAGGAGCCGCAGGCACTGCACCGGAACTGCGGCTTTTCGTCGAGGGGGATGAGCATGCCTACTCCGGAGGGGTTATGGTTTTTATGGGTATTGGTTTTTCCCGGTTGGGGGTTGTTGCGTGATTCTCGCTTCGCTCGGGTTGCCATCGGGCAAATCCTCCATGCCCTCCTCTATTGCCGACATTCCCCATAGTCCACGCAGTGGATGCCGGAGGTGCGCCTCCGAGCAGGGGCATCCCCCTTGTCGGCTTGATTTACCATTGCAGGGATTTGCCGGGATGATGGCAACCTCCAATCACGCAACAACCCCTTTCCTGTTGGAAAGCATTATATGGAAGTAAACCGCAGAAGGCCCAATGGCGTTTGGATTTGACGAATCGCGGGCACACCCTGCCCCTTCCTTGGCAGAAAGAACGGGAAATCTCTATCCAGGGATGTGCTCCACGCAGAACCGGAGATACCTGGCAGCGGAGGGAAGCGCGCTCGTTGCCGGGCTTGCCGCGGCTTCACTTACCTCCTATGGGCTTTCCCTTTCCGAAATGGGCAATTTGGAAAATGTGATTGCAACGTATGCGGCGAATAATATCGCATTCTTCGCTGTCCGTAAGGCGGTGCACAACAGGCTTGGAGAGGGTGCGCACTCCTTTTCCACATACCCCCGTTCGCTGCTCGCGAGCGATGTGGTAAGCGTATTAATCGCGGCAGTGGGGGGATATCTGCACTACCATATGCTTGAAAAAGGGTTTGACCCCGGACTTGCGCCACTGGCAGGGTATGCCTTTTCCAGCTTTGCCTCAACCGGCGTTCGCCAGGCGATGAACTGGTATAATGGCCATTTTTCCCTTGAGCCAGTCGCACGGGGATGCACCTCGCTGGCGCAGCGGTTCGCGGGAAAACATTAATATACAGGCGAAACGGCATTTCGCGCATGGTCGCCTCAGGCATGCTGCAGGAGCTCGCTTCTTCCATAGAGTTCCAGATGTCCCTCCTGCTCTTCGTCGCGCTCGCCGGCTACATCCTCGCCGCGCGCATCAACCAGAGCGCGGTCATCGGGGAGATTCTGGTGGGGTTGGTCATCGGCCCCAGCGTGCTGGGCTGGATAACGTACACAGATTTCGTCGCGGGCGTCGCCCATCTGGGGGCGATCATCCTGCTGTTCGTCGTGGGTTTGGAGTTCAGGCTCCTGGACATCTTCAGGCCGAAATACTTCGCTATCGCCCTGGTGGGCATCATCGTCCCCTGGGTGGGCGGCTATGCCATCGCCAATCTCTTCGGTTTCGGCTTCGCGAGCGCCGTCTTCGTCGGCACCGCATTGACCGCCACCAGCATCGCCATCACGGCCCAGGTGCTCAAGGAGATGGGCAGGCTGAACACCGAGGCGTCGAGAGCCATCATCGGGGCCGCGGTCATCGATGACATCCTCGGCCTGCTGGCATTGTCCATCTCGGGCACCCTCGTCACCGGCTCTTTTTCAGCCGTCTCCTTCAGCCTGCTCGTCCTCAAGGCCCTTGCCTTCCTTGCCGTCGGCGTCCTGGCGGGCATCTTCATCGTCAGGAAGCTCGTCGAGATGATGGACGGCAGCAGGATAGCCCACCGCTACCCGGAATTCGTCTTCATCTTCGCCATGCTCTCCGCGTTCCTCTACGCGATGGGCGCTGAATTGATTGGCCTGTCAGCCATCATCGGGTCGTTCATCGCCGGCGTTTCCCTCGAGGGCGTGAAGGTGCACAACAGCAAGAACTTCCACGAGGGGGCGGAATACCTCCACATCATCTTCGCGTCCATCTTCTTCGTGTCATTGGGCATCCTCGCGGACTTCCACGCCCTGACGCTGGGCATCATCTGGTTCCTGCTCGTCCTCACCCTCGTGGCCATCGCCACCAAGCTCATCGGCTGCGGCCTCGCCGCCAGGGCCCTGGGCATGGGCTGGAAGGATTCCGCCATGATCGGCATCGGCATGTCCCCGAGAGGGGAGGTGGCCATGATCGTCGCCCTCATCGGCCTCAATGGCGCGCTGATCGGGCAGGACATCTACGTCTCCCTGGTCATGATGAGCTTATTGACGACTGTGGTCACCCCGATGCTGTTGAGGCCGCTGCTGAAGGAGAGGAAGGCGGTTTCATAGCTTTCCTGAGCCAGTCTGTGCACCACTATATTGGTTATAATCCCCGGCTGCTCGGCTTTTATCTTTATCTTCCCGTCGAAGCACCTAAGACCACCAGCCACAGATTACACGGAACCCCCAGTGAGCAACACTTAAATACCTCTTCTCACAAGAATACCGGCATGGAGCTTGGCATCGAACTGACCGTCATCGCGCTCCTCGCGCTGCTCGGCGGCGTCATCGCCGTCCGGATGAAGCAGCCCCCTGTCCTCGGGCTCCTCCTGGTCGGGGCGATCACCGGGCCGCACGCGCTGGGCTGGGTGGGCAACGAAACGCTGCTGGAATTCTGCATCCGGATAGGGGCGTTCCTCCTGCTGTTCCTCATCGGCATGGAATTCAGCCTCGCGCATTTCCTCAGCTCCGGGACGCGCATCCTCATCATCACGGCCGTGAAGCTCGGCCTCGTCTTCCTCGCGGGCCAGGCCGTTGCCCTGCTTCTGGGATACTCGCCATTCGCCTCGCTGGCCATCGGCGTCATCCTGTCCATCACCTCCACGGTCATCTTCCTCAAGATACTGGAGCAGAAGGGCCTCAGCAGGCAGAAGGAAGTGCCGCTCCTCGTCGGCGTGCTGATCCTCGAGGACATCTTCGGCGTCTTCGCGCTGACGTTCTTCTCCAGCTTCGAGTCGGTGGCCGACATCACGCCCCTCGCCATCGTGGGAAAGCTCTTCCTCTCGGTGTCCATCATCGGCGCCGTCTACCTCCTGCTGCTGAGAAGGACGAGCAGGCTCGTGGAATGGATCACGAAATACAGCGCGGACGAGACCTTCGTCTTCGTCTCCATCGGCATCGCCTTCGGCCTGGGGGCGCTGGCGCACCTCATCGGGCTGTCGGAGTCGGTGGGCGCATTCCTCGCGGGCAACATCGTGGCCTCGCTGAAGAACGCCGAGCGCTTCGAGAAGCCCATGCACCCGTTCATCTTCGTGTTCACCTCGCTGTTCTTCTTCTCCATCGGCGGCATCGTGGACTTCCACGCCATCGTCCGCAACTGGCCCCTCATCCTCGCCCTCTTCCTCGTGAGCGTCATCGCGAAGTTCCTCGCCACGGGCTTCGCGGCGTACCTGCTCTCGAACACCAATGGGAAAGGGGCGCTGTTCGCGGGCGTCTCCATGGTCTCGCTCGGGGAATTCTCGCTCCTGCTCGCGGCGGAGGCCAACAACCTCGCGCCCTCGCTTGACCTGGTGAGCATCACCGCGGCCATCATCTTCCTCTCCGCGATAGCGATGAGCGCACTGGTCACGAGGACGGATGCCATCTACCGGCTCGTCGTGAGGACGGTCCCGCGCACCGTCCGGCAGGACCTCGACCTGTCCGCCACCTATCTGCGGGATGTCTCGGCGCACATGAAGCTCGACAAGCTGCGCCTGCGCACGTTCAGGGTGGAGTGGAGGCACATGCTCAACAACCTGCTTGGCATCATCTTCATCATCGCCCTGTTCTGGCTCTGGTATCATGCAACGGGGTTCGTGTACCTCCAGGCGGCAACGAACGCGCTCTTTTCCACCGTCTCTCCCCGGGTGCTTGCGGCGCTGCTTGTCCTCGTCCTCATCTTCCCCACGTTCGGCTTCGTGCGCAACCTGCGGAAGTTCCTCATCGACTTCTCTACATCCCTTGTCGAGGCCTATCCGAGGGAGATTGCGAACAGCAGGAAGCTCTACCGGAACATCGTCCTGATCGCGGCGCTGTTCATCCTCTCCATATCCATCCCGCCGCTGTTCTCCGTTCTGGGCCTGCACCCCCTCTGGGCAGCACTGAGCATACCCTGCCTCATCATCCTGGCCATCCTGTTCCTCAAGTCCGAGAAGGCGGCGAAGGAGATCGAGGCGCATCACCGCGGGAAGAAGGGGAGATGAGGTGTTATCGTGCATGCGCAGATGCCGGCAGCATTGTCTGCAAGGAGCCTGAAGTTTTCAATACCCCAACATATTTACAAAAAATAGAATTTGAAATGTGGCGATGAAACTAAAGCATCATGTGACTTTTGGAATTCTTGCTTTGATAGGGCTGTTCTTGATCAGTGGTTGTGCGCAGCAACCAACCCAGGAGACCACTGAAAAAGGATTCCTGCAAGGAAGAGTTGCTATCGGCCCTCTTTGCCCTGTTGAGAGGATTCCGCCTAATCCAAGCTGCCAACCAACAGAAGAGACCTATGCATCCAGGCAGATTGCCGTTTGGACATCAGACAAAAAAACAAAAGCTGCCCAAATTGAGCCTGGCCCGGAAGGTATGTACAGGATAGAGCTTCCAGCAGGTGATTATGTGGTTGATTTCGAAAAGCAGCAGCCTTTTGGGGTGGGGGGCAGCAATCTTCCTGCTGCAATCGTAATCAGCCCCAGAGAAACAACGAAGTTGGATATCATCATCGATACGGGAATAAGGTAAGGTCTCAGGCCCCCGAATTCCTTTATACTTTTAGCTTCGGAAAAACATTGCGCTTTGGCCCAAACATCCCCATCAAAGATGGAGGCCATTAAGATAAGATACCCATTGCCCATCAAAGGATTTTCTCCAATCTCTTCACCGCCTCAAGGACATCCTCCCGGTGCCCGAAGGCGCTGAAGCGCAGGAAGCCCTCTCCCGAGGGGCCGAAGCCGGACCCGGGCGTGGTGATGACGTGGGCCTTCTGCAGAAGGAAGGAAAATGCGTCCCAGGATGTCATGCCCTTCATCTGCACCCATAAGTATGGCGCGTTGTCCCCGCCGAATACCGTGTAGCCGAGCTTCCGCAGCGCCTGCCGGATGATGGAGGCGTTCTCCATGTAATAGGAAACGGTCCGCTCCATCTCTTTCATGCCTTCCCTCTCAAGAGCCGCTATCCCGCCATACTGTGCTATGCTGGACGCGCCGTTGAAGACCGTGGTCATGATGCGGTTCCAGTCCTTCCGCACGGGAGTGCCGTCATCGAAGCAGAGCTCATTGGGAACGACGGTCCAGCCGAGCCTGACCCCGGTGAAGCCGATGGACTTTGAAAACGAGGAGACCTCGAGCGCGACCTCCTTCGCCCCCGGAATCTCGTAGATGGATCGTGGGAGATTCTCGTCCCGGATGAACTGGCTGTACGCGGCATCAAAGATGATGATGGACCTGTTCTCCTTTGCGAAATCCACCAGCGCCTTCAGCTGTTCCCTGGTGGCCACGGCCCCGGTGGGGTTGTTCGGCGAGCAGAAGAAGATGACGCCTGCATCCTTAGCGTTCCCAAGGGAAGGGAAAAACCCATTGTCCGGAGTGCACGGAAGATACGCGATGCCCTTGAATTGGGATGTCTTTGAGCTAAGCGGCCCGGTCTGTCCCATCATGACGCTGCTGTCCACATAGACCGGGTATGAGGGATCCTGCACCGCCATCACGGTGTCGCTGCCGAAGAGCATCTGCAGCCTTCCGGTGTCAGGCTTCGCACCGTCGGAGACGAAGACCTCCTCTCCCTTCACCCTTCCATGATACAGCACCGAAGCTATCCTCTCCCGGAGCTCCGTGATGCCCTGCTCATCGCCGTAGCCGGTATAGGTATCCCGTTTCCCGAGCCGTTTCACTGCCTGAACAATCCCTTTGATGATAGGGGGGGCAATCGGTTGCGTGGTATCGCCAATGCCCAGGCTGATGAGCTTCGCCTGTGGATGCGCTGCCAGGAATTCCTTCTTCCTCCTGTTTATCTCGGGGAAGAGATAGCCGGATTGCAGTTTTGCGAGATGGGGGTTTCGTTTGGCCATGGTGTTTCAGATATCTATCTCGCCCTCAAAGACCATCTCTGCCGGGCCGGTCATGTACACATGATTGTCCGTTCCCCACTCCAGTTGGAGGTCCCCGCCAAGCAGGTGGATGGTGACCTTGCGATCCGTGAGAGCGTTCAGGACACCGGCCACGCAGGCAGCCGATGCGCCGGTGCCGCAGGCCAGCGTTTCCCCGGAGCCGCGCTCCCAGACCCGCATGTCCACTTCCTTCCTGTTCCTTACCGTTATGAATTCCACATTAATTCGTTTCGGAAAGAGGGGATGCTTCTCGATTTTTGGCCCAATGCCATGCACTAAGCTATCAGTAACCTTATTAACAAAAATGACGCAATGGGGATTCCCCATGTTCACGAGCGTCATCTCCACCTTCTTTCCCTCTATATTTAGAGGTTCCCCTACAACCTGCTTCTTTGATATGGTTGAGGGAATCTTTTTACCCTCCAACACAGGCTCACCCATGTCAACCTTAATCTTCATGGTTTTTCCGCTTTTGACAAAAAGCTCGAGTTCCTTTATCCCTCCTTTTGTTTCAACCGTAAGGGAATCCTTGCTCGTTAGCTTTCTGTCGTGCACGTATTTCGCGAAGCATCGGATGCCGTTGCCGCACATCTCCCCCTCGGAGCCGTCCGCGTTGAACATGCGCATCCTGAAGTCC
>Ga0209210_1003326_pt1 | contig 10953 bp, 8 predicted proteins | sample RifGroA1_FD_183991 | JGI IMG/M metagenome (GOLD analysis project Ga0209210, IMG submission 183991) | Contaminated groundwater microbial communities from Rifle, Colorado, USA - Rifle Groundwater A1 (SPAdes) (version 2) | ecosystem: Environmental > Aquatic > Deep subsurface > Groundwater >...
AGTAACAAATCCACATCCGATCGCGCCACAAGTAGCGACGCTAAGAGAAGTAGTCATAGCATTACAAGCACTAGAAGTCTGAACCGTACAAGCAGCCGCACCAGTAACAAATCCACATCCGATCGCGCCACAAGTAGCAGCATTAGGAGAACTAACAGCAGCACAAGTAGCAGCAGTTCCAGCATTAGTACCTCTCGTACAGCTCACCGGCGACACGCTCACACTAAAGCAATCTCCAGCATTTTGAATACCACCAGCACCCTTGTCTATCGTCGGTTTGACAACAGACCATATGACAGCGATACCAACAATAACGAGGAGAACTATGAGGACGTTGGCGACAACTTCGCTCACACCTTTTTTATTATTTAACATTCTCATAACCTCCTTTTCAAAAAGACAACACCAAAAGACTTTATAAATTATTCGATTATCCACGATATAAACAGAAACAGCCCCTCTTAGATATGCCTTCTGTCAAGCCTGCGAGTTATTAATAATCACCAAACAGAACTATAGAAATCAATATTATCAATGATAGCTATTAACTCAAGACTTATTAATATCCAAAATTCCAGCATAAAATAAGTTAATAACAAATATTACAGCAATAATTCTCATATTTCTGCTCTAACGTAATCTAATTTAATGAACACTGTTGCAATAAAGCTCCCATGTCTTTGCTCAAACATAAACTAATTATAACTAATAATTATTAAACAATATCAACTTTAATTTATTTTAAATTAGAGCAATGTTTCCAAATTATGAGATAATTAATAACCTATCTATTAGACATTAACTGCAGGAACTTTTATTTATTATAGTTTATAACCTCTAAATTCAGTTATGCGCAAACCAAAATACAGGAACGCCTTCGTGCGTTCCGTCAAATCGCACAAAACCAAAACGCTCGAATTGCACAACAGTTCCTTTTTCAATATTTAAAGCGGCGGACTCAACAAGCCCCTCAACCCATGAACCATCAACTAACAACACACGCGCCTTAACGCCGTCAGAAACCCAATTTATCTTCGGAATTTTTTTATTGTCTACAGAAGTAATTTCAGACTTTTCTCCAATATGAACATTAAACAAATGAAGCAGTCTAACTTCCTTCTTATGAAATGCATCAAAGTCTTTTCGTGAAATAAAAATATCGCTCCCAATTTTAACAACTCTTTGTTCAGTCTTGTCTGGATGCACAGGAATAGAAATTTCAGCAAGCTGTGGCATTTTCTCAATATGCAGAGGAACAGCATCCTGAACAAATGAATATCTTAAAGCCTCGGCATCAAGCATCTGCCTGTTAATTGCATAAAGCGAATCAACAGGAACAATAATATCCTGCTTATTTAGTCCAATGCGCTTGACAAACTCGCGAATCGCTTCTTTAGTAATTCCGCGTCTTATCAGACTCTGAACACTCCAAGTTCGCGGATCATCCCATCCAGAAAACTGCCCAGATAAAACTTCTTTTTGCGCTTTAGACTTTGAAAGTTTCGCTCCAACACCTTCTAAGCGAACTAAACCAGTATGAATCAAAACAGGATGCTTCCATTTAAACAAATCCCAAATATATTTTTCCATATCACTTTCAATCGCCAAATCATTTCCACGGATAACATGAGTAATCCCAAGAAGATGATCATCAATCGCCCACGTCACTTCAAGCGTCGGCCAAACTCTATATTTTGTTCCAACCCGAGGATGAGGCCTGTCAGCAATTCTAAAAAGAACTCTATCGCGAAAAGCAGGATTAGGGTCTTCCATTGAAGTTTTAATTCTCAAAACTGCCTCGCCCTCATGCACTTCAGGTTTAAACAATTCTTTCCATCGCGCGTGCTGAATTCCTTTTGGAAACTGTCTGCACGAACATTCCTTTCCATCAGCGCGATTTTGTTTCAAAACATCCTGCTTGCAATAACAAACATAAGCCTTATTCATTTCAATCAGCTTTTCAGCATACTCATAGTAAATATTCAGCCTGTCAGATTTGTAATAAATTTTCTTATATTTCACATCAAGTAATTTCCACGCATCAACAATCAAATCGTAACTTTCCTTAGTCACAGGTTTCTCGGCGCTTCCAATAGTATCGTCAATAACCAAAAGCAAGTCCGCATTATATTTTTCAGAATAAAGAGCATTCAATAAATAAGTTTTAGCATTCCCCAAATGCAAAGCGCCAGAAGGAAAAGGAGCCATTCTCAAAACAATCTTCTTCCCAATCGGCGATTCAGGAAGTTCAGGCAGTTCATAATCTTCTTTATGCTCATGTTTCTTTACAACATCATCCATATCAGCAAATAACTTCTGTTTCTGTTCAGAACTCAGCGAATTAACCTTTTTAACAGTTTCATTAATCAAAGGCATAACTTTAGAAATATCCTTTTTATCAAGTCCGTGCTGAAACAGCTTAGGCAAAATCCGGGAAGCATCAGACTTTCCAAATTCAATAGCATTCTGCAAAGCGTAAGCAAGTATTTCCCGCGTAAAATCCGCCATCTAAATCACAGATAAAATAGTTATTTAAAAGTTCCCAAATGAATATCCGAACACAGCAGAAATAATTAACAACATAAACTATAATATATATGTTCTGTAAGTGCAATGACAAGATGTTCTAAATCCATCTAAAAGAAATATTAGACAGTAGGTATTAAAATCAACCTTCAAGTTTCTTTTCAAGCACAGCAATTCTTTCAAGCAACTGCTCAATTTTATATTCAGTATTTTCAACACGCCACGTCAAATCACTGGAAGAAGAATTAGCTAAAGGCGCTGAAGGCAATTCACTTTTAGCTTCAGCAGAAACACTCGGATTTGCAGCGCCTATAGAAGCAAAATCAGATAAAAAATCCGAAACGGCGCCCATAGATTCAGAAGAATTAGACGGTTGTGCAAAAGGAGGATTTATCGGCGAAGTCACAGAAGGCTGAGGGCTCTTAGTCAAATCAATTAAATCGTCCGAAGGCTCATGCGGCTGAGGCAGTTTCAACAGCCCACGCCTCTGCAAATCAGGCAAATCCAGAACATCAACGCTTTCTCTCTTGGTAAAAATACCCATACATTAATAAAGTAAAAGCTTATATTTAAATAATACTAACAATTAAATATATATAAACAGATAATTAAATCATGAAAAAGGTAATTCCAATTGTTTTAATGGTTTTTTTCTTGGCTCACTTTTTATTATATCTACAATAATTAATACGGTTTATTTGTCTCCTTCAATTGATACAACAGGTATAGGCGCAAGAAAATATTGGCTATGTCTTAGTAGAGAACAACAAGCAGGATTATTGGAAGAAGCTGGCTTTTTACCTGGAGCAATAGTATCTTTGAGTAATGGTCAAAAATGCGACCTTTGGATTGAATGGATGAAAAAAAATCACCCATTTGACTTATATGTAATAGCAATGGCAACGGGAGCAGCAGGACCAGCTGGTTCTATTGCAAATGTTTTTATTCCAAAGTCATACCCCGTTCCTTCATCATGCAAGTGATATATTATTCAATATACGCACAGCGAACATTTTAAATAAACTACTCATATAATAATTTAGTAAAAAGATGGCAGATAAAAAAGAACAGGATTTCAAGAAACCAGATGATTTCATACACAAGCTTATATCAGTGATTAGCCCTGAAACATATAGCCAGAAAACCGCAGAGGAAGACGGGAAAGATATAGACCTAGTCAAAGAAATAAGAAAAATTACAAAAAAATCTCTTGAAGAAGGAAAAGGATACAAATCAGCAGTAGGTAAAGCCAAGACATTAAAAATGACTGACCTTCCTCTATACCAATACGACGAAGCGAAAGCAGACCCTTTCAACTTATGGGGAATAAAGTCCCCAACAGAAAGACATGAGCTCGTATATGACGCTCCAGCCGAAGGGCTTGAGCCAATTTATTTCTGGCTTCTTGACACAATACCTAATTTGTACAGCAAAGAAACCTATAAATTAGTAGACAACTTCGTTTCATCTCCAGGCTCAGGACACTTTTCAGAAATGCAGGGCAAGGCAACACAGATGCAGCAGGAAGTCTCAAGAACTATGGGAAATGTAAATACAGTAATTAAATCAGTTCTTAATTTAGTTTACGATTTAAAAGAATTTAAACTGCGCCTAAAGCCATATGAAGATTACGAAAAGGCAGATTCAGGTTCGCAGGAAAAATTCAATTGGCTTCTTTCGTTGAAGCAAATATGGCTTGACAATGTAGACATAAGAAAAGGCCGCGGCAGTATCAATGCTTTAGCATCAGGTGAATTAGATTTCGTAACTCTTCGCGACGCATTTATGGCTCTCGAGTCCATAGAACAAATAAAAAAGAAGGCGGATGAAAAAGGAGCACTTGACTTAAATGAAAGAGTCCGAAGAATTTTACAGCAAAGAGCGCAGGAATTTTTTGATTGGATTAAAGAATCTCACAATTCTCTAAAGCAGAGATTTGAAATAGAAAAAAGTTACTTGCGCTCGCAGGTGAGCATGTTAAAACTTTACTCGCGCTGGGTCAAGCCATATTTGAAAGCAGCGCAAAAATTGGAACAAAATGCCAGTTCCTCAGCCGCATTAGTCACTGCGTTCAACACAGTCATCTTTGAACTGGCTCTAATAGCAAGCGCAGAATACAAACCTGGAGACGACGTAGATGCCGAGGTTCTGCCGGCTATATTCAAGAAATTAAATCCAAAACCAAGAGACTACTTCCCAATATTAATTTTAGAGTTTGAATTCAGAAGCATCCCGCAAAAAGTCTCGCAGAGAGGCGACTGGGCATTCGGCGGAAGAGCAAAAATTACATTCACAAGCTACGCTTTAAATAATCAAGAGCTGGAAGCCCTCAAGAAAGAAGTTGAAGAAGACGATGTTGAAAGCGTCTTTAAACTTATTCAAGGCGCAACAGACGACAGTCTAATTCAAATTCAGGATGACCTAAACGAAATTCTAAAGAGTGATGAAGAAAAGGAAAAAGAAAAGAAAGAAAAGGAGAAAAAACAAGTTTCATCAGATAATACAAACCCCTTCTCTGCTCTGTTCTCGGGATTCAGCTTCAAAAAGAAAGAACCAGAAGAATGGACTCCAAAAAAACCAATAAAACCGGACAATGAATACGAAAAAGTAATTCGCTCGCAGGCAGCAATCATCGCGCGTGAAAGATGCTTCGTTCTTTTTGACATATTGAAGAAATCCAAAGGAATGCCTTCTCATCCGGATCCTACAGAGCCAATGTAAGGCAAGTTATTTTAACTCCAAAAACATGTAAAATCATGCCAAAAATAAAAGAAATAAAAAAAATAGAGTCAAAAATAAAAGAAATCAAAAAAGAAAAGAAAGAAACCCTTGAGGAGGAAGTCGAAGAACTCAAAGATGACTCTCCGGAATTTTCAAGAATTAGAAGATTCGGGGCTACTTCAACTCTTGCGCAGTCAGAAGCCCCTCAGGAAAACCGCACATTGCAGAGAGTTCGTGAGAAAGAAGACGAATCAGAAGTTAATTTTAGACCGTCATATACTGGAGGCGGAAGCGCCTACGCTTTAAAGACATATACTCCGACAGGCTCTGCGGAAAGCGGAGCATCTCAAGGCAGAGGCACGCAGACAGAATCAACTTTACAGAGACAGGATCAATTCATAGCCAGACAAGAAACGCAATCAGAGGATTCTAATCGTTCAGCAGGCAGGCCGGAATCATCATACGCGCGCAGTGAAGTAAACAGAGACAGCGAACAAAAAGAAAAAGAACGCAGAAGACATATGATGTAAATACAGTTTAAATTAGAATAAATTCTTTCTTTTCCGCAATCTTTTCCAATCTTAAAAGTTGATTTACAGTTTCAGGAATGCTAGGAATTTTAGGTTCAAAATCATTTAATTTATTAATCTCGACCCATTGATATTCCGAGTATTCTTCATTTAGTTTAATCTCTCCATGGTCATGTATTGCTAAATAATGGGGCAAAATCATAGAATTACCATCTTTTTTTCTAAACAATAAATTCAAACTAAATGTTGGATATATCCCTATCTTAAACATCTGCCCAGTTTCCTCGTTTTTCTCTCTTTTCAAGCCTTCAACAATAGATATGTCCGTTGTCTCCATCTTTCCGCCAATAAATGAGAAAATTCCATCATAGTCTGCTTCTCCTTTTCTTTTGCAGAGCAGCACTTTAGTTCTATCTTTAGACAGCACAACAATCTTCTGGCAATATTGGAAATTATACTGTCCCATAATCAACTGCAAAATAATAGATATTTAATATTTACTATCTTTATTGATTGCGTATCAAATCACATAAAAAACCTTTAAATACATCTATCCCGTCGTATAATATCATGGCAAGCTATGAAAATTTCTACACAGGCTCGGCATACCCATTTGAAAAGCCATACGGCGGATTCACAGGTCCAAACGCGTATCACACTTCAGTTAAAGATGTTTCATATCCGACAGATGCCTTATCAGCAAATCAGCTTAAAAAAGTTTCAGACAAATTAAGCACAGGAACAAGAAATATAGAAGTTTCAGGATTGGGTTTAATGGGTGGGGGTCCAATGAAACATCTTGCTTCAATTCCAAGACAGCACTGGAAAGAAATAGACAGATTGAGAAAATTAACTGGAGTTGATTTAACATTTCATGGCCCATTAGTTGAAGCCACTGGCGCTGGTGGAAGAGAAAACTGGACAGAAGACAAAAGAAAAGAAGCAGAAACTCAAATGAAAGCTTCTGTAGAGTTAGCACAACAGATGAATTCTGATAGTTCAGAAAAAAATCCGAAAGGCATGGTCATGACTTTCCACTCAAGCAACGGACTCCCAGAAGTAAAACGCAGAATTAAAGTCGGCACAAATCCAGATGGCAGTCCCAAGGAAGAAATTGTTTCATTCGCCGTAGTGAATGAGCGCACTGGCGAGATAGGTCCGCTTCCAAAGATGAAAAAAGAGTTTCTTGAAAAAGAAGGAATAGTCCCAAGTCCTGAAAATTGGCTGGATGAATATAACAGACAGATATGGCACAGCCCTTTGCAAAATATAGCTATAGGCACAAGCAGGGCGCAAGATGCCCTTAAATCAACAATTTCATTAAGTGGTGAAATAGACAAGAATTTCTCTGAAGGATCAAAGGGGGCATTTAAGCTCTATGAATTATCAACCAAAGACCCTCAACAGTACAGCCAGGTGATAAAAGAATTTGAAAAGACAGACCCTAAAATCTCTGCGTGGCAGGAGCAGTTCAACTCCAATATATCATTTGCAAGAGCAAATATAGACAACTCATACATAGAATTTAAAGAGTCTTTCAATAGAGCTATGGAGACAGCAACTGAAAATGACAAAAATAAATTAGAGAGTTATAAAAAAGAAGCATTACCTGTATTTCTTAAGTACAAAAATTACAAAGAAGGGAACGGCGGAGAGCTAAATCTTGAGGATTTTAATAAACAGATAATTAAAGGAATAAATATTTTAGAGTCGCTTAAAAAAGTTCCAGAAACTTATAAATCGCTCGAAAAATTCGCGATAGACAAAGCATCAGAAACTTTCTCAAACGTTGCCCTGCACGCGTTCACCAACGCAAAAAAGCAAGGCGTCGCGCCAGGGATAATCAGCATTGAAAATCCTCCAGCAGGAATGTCCGGTCTCACGAGGGCAGATGAAATAAAAGATTTGATTGAAGCTTCACGCAGGAAATTTGCAGACAAAGCGGTGGAGCAGGGAATAATGTCCAGAAAAGACGCGGAAGAGAAGTCCAAGCAGATTATCGGCGCAACATGGGACGTAGGGCACATCAACAGCATAAGAAAATGGGGATATGGAAAAAAAGATGTTCTTCGCGAAGCAAAAACAATTGCTCCATATGTAAAGCACATGCACCTTGCCGACAATCTCGGATTTGAGGATGCAGAATTGCCAATAGGAATGGGAAATGTTCCCGTAGATGAAATTTTAACAGCAGAATGGGGCGAAAACTTTAGAAAAGCAAAAAAGGCGATAGAAACAGGCGATTGGTTCTCCCGTCAAGGAGGAATGGGAATGACTCAAACTGCAGTCAGAGAATCTCTCTCAGGATTATCTGCTCCAGTATATTCAATGGGTCAGGCACAGCATGCAACATATTGGAATCAGGCAGTAAATTCCTATGGAAGCTATGCAGGAGGACTAGGACCAATAAACCCCGAAGTCCACCATTCAATTTACGGCGGCGGTTTCGGAGGTCTTCCGGCATATCAAGGCGGAGAAATGCCTGGAAAAGGCAGCAGCTCGTTTTCAGGGACGCCGATGGAATAAAATGCACAAAATCAAAGAAATATGGCAAAGAAAAAAACTCAAATATTTATTGTTCATGGCGGAATGACTTTTAAGAACAAAAAAGGCTATTTGCATTTTTTAAAGAATAGAAAGATATCGATTGAGGAAAATATACGCTGGACAGGCGAATATTTGAATAAAAAATTGGGTAAAGATTTTGAAATCATAAGACCTCGTATGCCTTTACAAGATAATGCAAAATATGATGAATGGAGGATTTATTTTGAGAGATATTTTCCTTACTTGAGAAACAACATCATTTTAGTTGGAGGCTCACTGGGCGGAATCTTCCTCGCAAAGTATTTATCAGAGAATAGGTTTCCTAAAAAAATATTATCAACTTATTTAATTTGCCCGCCATTTGACGATACTTTATCAGATGAAGATTTGGCTGGAGGATTTAAACTTAAATCAAATTTAGATTTACTTGAAAGAAATTCCAAGAGATTATATTTGATGTTTTCAGAAGATGATGATGTTGTTCATATTTCTCATGCTGAAAAATTCAGAAAGAAGTTAAAGAATGCAAATATTATAATATATAAAAGTAAGAATGGACATTTCAACATATCAGAATTCCCAGAAATTGTAAAGATGATAAAGAAAGACGTTAAAAGAAGATAATCTCAAAAGGAAGCCCCAATTTTACAGAAAAAGAAATAGAAGAAGGCTTCAAAATAGTCTGGCTTTCCCTGAAAGAAGCAATTTCCAAAATTAAGAATGACAAGCCAGAAAATTACGACGGCTCATTTATTCAGAAAAGAGACCTTGCATTCTTAAAAGAAGCCAATCAAATATTAAAAGCAAATCAAAAAATCCTTGCGTTCACCCCACACTAAAGTGTGGGGTTTGTTTGGGATTTTTGGATGCTCAAAGTGTTCCGCACACTAAAGCCTCAAGATTTCCTAAATCTTGATGGCCGTCAAAAATCCATAAAAGATTTTTGAGGTGTGCGGTTTGTGAAACACTTTGACATTAATAAATGTGCTTTAACGACACGTTTAAAACTTGTGCTCGTAAAACAAGTTTTTAACTTACCAACAGCAGTTGGTAATGTTTAAATAATATGTTCTAATATATACATTAAGAGGTTATTATGAAAAAAGAGAATCTGAACGAGTTTGAGAAATCTGTAAAAAATAAAATTTCTGTGAAGAAATCTAGCTCATCAAAAAAACATCAAATTCATCATACGCCTAAAAAAGAAGAATCAAAAGCGCATCATAAAATTAAGCATAATTCAGAACACCATTCAAGCCCAAATTTAATTAATACTGCGCATCATAAAGAGCATAAACCAGAGCATCACGCAGTTCACCCAGCGAGTCATGCAGAGCACAAACCAGAGCATCACCAAAACAGTCAGGCAAAATTATTGAGCAATTTAAAAGAACAAACAGACCTAGAGCAAAAAAAAGGAATAATAACTGCAGGCCATGCAGCAGATATATTGAGAACAATAGCTTCAATAAAAGAAAGCATTTCAAGAGAAGTTCCAGATTCCAAATTGTATCCAATGCTTCAGGACTTAAAGAAAAAGTGGAAAGACGCGCATGCGCCACATCACCATTTAGTTCATCACTCGGCACATCACCCAACACTTCATGCAGAGCACAAACCAGAGCATGCACATCACAATAATCCTTCCTCTCATCATACAGCTATTCATCAGCATGAAACCCCACAAGTCAATCATAAAAAAATAGAGCAGATTCATAATGCCCATCATGAGCATCACCTTTCTCATCAATTGCATGAGCATGCAGAGCACAAACCATCCGAACACCGTTTAATTCATCGTCCAGCAAGTCACATAAAGCGCAGCACCGCGCGCCCATTAAAAAAACATCACAGGCACCGCGCAGTTCGTCATCATACAGCGCCCAAAATTCACCATAAAATTAAACACCATTCAGTTCATCACAAAAAACATCCAGAGCATCATATCCAGCATAAAGAGCATTTGCCTCAAGCAGAAACTGCATCAGAAAACAATCCTCTTAAATATTCAAAATTCCAGACAGATAAAGACATAGCAATGGATTTCGCGACGAGAGTCCATCGTTTATTTGATCATCTTATTAAAGCAACAGTTCTATTTGGTTCTACAGCATCAGGAGAGGCAAAGCCCGGTTCAGATATTGATGTCATAATAATTATCGACGATGCAGCAATAAATTGGGACCTTGAATTGACTTCGTGGTATCGCGAAGAGTTGGCGAAATTGGTCGCAGCCCAAAATTATGGAAAAGATTTGCACATAAATACTATCCGCTTAACAACTTGGTGGAGGGATTTAATTCACGGAGACCCTGTTGTGCTGAACATAATCCGCAACGGGCAGGTTTTAATTGATATTGGCGGATTTTTCAGCCCAATAAAAGCATTAATGATGCAGGGCAAAATACATTCAACTCCCGAAGCAGTATACGCAGCTCTCCAGCGCTCACCCCAGCATCTGACAAGAAGCAAGATTGCAATACTTGGCTCAATAGAAGGAGTCTATTGGTGCATGGTTGAAGCAGCGCAGGCAGCCCTAATAACCTTAGGCAAGCTTCCACCTTCACCGGAGCATGTAACAAAAATGCTTCATGAAAGTTTCGTCCAAACAGGAATTATAAAATCAGAA
>Ga0209210_1003328_pt1 | contig 10946 bp, 11 predicted proteins | sample RifGroA1_FD_183991 | JGI IMG/M metagenome (GOLD analysis project Ga0209210, IMG submission 183991) | Contaminated groundwater microbial communities from Rifle, Colorado, USA - Rifle Groundwater A1 (SPAdes) (version 2) | ecosystem: Environmental > Aquatic > Deep subsurface > Groundwater >...
TGAGGCCCATTCTTTTACGGCAGTATGAAATTCTAAATCGTCTCCTCTTATTCCTTTATCAAACAAAGAGGTTCTAATTGACTCTTCAAGAAGTTCTGAATTCCTAAATAAATATTCTGCTATCCCTAACCTCAGTCTAAAAATTGGAGTTTGACATATTAAATTTTTATAAGGATTTACCCCCAGTTTATGCCAAGCATCAATCATCGCTAAAAGACTTAGATGGGAATTTGGTTTTCTTTCTATCTGACTGCCTAAACTAAATTCTTTCATAATTTTATCATCTAATAGTATTGGAGAATTATCACTCCCAAAAACAAAATTTCCTGCCATCTTTACTCTTTCTTGAAAAACAGATTCATTTTCTTGAATCATTAGTTTAAATAATTCAGATTCAGAAGTAGCATACTGTTTAACTTGTTGTTTTGCAAATGGATTTAATATAGCTAATCCAGAGTAAATATGGGATTTACCCCCATAAATTCTAAGAGTCATCAAAACTTTAACATTATCTATTCCCCCAACATAAGAAGCATTTTCCCAGGGATAAACCCCCGTATTTTTCCACGCAGTCCCCATACTTTCAAATCCTACATGAGTAACAGCCTGTGTATCTGCCGTAATCTTATCATGTTCTTGATATGTAGAAATCTCAATTATTTTTGAACCCAATTTTTCAAAAGTTTCTAAAGCTCTTTGATAAGCTTCGTCAGTACTTCTATGATTAATAACAACTAAATTTTGCCCAACAGGACTAATGGATGGACCATGCAAAGAGTGACAAGTAACAATATTTACGTCTGGGGGTAAGTATTTTTCAAAAGCTTCAATTTCGGGGGTTTTCACAGAAGTTTGACCAGCAACAATTGCTCCAGTTTTTGTTGACGAACCAATCTGACCTACAACTTTTTCTATATTCTCTGCCTCTACAGAATAAAATATCAAATCACTTCTCCTAGAAACATCAATACCATTATCTAAAATATAAATTCCTGTACCATTCAACTCTTGTTCTAGTCGATTTCTTTTTTCTGGTAAATCACAGCCATTAACTCTATAACCTTGTTTAGAGAATTCTCTTGCATATAACTTACCCATATCACCCAAACCAATAATCCCTATCTCCATTCAGCTCTGATTAAAAAAGATTATTTATATATTTTTACTTTTTAAACTAAATTTTTACCCATGGAGAATATAGATAAACGATAAAATATTTCACACAACAAGAATCCTTATAAAACTCATTAGATTAAAAAAATAATGTCTGTCCAAACCAAATCGCTTCCTCCTGAAAAATTAACTTTAAGAAAACAAAAAGAAGATTTCTTAATAAGTCTAGTTGAAATTCTTCCAGAATTAATTAGTTCAACAAAAAAAAAGATGATTAAAGAGAGGAAAAGAGAACTTTATCTTGAAAATGGGCAAGAAAACAAGCAATATGACGCACATCTTGAATTAATAACGGAAAAAGAAAAATCAAGATTAGACTTTGTTCACTTTGTTTATAGAGTAGAAAATATTGATCGAGACTTGGGGCATCTACACGACTATCTTTACACATATCCTGAAGAAGGTTATGTAACTGGAGCATTAGTAGGAGATTTATTACCCTCCTCCTTTATAAGAGGTGTTCAAATGCATTCACTACTAATTAATTATCTAGACACAAATTAGTTAAGTTTCTTTAAACAGTTAAAAAACTAAAACACTTTTTTCTTTATCTCATTTATCCTTTGGTTCAAAAAAGATTTTTTTTGAGGATAACCTACTAATTCCATGTAACCCCTTCCTCTAACATCTTTGTTGTTTATCCTTCCAGAAACTTTTAATGGCCCTTCCCAATAATTAATATTCCCAAATACAACTTCTTGCGATTTACTTAAAGGAGAAACTTTTAAGGATATTTTTTTGGAAGGAATTAAAATTTCCCAATGTAATGGATAACTTGCTCCAGTCTTTGAACTCTTCCAATATTTTTTCAATGCACTAAAAAAAACTTTCTTTGTATGATATGTCTTTCCTTTGTTATTTATTAAACTTGCAAGATATTCTTTTTTCTTGCCATCATCAAATTCAAAACAAACCATCTCAGAATCGTTATCTAATTGAATTGAAAACCAGGTCCATTTGTCTTTTTCATAAGGAATATCTGCCCATTGATGATCCATCCAAGATTTTCCTTTAACTTCAATTGTTTTATCCCCCAATTTAACTGTTCCGCTTGTTTCTAGATTAGTAAGAGAATAATAATACGTGTCTTTCCCATGTAATTCCATAAATCCTTTCCCCCCTTCTAACAAAGGTCTTTTCTTTGTTGTTAATTCCAAATCCAAAACATCTGTTTTTATTCTAAAATGAAATGGTTTTATTTCCTCTATCTCATAATTTAAATAACCCCTTTTATCTTCTGATTTATAATTAACAAAAAACAAAGGTTTAGTAAAACTATCTTTAGATAATTCGGCCATGGGAAATAATTTAGTGTAAACTTTCTTTTTATTGATATCTGAAAAAATAGAATGGGCAAAAGAAATGTATCTATCTTTAGCGAATTTTAAGAATGGAATGTTAACTTTTTTTGTATCGGCCCTAAAAAGACAGTCCATATAAGCATATTTATTCCCATTTTTATCTTTAAGATGGCCATTAAAATACCACCATTCAACAATTCTATTATGCTTACTACCATCTTTAGGTAGATTAATTTTTTTGTACCTCATTTTTTATCGTTTAAAGCTCAATATTATCAAATATTTTCAGATTAATTGATTATTGATAGAAAAGAGAATAACTATAAAAAGCTTTTTAACTAAATTATTATTGGAAATTTAAAGTCAACAAAACAAAAATACAAAAACAATGGCTCCATGGCTCAGCGATTACGCATACGCATCGCGAGGCACTGAATGAGGGAAGCGATTACGCATACGCATCGCGAAGTACTGAAAATACTTTCGCTATGGAATTTAAATAAACAAAACAAAAATACAAAAACAATGGCTCCATAGCTCAGCCTGGCAGAGCACTGGACTCTTATGAGGGGCACAAATGTTCCCCTTACAGTAACCCCTCCTTCAAAAAGAAGGGAAACTCGGAGTTATCCAGGTGTCGGGGGTTCAAATCCCTCTGGGGCCGTTTTTAGATTTGAACAGGGGGTTCAAATACTTCAATCTCGTGAGAGTTAAAGTCCCAGAAAATCTTCTGATTTTCTGAGCTCTCTGGGGTCGTTTTTATAACCACAAATTGAATACTAAAGATTATATTTAATAAACCAATTCACATTAGATAATTTATGAAAATCTATAAACAAGAGAATAATAAGCGTTGTGGTATTGCTTGTTTAAGAAGTATTATGAATCATTATGGAAATAACTTTTCTGAAGAGGATGTTTTAACAAAACATTCACCATACTATTCAAATGACGGAGTTAGAAACCCTATTATAAATTTAGGAGTAACTGCCCTTAAATTTGGTTTTGGTGTAAAATACATAGGTTATAACCCACATACTACAAATAACAATTCTTCAAGTAATCTAAAAAAATCTCTTAAAGAAAAATCAAAAACTTATTCAGATTATGAAAAATTTTATGTTGATGAAACACTAAAGTTTCTAGAACTAGGAGGAGAATTAAAAATTGAAAAATTGAATATAGAAAAAATAAAAAAAATAATTGATAAAAACAAATTTGTTTTAGTTGAAATTAAACCAGCATTTGTGAATAAATGGAGTTCAATAAAAAAGAATCATAAGGTTATTGTCATAGGCTATAATAAAAAGGGGTTTAAAATTCTTAATCCTTCTGATGCAAAAGAGCATGTTTGGGATTTTGATACGTTTCTTTTGGCTTTTTATGCTGCAATTCCAGAACTTCTGATTATAAAAAACAAAAAAATAAGAAAAAAAGAAACCATTAAATAAAAAATAAGAAAAATTTAAATTTTAGACTCATCTACTTCTAAATTAAAATTTTTCTCCTTTCCATGGGGCATTTTAACAAGAAACACTACCATACAATTACTTGATAAGCTTTTGTATGTTTTCTATTGCATCAGCAACTTCTGTACCTTTCTTGGATAGTTTTATTAATTTTATTCGCCCCTTTTTTTCAAATGCAACTAATCCAAGTTTTTCTAATGTTTGCAGTATCTTTACTGCATGACTGTATGTACAGTCAACTTCTTTAGCTAAAATACTCCCATATCGCATTCTTGTGTTCTTCTTAAGAGATACTAGCATTAAAGCTGGCTTTCTCCTAAAAAAGATATCGAAATTGTCTTTCATTTTATACGTTATGTTTGTTTTATGTGCTTTTTAATGTATATATTCAGATAGTAGCCTCCTTTTAAATCTTTCGTAAGATAAATACATCGAGAATCAAAAAGATTTATTAAAAAAGATTTATAAATAATATTTAAGAGTATATACAGAATTACATAAGAAATAAATAAAAAACTTAAAAGAAAAACAATAAATAAAAGAAAAAAGAAAATTTAGAATAAAATGAAAACAAAAATGGAACAAGAAAGAAAACAACAGAATAAAACAAAAGTGATGGCTATAAGCGACATTCATGGGGACACATCTTTTGTAAAAAAATTAGCTGAAAAGGCAAAAAAAGAAAATGTGGATGTAATCATCTTAGCTGGGGATATAACTTTTTTTGAAATAGAAACAAAAAACTTAATTGGCCCGCTACTTGAATCAAAAAAACCAATACTATTGCTTCCTGGAAATCATGAGTCCCCTTCTACAACAAGTTTTTTAGCAAATAAATATAATATTAATCATCTTCATGGGAATTATTTCATACATAATAATGTTGCGTTTTTTGGAGCAGGGGGAGCAACATCTGGTCCATTTTTTACACCCGAATCAGAAATCTATAATTTGTTAAAAAAGTCAAATGACACAATAAACAGTCAAAAATTTAAAAATCAAATAACCAAAAAAGTAATGATTACTCATATGCATGCTTCTGGAACAATTATAGAAAAAATAGCTAATTTTGCCCCATCAAGTGAAGTCATAAGAAAGGCAATAGAAAATTTTAAACCAGACATAGCAATATCAGGGCATATTCATGAATCGGCCGGATTAGAAGATAAAATCGGTAAAACAAGAGTTATCAGCGTAGCGAGAAAAGAAGTTATTTTTGAGATTTGAAAAACATCTTCCTTACCATATATTATGGTCATCTCCATCATTGGCTAGCTCTCTGGACATTTCGCTTTGACCCTCACTAAAACCTTTTCTTAAAGCTTTGATTAATTCTCTTGGAACATCTTCAATAAATGCTCCAAATTTAAATTCAGCGTAATCTTTTATAGCCACTTCAACTGTGGGCCCACCCAAACTAGCATATTTATCACCAATTGCGCTAGCTCTACCTCTTTCATAACCATATTTTTGTGCCCCCTCCAAAGCAGTTTTCATAACTTCATTAGAGTTTAAAGATGTTAAACTCATCTTTTCAAGATTCATAAAATTCAAAGAAGTTTTTTATTTATAAATTAAATTGTATTATGAAATAGAAATTAAATCTCAATATCCACTTCATCTCCTTCTTTAATTCCCAATCTATCAACACCCCCACCTTTAACCTCTAAAACATATAGAGATTCTTGATTGGGATAATAGATAGGGCATTCCTCTAACTCAGTATATTGCAAACAAGGTTCTGCATTCTCAACAATATTAACAATTTCCAAATTTTTATTTATCCATATCATATCCAGGCTTATTATAGTATCTTTCATCCAAAATCCATAATAACCTTCTTCATCAAATACAAACAACATCCCTTCATCTTTATCTAAATAAGTTATGTTCATTAACCCCTCTAATCTTTCTTTATCTGTATCTGCAATTTTCACATTAAAACAAGTTTTATTTATACAAACTTCTGGTAAATTACTAAACATATAGAAAGTTATTAGAAAGAAAAAATAGCTCAAAAACATAATGAAAATCAAGCATAAAAATAACAAAACCTTCTTTTTCATAAGTAGATTAATATGCAAAAACTTATAAAAGCTGTGTTTACTCCAATTCTGTATGCCACGTAAAAAGAAGAAATCAAGAGAACAGGTAACAGCTGAGAACTATTTTCCAGTAGATGTTACAGATATAAAATACTCTATTGAAAAGCCAGTTAAGTCTACAATTATGGGGCAATCTGTTGACCCAAACGATACACCTCATAAAATGGTAACAAAAGGTAAAAAATTTTCTTATAATGGAAATAAAAAAACAACAAGAAAGTTTAAAAAAATATCTTTTAGTTCAAAAAAAGGTTCGTCTCGCTTTACATCTTTAAAAACAAACAATTTAATTGAAAAAATAAAAGAATATGCCCCTCAAGAAGTTAAATTAAAAAAAACAGGATATGAACTAATAATAACAGAAAAACCACAAGCAGCATTAAAAATCGCTTCTGCACTGGATAACGGAAAAAATCCTGCAAAAAAGGCAAATAATGGCATTCCTTATTATGAATTAACTAAAAATGGAAAAGAAATTGTTGTTGCATGTGCAGTAGGACACTTATTTACATTAAAACAAGAAACTGGAAATGGTCAAACATTGCCAGTATTTGAAATTAAATGGGTACCTAATTTTCTGGCAAGAAATGGAAAAACGGACTTCACAAAAAAATATTACGATACTATAAGCAAATTAGTAAAAAATGCCAGTTCGATTACAATAGCGACAGATTATGACATAGAAGGAGAAGTTATAGGATTAAATGTTGTTAGGTTTATTTGCGGTCAAAAAGATGCTTCCAGAATGAAATTCTCAACCCTCACAGACAAGGAACTTAATGAAGCATATGAAACTAAATCCCAGACTTTAAACTGGGGCCAAGCAATAGCTGGTGAAACAAGGCATTATCTAGATTGGTATTATGGGATTAATCTTTCTAGAGCTTTAATGAATGCAATAAAAACAATTGGAAGATTCAAAATAATGTCAATAGGAAGAGTGCAAGGGCCTGCATTAAATTTAATAGTTGAAAAAGAAAGAAAAATTCAAGGTTTTAAACCAAGCACTTACTGGCAAATTTTTATTAAAATAAAAAATTCGCATGTCATAGAATTAAAATATAACAAGGACATAACAAAAAAGAGCGATTTAAAGAAATTTGAAGAGCTAGCTGGAGAAATTGCAATTGCTGAGACAAAAAAAACTCAAGAAATAATCCCCCCACCAGTTCCGTTTAACCTCACAACATTGCAAACAGAAGCCTACAAACTATTTGGTATTACTCCATCAAGAACATTACAAATTGCCCAATCACTTTATCTTAATGGCCTTATTTCTTATCCAAGAACATCCAGTGAAAAATTGCCTGCATCCATAAATTACTTAGATATTTTAGATAAACTTAACAAAAAGTACAAAACGGGAAATCTAACTGTAAGAAATAAACCAATAGAAGGAAAAAAATCAGATCCAGCCCACCCCTCAATATATCCTACTAGTCAAGAGGGAATAATAAATGCTGAAGAAGAAAAAATTTATAATTTAATAGTTAAAAGATTCCTCTCTTTGTTCTGTGAAGATGCTATAATTGAAAATAAAATAATAAAAGCAACATATAAAGACTTCGTGTTTATAGAGAGAGGGGTTGAGATAAAGAAAAAGGCGTGGATGGAGATCTATCCTGTTAAGTTACAAGAAAAAGAAATTCCAGACATCAATGGAGAAGTAAAAATAATAAATGTTAGAACAGAAGAAAAAGAAACTCAACCCCCAAAACGTTATTCGCCCGCTTCTATTTTAAGTGAATTAGAAAAAAGAAATTTAGGAACAAAGGCAACAAGAGCAAGTATTTTGGAAACACTATATGATAGGGATTATGTGAGAGACAAAAGCATAGAAGCAACCCAATTAGGAATGCATTTAATAGAAACCTTAGAAAAATATTCTCCCGTGATAATAGATGAGGCATTAACAAGACATTTTGAAAGAGAAATGGAAGCTATTTTAGGATCCAAAAAAAATATGGCAGAAAAACAAAAAAATATTATAGATGAAGCAAAAGAAACAATAAAAAAGATATTGGAATATTTTGACAAAAACGGGGAAAAAATAGGTAAGGAACTTGTAGAAGCTACAGATACAATAATCGAACAGCAAAAAAAGGAGAATACCTTAACATTTTGTCCAGTTTGTAAAAAAGGAAATTTAAGGATTATTTATAATAGACAAGCAAAGAGGTATTTTGTTGGTTGTTCTTCATATCCAGAATGCAAAACCACATTTACACTTCCTCCAAATAGCTTAATAAAAACTGCAAATAAAACTTGTGAACATTGTAATTTTCCTATGGTAATCTCACTTAGAAAAGGAAAAAAGCCATGGACATTCTGCTTTAATCTTAATTGTGAAAGCAATAGAGAAAGAATTGAAGCCTATAAAGACAGAAAAGCATAAAAAGATGAAAAACGATAATAATATGTAGAAAGCTATATTTAAATATAGGAAAAAGGAGGTGGAAAATGGAAAACAAAATCCCGATGATAGTTATTGTTTTAAGTGTTTTTCTGTTATTTTTTGCTATTTATGTTATAATAAAAGCTGCTGATCCAACAGGATACCAGGGTGGATCCATATTTTCTATCTTTGATTCAAAAAAAGATTCAACTACAACTAGCTCTGGAAAACCAGCAGACGTGGTTTTATGGAGCAATGGATTTCCAAGTGGAGAACATTACAATCTAAACATTCACGGTAAAAAAGCCAATTTTAGCTGCGACTCTAGCCCTGGAGGCAATTCTATATTTGTCCCGGAATATGGGCAATCAGAAATACAATTAATACAAAACAAGAAATCGAGTCTTGAAGGACTGTATGTGATTGATAAGTGTTCTTTTAGTGAACAAGATCCTGCTAAAATCCAATTACCTAGTGGGGAATATCAGGTTTATGCAAGAATCTTAGCAAAACCGGGAAATAAAAAAACAGGTGAAGAAAGAAAAGTTATTTTTTATCCTAAGCTTATAGATGCTTGCAATGATAACCCTACAAGCCCTATTGATGGATTTGGTGATTATATAGATTGCAGTAATGAATCTTTAATTGGACTTGGAGTTGTAACAAAAGACGGCATATTTGATAAACAAAGTCAAGAATTAATAAGAATCTCGCCAGTAAGGGGGCAAAACAAAGCACAATCAATAACCGATATGTTTCAATGGTCTGGATATGCATGCACTGAAATATATGACACTAACTTAGATGGAGAAATAACCTTAGCTGATGTAACAACAGACCTGGATTCAGATGGGGATATTGATGAATTTGATCTGATAATTTATCTAGAGTTGTATTGTTCTTACTATGAGCATGAATGGATTTTTAACATTGCTGACTTGGTAGTATATGGATGGGATTATTATAATAGCGGAGCAAAGCTAGTGCAAATAAGATTTTATCCACTAAGAACAACAGACTTTGTCCTATAAAAACAAAATTTATTTAATTTTTTTATCCTTCCTTTTTCTCTCTTTATCTTTAAAGCAGAACAGTTATAGTAAACAACAATAATCAATTGTAAGATTATTTTTTCTTTTTGGGTGCCATTACCATTTTATCCTTACCTGTATCTTCGTAAAAAATTATTCTCGCTAACAACACTATTGCCAAAACCAAAAACAACCAATTATAGTAAACCTCAAGTAATCCGGCAAGTACTAACAGTATAGCCACAGAAATCTCTATCCATATACCTTTTTCAGACATACTATTTAACCCCCTTTAATTATTAAAATAAACAAATTAGTATTAATAAATCTAACTATAAACTTTTAAAAGATGAGATTAATTAAAAAAACAAAAATAAAATAAGTTTGCTATCTTCTTTTTTTAGATCTTTTTTTAGGCATCATTCCCATTCCATTATCCATTTTTCCATCTCCCATAATACAACATTTTTGATGAAAAATGGTGTGTAAAACCAGCAAGGCACCAATAACTACCGCAATCCAAAAGTTAGCCACATTTCCAAGAATATTTGGCCATATAGTAGTTACTAATAAAACTAAACCTAAAATTAAACCCACTCCGCTACATTTATGCATTGTTCTCTTAAAACCTCCTTTTATAAAGAATATAATCAATTTTACTTAATAAAGCTAACTGTATTGTTATGTCAAATATCGAACTTAACATGTCAAGAACACTTGACAGATAACTCCACACTTTAGTGTGGAGTGTGTTCTTGAGCATCCAAAACACGAGCGCCTTTTCAAACTCCACCTTTTAAGGTGGAGTGGCGCATCGTGTTTTTGATATCATAAACCTAAATCAATAAAAAAATATTAGAATGCTATTTTATATCTTATACTTCATGCCGATTTTTGATAGTATAAATTAAATTATTGTTATTCATTGCGAATTATCAATTAAAATATCTCCCCATTAAAAATTATGTTAATGAGGTAGCGGTTTACTTTTATTTTGTTTTAGTTCACTTCTATGTATTAGTTTAATTATTAGTTTATTTTGATTTTGTTATTAGTTTATTCCTATAAATCTGCGACGAATAAGCAGTATATTTTAAGATAAGTTTTTATGTCAATTAATATTCAAGGTTTACATAACAACGGGCTTATGCGGAAACCTCGTTGCACTTCGGTTTCCCAAATTGCTCGCCAGGAGGTCGGAATTTTCTGGGTTGCCTGAAAATTCCTCCACTCGGCTCGCAACTTCGCATAAGCCCTGTTAAACTCCCCGAGCCGTAGGCGAGAGTGCAACGTGGTCGAGGATTTCGAAGAAATCCGAAGAAGTTTTCGGGGGCATTCATTTTAAAGTAACTACATAGTAGTAAAGTTTATAAGGGATTGAAGATATCTTTTCTCTATGGACTCTGGAATTATTGTATATAAGAAGGTAGTACCTGGAGTAGATATAAGTGACACTATACAAAAATGTTTTG
>Ga0209210_1003329_pt1 | contig 10945 bp, 8 predicted proteins | sample RifGroA1_FD_183991 | JGI IMG/M metagenome (GOLD analysis project Ga0209210, IMG submission 183991) | Contaminated groundwater microbial communities from Rifle, Colorado, USA - Rifle Groundwater A1 (SPAdes) (version 2) | ecosystem: Environmental > Aquatic > Deep subsurface > Groundwater >...
ACCCACGCTTCTCAAGATGCCGGCAGAAATTATTACCCGGCTTAAAAAACGTGGCGTGACAATCCACGAAAGCGATGAGCTGGCTGAAGTATTGGACAAGATAGATGTTTTATATGTGACACGGGTACAGAAGGAACGGTTTACTGACCTTGATACCTATGAAAAATTTAAACTCCGTTATGTAGTGACGCCGCAGATTATGAAAAAATTAAAAACCAAAGCAATTGTGATGCATCCATTTCCCCGGGTGGGCGAGATCACATTGGATGTAGATTTAGATCCACGTGCCTTGTATATTAGAGAACAGATTCCCAATGGCATGTATATCCGAATGGCGCTCTTGTCGTTAATTTTTGGTGTTAACAATTGTTAAGAATGTTGTAGAACAGGCAGTGGTTGATATTTCTAAAATACTGGTACGCATTGAAGCACGGATTGATAAAATCGAAGCCCGTCTGGACAAAATTGAAGTGAGACTGAGTGCGCTTGAGAAACGGATGATATCTTTGGAATCAGAAGTTTAGGATATCAAACGCAGGTTGACTGATTTGGAACATGACACTCCGACTGATAAAGAAGTGAAAGCGCTTGAAAGAAGAGTGGCTCAGCTCGAACGGGCAGTAGGTATTAGCCAGTAAATTTCACTCTTGCCTTTTTCACCGAAATCTTGATAATATAAGCCATGCCCGCCAAAAAGCCGGTATATATTTTTGTGTCAGGCGGAGTCCTTTCCGGACTCGGCAAAGGCGTCACCGCAGCTTCAATTGGCCTCTTATTCCAAGCGAGAGGTTATAAAGTCACCCCGGTTAAATGCGAAAACTACCTCAACGTCGATTCGGGCCTCATCAACCCCATAGAACACGGCGACCCGTTTTTATGTGAAGACGGGACTGAAGCGGACATGGACATGGGAACGTACGAAAAGTTTCTCCACAAAGACGTGATGCGGCATAACTTCATCACCATGGGCCAGATTTACCAGGAAGTGATCCGGAGAGAACGAAATTTTGAGTACAAAGGTGAAGACGTTGAGGCGGTACCGCACGTCACGGATGAGATTATCCGCCGGATCCGCGAGGCTGGGAAAAAAGAACAAGCCGATGTCGTAGTGGTGGAGCTTGGGGGGACGGCAGGTGAGTACCAGAATATTTTGTACTATGAGGCATCACGGATCCTCAAAATTGTGCACAAAGAGGCGGTGGCACATGTCCACGTCAGTTATCTGCCGACACCGGAACATTTAGGCGAACCGAAAACCAAACCCACGCAACTGTCAGTGAAGGTTTTACAGTCTATGGGTATTCAGCCGGATTTCGTAGTCTGTCGTGGTAAAAAGGCCATTGACCGCAGGAGACGGGAACGCCTGGCGATGTTTTGCAATGTGGAAGCTGATCACGTGATCAACAATCCTGATGAACCGTCAGCGTATGGCGTGCCGCTGATTTTTGAGGAACAGCAATTTGCCCAAAAACTCCTGACACTTTTGGATTTACCTGACCACAAAGCAGACCTCACTGCCTGGGAAAAATTAGTTGCGCAAATAAACAATAGCCGAAAACAAACCGTAGAAATTGCAATTGTCGGCAAGTACTTCGCCACCGGTGAGTATGAACTTAGGGATTCCTACGCGGCTTTACTTGATGCGCTTGATCACGCGGGCTGGCGGCAAGGGGTGAGCATGTTGCCACGCTTTATTAATTCAGACCGGATTGAAAAAGGTGAGCAAATTGAAAAACTATTGGGTGGAGTTAAAGGAGTAATTGTGCCAATTGGCTGGGGTCCCCGGGGTGTGGAAGGAAAAATCAGCGCCATCAAATATGCGCGGGAACATCGGATTCCCTATATGGGATTATGTTATGGCATGCAGCTGGCGGTCGTTGAGTTTGCCCGCCATGTGTTGGGATTTAAAGACGCTCACACGACTGAATGTAGTCCTGACACCAAACATCCGGTTATTCATCTGATTCCTTCGCAAGCTGAGAAAATGCAGCGCCGGGCATATGGCGGCACTATGCGATTGGGGAATTGGGATTGTAAAGTGAAAGAAAACTCGTTAGCGTTTCAGATTTACGACACACACCATTCGTTTAAAAAAGATCATATTGTGGGTGAGCGGCACCGGCACCGCTATGAGTTTAATGATGAATTTACCAAAGCTATCGAAACTGCGGGCATGCAGGTTTCAGGCAGGTCAGTGGTAGAAAATTTAGGTGAGATAATCGAATTGCCAAAAGAATTACATCCGTTTTTCTTGGGTACCCAGTTTCACCCGGAATACAAAAGCCGGCCATTATCTCCACACCCAATATTTCTATCCTTTGTCGCGGCTTGTTTAAAATGATGTTGTCATTCCGAAATATGATCCACTTTGTCTCCCTTGACTTCTAATATTATTTAATCCTAGAGTGTAATTAAGAATTAATTATTCGTATCATCTCATGAAGCAATTAGTGAGCTGTTTTTTAGTTCTTAATAACCGAATTAAGCTGTAACGCTTACTTACATCCCCGCCACGGCGGGGATTTTTTGATTTTATGGGTGTTGAAACCGAAGGCATTCGACATAATTGTGGTATCGCTGGTATATATGTAACGAATGGTGAAGAAAGCGTGTTGAATTTACCAGGTCTCATGGCTTCGGTTCTGTATACTTTGCAACCGCGAGGGCAGGAAGGGGCTGGAATGTATTTAGAAAATACGACAGAAACTTACCTGCGGAAAGATAGTGGTTGGGCAAAAACCATATTTAAGGAAACAGAAATTGAACGGATGCGGCTTATTTATCCACATATCGCAATTGGACATGATCGCTATTCAACCTCAGGAAAAATGGATGCCTGGCAACCATTATACGACGATAACTGCGCTTTCGTTCATAATGGGAATTTAACCAATGCCGCTAAACTTCTTAATGAACTTCCGGCTCATATTCGCGATCAGGCATTGAGCGACTCTTGGATTGCACATCAGCTAATTATTCGGGCTGACGGAAACACAATGACCGAGAAAATTCAAAATTCCGTTGTGCAATTTGAAGGTGCATATAATATTATTTTGGCAGCCAAAGGCAAGATTTTCGCAGTACGTGATCCATGGGGATTTAGGCCTTTAATAATAGGAAGTTTAGCTAATAACCAGGGATACATAGTGGCTTCAGAAACATCTGCACTCGCACCAATTGGCGCCCGATTTATTCGTGAAGTACACGAGGGTGAAGGAGTTGTCATAGATGAAAATGGAATCCAGACTTTTTTCGTGGATCCACGCACTGACCCGGAAAAAATTGCTCATTGCATATTTGAGTTTATTTATATTTCTTCTCCAGATAGCGTGATATTTAATCAGCCGGTTGCAAAAATCCGTTACGAGTTAGGGAGAAAATTAGCGCGCGCTGATATTGCTCAAAATTTTTTGCCGGACGTGATTGTTGGCGTTCAACAATCTGGAGTCCTCTATGCACAGGGATATTCTGAAGAATATGTAGGAGCGGTAATTGATCATCCAGAGTCTTTTGGAATTCCCCATGATCAAATATCCACTACTGCTCGTTCACTGGTGTTAAAAACAGGGCTAGTTGCAAATCCGTATGCGGGTCGGGTTTTTATTTCACCTGATCGTGATGATGCAACTTATACTAAACACCGGGCAAATGCACAAGATGTGAGTGGAAAAATAGTTGTAAACGTTGATGATTCTGTATTGCGATCTTTGGCAGGCAGGGCTTTAAATAAAGCTGAACGCGAACATCCACTCGCTATTAATATGCCACCGCCAAAAGAAGTGCATTTACGGATAGCAAGTCCGCCGATTGCACACCCATGCTTTATGGGAGTTGATTTTGCAACTAAAGAACAATTAATAGCTTACCAAACCAATGGTGATATTGAAGAAATTGGCAGAAGAATCGGTGTTGACAGTTTGAAATACTTGTCACATAGAGATTTGGTCACAAGTGTTGTAGGGGAAGAAAAAGCAGCTGCGATTTCCGATGAACAACTCTATGAGCAAACCGGTCACTGCGGGGCTTGTTTTACCGGAAATTATCCTATATATATAAATGGGACATATGGGAAATAACTATGCCTAAAGAAAGTTTAGTTAATACCGCTTTTCTCATTTCCGGCGGTGGCACGACGATGAATGCCGCAATTGAAGCGTATAAAAATGGCGAAATTGCAGGAATACGTCCGGTTCTAGTAATTTCAAGTAACAAGGATGCTGCTGGGATTGAAAAAGCTAACCGTTGGGGCATTGAGACCAGAGTTTGTAACCGTAAAATGTTTGCACAGGAAGGTCGATCAAGGGAAGAACAGGAAAACTTATTCAGTAAAGCATTACTTGAATTGCTCAACGGATCTGGAGTGACACATGTGTTACAAGCAGGCTGGACGATTTATACTCCTGATGAGGTCATAGCAGCTTACGAAACTGAAGGCAAAGTTATAGCAAATCAGCATCCCGCGGAAATAGATCCTGGACGCGGACATGACTTTGGTGGAATTGGTATGCGCGGACTTGCGCCCCATTGCGCCCGAATTGCCTATTTCTGGATGTCGGGTGAGCCAGAACCACACACCGCAAGCACTATTCACTTTGCCGCATCGGGATATGACACAGGAGACTTGATCAGTGTTGTAGAAATGCCACTCAGAGGTTTTAATTTTGTAATTGCACCTGAAGATATAAATAGAGAAAAATACCGAGAGGAATTGGTACAACGCTCCCGTGAATCTCAACAAGTCTTGTTACCAATTGAGCATCAAAATGTGATTGCGATCTTAAAACGTTTCGGCTCAGGTGAAACAATAGTTGGGTACAGACGGGAAATACCACTCGTACCTGTTGAAAATTATCCAATTTTAGAAAGAGCACGTAGTCTGTCACGTGAGCTATTTCCAAAAGGTTAGGAATGAATACAAAAGAAGCAAAGGTGATGATTATTGGAAGTGGGGGAAGGGAAGATGCCCTTTTGGGAGAGCTACGGCTGTCCTCACAAGTTGGAGATATATATGTCGCGCCTGGAAATGGCGGTTCCGATCGATTTCCTGATACTGCAAGAATACAGGTCGATATTAAAAATGTCCGACAAACGATCGAAGCAGCTCAAGATCTTGGTGTCAATCTGGTAGTAGTAGGACCAGAAGAACCCTTAGTTTTGGGCATTATTGATGAGTTGCAAGAAGTAGGTATTTCCGGATATGGTCCAACTAAAGCTGCCGCCCAGCTTGAAGGAAGTAAAGCCTATGCTGTGGAATTTATGCAGGTAGAGGGAATCCCACATCCTGAGTCCCATACATTTAGTGATTTTGACCGCGCAGTAGATTTCACTCGTCAACCACCTTGGACATATAAACCCAATTCCGGCGTTGTAGTTAAAGCTGATGGGTTGGCTGCAGGAAAAGGAGTATTTGTTTGTGCTCATTTTGATGAAGCATATGATGCGTTGAGGCGGTTGATGGTGCTTGAAGAATTTGGGAAGGTAGGTAAACAGGTGATAGTTCAAGAGAAATTATCTGGCTATGAGGCATCAGTAATGGCTATAGTAAACGGAACTGATTATATTTTAATGCCTACTACCGAAGATCATAAGCAATCGCTTGATGGAGATAGAGGCAAAAATACAGGAGGTATGGGTGTTGATGCGCCCCATCCATTGATAACACCTGAACTGGAGAGAGAAATAGCAACTCACGTCATTGACCCTATACTATATGGTCTACAAAAAAGAGGTATTACAGCTAAGGGAACTTTGTATCCAGGAATCATGGTTACAGAAACTGGATTTAGCGTATTAGAAATAAATTTTCGTTTTGGGGCCCCCGAAACAGAAGCAATTTTGTCCCTTTTTCAGGGAGATTTATATAAAGTTTTTGACTGGGTAGTAAACGGATCTAGAAGGCCAGAGGTCAGTTTTAACACACGGAGTTGTATCGTGGTGAGTTTAGTTTCTGGTGGTTACCCTGAGACTTATCAAAAAGGTTTACCTATATATGGACTTGATCAAATCCATGGATCTGATGCGCGAATTTACCATGCAGGGACCGAGCGCAATACTGATGGTACCTGTAAAACTGTGGGAGGTCGAGTTTTTTCCATCGCAGGACTCGGAGAAAATAGAGAAGTGGCTCGGAATAATGCTTATGGAGTGATTGGACCCCAGGGAATACACTTTGAAAACATGCATTATCGAACTGACATAGGTAAACGCCATTTAGAATAGTTATGATTTATCGGCTTGAAATTTATCCGACTGTAAAGGACATGCGGGCAGAGGTACGAAAAAAAGCCTTTGCGGAATTGGTTGGTACACCGATCCCCGAACTGACAATTGCCGATGTCTACACCATAGAAGGTGAACGTACAGAGGAGCAACTGGTTTCCATAAAACAACTCCTGGTAAATCCAGTTAGCCAAAAAAGCCGCTGGATCTACAAAAGTTTTCAGGAATCCATTGAACTACCACAATTTGACTGGGTGATTGAAGTCGGGTATTTGCCCGGAGTGACTGACAACATTGCCGCAACCACAACTGAACTGATTGGTGATTTGCCTGGTAGCGATAGATCTTCAGTCTATAGTTCGCAAATGACTTTTATCAAGAGTGATGTTTCAGAAAAAGTCATTCAGATACTTGCTGATAGTTTATACAACCCACTGATCCAGCGAGTTATCAAAAAAAGTTTTAACCAGTATCAGACAGATCAGGGAATGGAACTTACAGTTCCCCGAGTAAAGCTTCAACCGCAATCTGAAGTTACCCGAATTGACCTGAATATTTCTGATGAAGCATTGATACAACTTGGAAAACAGGGGATTGCCAATAATGATGGTTCGCGGCGCGGACCACTGGCACTTGACCTTACTTATTTACAGGCGATTAGGAATTATTTTAATGGGTTACGTAGATCACCGACTGATGTGGAACTGGAATCAATTGCGCAAACCTGGTCAGAACATTGCAAACATACCATTTTTGCCGATCCAATTGAAGATGCGCCAGAGGGTTTATTTAAAACGTATATTAAAAAGGCCACCGAAGAGATCAGACGGAAAAAGGGCGCAGCTGATATTTGTGTTTCAGTGTTTAGCGACAATTCAGGCGCAATTGCGTTTGATGAGGAATTCGTCATTACTGACAAAGTCGAAACACACAATAGCCCCTCAGCGCTTGATCCATTTGGCGGGGCAATTACGGGGATCGTTGGCGTTAATCGGGATACTTTGGGATTTGGACTAGGAGCCAAACCGATTATCAACCGGTTTGGTTTTTGCTTTGCGCCACCAGATGATGGTACGCAGCTTTATCGGGATAAAGAGCGGATTCAGCCTTTGTTATCTTCCAGAAGAATCATTGGGGGTGTGGTAGCGGGAGTTAATAGCGGTGGTAACTGTTCCGGAATTCCAACTACCCAAGGGTTTATGTATTTTGATGAGCGCTACCGGGGTAAACCGCTGGTATTTGTCGGTACGGTAGGCTTATTACCGGCAAAGCTTTCCTTAATACAGAAAAAAGCTCAACCCGGCGATTGCATCGTCATGGTTGGAGGTCGCGTTGGTCTGGATGGCATTCATGGAGCGACGTTTTCCTCAGAAGCACTATCAACTGGCAGTCCGGCAACTGCAGTGCAAATCGGCGATCCGATTACCCAGAAAAAAATGAGTGATGTCCTGGTCAAGGAAGCCCGCGACCGCGGATTGTACCGTAGCATTACCGATAATGGCGCCGGCGGGTTGTCGTGTTCGGTTGCGGAAATGGGCAAAGAAAGTAATGGCTGTGTAGTGCAATTGGAAAAAGTGCCGCTCAAATATCCCGGACTTGCCCCCTGGCAAATTTGGATTTCCGAGTCACAGGAACGGATGACCTTAGCAGTTCCGCCTGAAAAATGGCCAGAGTTTTTACGACTCGTAACCAGTCGCGGAATTGAGGCTACCGTGATCGGTGAGTTTAGTAACTCAGGCCGCTGCATGGTTACGTACCAGGGTGAGACTGTAATGGACATAGCCATGGGTTTCCTGCATAACGGATTGCCTCAGCGCCAATTGGTGACTGCATACCCATATATAGAACGGAACGTGAATGAAATTCCGGTCCAATCTGATTTAACGGAAATTTTTATTGCAATTACAGGACGACTCAATACAGCAAGCATTGAGTCAATCTCAATGCAATATGATCACGAGGTGCAAGGAGGGTCGGTAGTAAAACCGCTGGTTGGTAAGGGTAGAGTCAACAGTGACGCAACAGTCGTGCGCCCGCTCCTTAACAAAAATAAGGGGATTGTGTTGTCGCATGGATTATATCCCCGATACAGCGATTACGACACCTACGTAATGGCTGCCGCCAGTATTGACACAGCAATTCGCAATGCCGTGGCTGTTGGAGCTCCACTTGCGCATATTGCGCTACTTGATAACTTTTGTTGGTGTAGTGCGACTGATCCAGAACGGTTGGGACAACTCAAGTGGGCGGTCGAAGCTTGTTACGATTTAGCGGTGACGTTTGAAACTCCGTTCATTTCCGGAAAAGACAGCATGTTTAATGATTTCAAAGGGTTTGATCTAGACGGCAAACCGATCACGATTTCGGTTCCGCCAACTTTGTTAATTTCGGCAATTGCAGTGGTTGATGATATTTTTCAAGTGATAACTCCGGATTTTAAAGTTGCCGGAGATTTAATCTATGTGTTGGGCGAAACTGCTGATGAAATTGGCGGGAGTGAGTATGCCAACTTGTGGGATGAAAGCCACCAAACAGAGGTAACTGCGTTTCCAGTTCCGCAAGTTGATGCAGTTAGAAATAAAAAACTCTATGAAACCTACCATCAGGCAGTCATACGTGGGTTCATAAGCAGTGGGCAAAGCTTGCATCATGGAGGGCTTGCTGTAGCGCTTGCCAAAAGCGCAATTGCAGGTCAACTCGGAGTAGGAATTAACCTTAGCAAATTAGCCGATAAAGCTACCCGCGATGATAACGCACTGTTCTCTGAAAGTCAGGGAAGGATTCTGGTTAGCGTTGCGCAAGAGAATCGGACTAATTTTGAAAAACTGTTTGCAAATTTGTCGTATACGTTAGTTGGTCAAGTACGAGCTGATCGGGTTGTTTTAGTGCATGGTTACAGTGGCGCCATTATTGTACAAACGGACTTAACTCAGTTAACAACTTCGTATAAAAAACAGTTTGGTGTCATAAATAAACTGGTTCCGCGGGCACTGGTTCTGTCCGGTTATGGCATTAACTGCGAGGAAGAAACCGCATTTGCGTTCAATCAGGCCGGAATGACGGCGCAAATCGTGCACATTAATGATCTGATTTCCAATAACGTACGTCTTGATCAATTTGAACTGTTGGCAGTTCCCGGCGGATTTTCTTTTGGCGACGATACCGGATCCGGCAATGCGTTTGCCCAGAAACTGAAAAATCACTTGTGGGAGGATATTGTCGAGTTTATCAAAAAAGATCATTTGGTGATTGGAATTTGTAACGGATTTCAAATCCTGGTAAATTTAGGTTTACTTCCGGCGCTGAATGGCCACTACGGCAGGCGAGAAGTTGCTTTGTTGCATAACACAGCCGCGGTTTACAGCGACCGGTGGGTAGATTTAGTAGTTAACGGTTCCCGCTCACCCTGGTTAAAAGATATAACGACATTTCCAGTCCCGATTGCGCATGGTGAGGGCAGATTTTATGCGTCTGATGCAGTGCTTCACGAGCTTAAGATACGGCACCTGATTGCGGCGCAGTATATAAGAGGCGAAATTTGTCAGTATCAATCGCTGCCGGCAAACCCTAACGGTTCAGTTGACGACATTGCTGCGCTCACTGACGAGAGCGGGCGGATTTTAGGCATCATGCCGCATCCGGAACGGGCGATTTCCTTCACTCAGTTGCCGCATTGGACCTTTCTTCGGGAGCAATTAAAGCGCCACGGCAAACCATTGCCTATGGATGGACCAGGACTCCAAGTATTTAAAAATGCCCGGAAATATTTTTTATGAATATAAAGCCGTACTTATTAGGTTTTGATTTTGACGGTACTGCATTTGACACATTTTCACCAAGCTCTCAGAAGATCGGAATAGCTGAGGCTTACGAGATAGCAATTCGAGACATGTTTGGAGATAAAGTTGCAAATCTGTATCACAACAGCGGTGGACACGCAGGTCTTGGCCCAACTCAAATAATTGAACGGCTGTTTTTATCGTCTAGAGCATATGACATACTTAGCCCGATCAAATTAATACTTAAAGCTCGAAAATTTTATATGGATCACTTTGAGGTATTTAATCAGTATATTCCGGACGGTAAAGGCGTCGATATTAATTCCTGGAAATGGAGACGAAACACAGAAATGATAGCGGAAATATTAGTTCGAAGGAAATTACACTACCTACTTCCGCAAATAGGGACTTTATTACAATCCGAAGGCGACATTTGGCCACAGCCAACCAAAGGGTTCATCGATTTTTGGAAAGCACTCTCTTTAGTAAGAGACAAAGGGGTTGCCAATAGCAACAGCTATTATTTCTTCGGGACACGAAGCGTTTATTAAAAAAACCTTTGCACAGTGGGATCTGTCATTACCCGACTACCTGATATCCGACGATGATATCCGTGGGAGAAAATATCCCACTGACATGGAGAAACGATTTAAACCTGGATTATCACCATTTGCCCTAGCTTATGAACAGTGGCGACTCGACGTCGGATCTGATTATTCAGCAACTGATCACGCGAATGAAGCGAGGCAACATATAATGTATTTTGGTGACAGTGATTCAAGTGATCGTTTTATGGCAGAGCGGGCAAGAGTTGCCTTTGGACACTACAGAGGTCCAGGGAATTCGTTAGATAGCGTAAATCAGCACCTGAATAAGTACATGAATCCAGAGAACTCATTTCAAAACTAATTTTGTCTTAATAGGACAATAATAAGTGCTAAATATAC
>Ga0209210_1003332_pt1 | contig 10943 bp, 8 predicted proteins | sample RifGroA1_FD_183991 | JGI IMG/M metagenome (GOLD analysis project Ga0209210, IMG submission 183991) | Contaminated groundwater microbial communities from Rifle, Colorado, USA - Rifle Groundwater A1 (SPAdes) (version 2) | ecosystem: Environmental > Aquatic > Deep subsurface > Groundwater >...
TAAATATGGTCTTTAGGTATAATTAAAATCAGATAGTTTCCGATTTTGTTCGAAAAGAAGGGAGGGTGTCTCATGAAGAACGTGGTCACGCCCGATGGTCGGGCAGAGATCGAAAGGGCTTGGGTTGGCGAATTTTGGCCCTTGCTGGAAATTGTCTCCCGCGAATTCGAGCGGCACGAGTTCCATCTGCATCTCCACACCACCAGGACCGAGGTGACCAGAGATATGGAAGAACTTGTGCGTGACTCTCACGACAATCTTCCGGTCGAGATATTCCTGGAGGATTTCCAAGAGAAAATCCTCAATCACTCCCTCATCCAGTCGGCGCTGATCAGCGCCTGACGAGCAGGATCACCAAACCGGCGGTTACTCCTCATGGAGCCGCCGGTTTTGCTTTTTTTGATTATATTTTAACGACAATTTTTAGTCGTCGAAGGCTCTTTGGCCGTTGTACCACAGGCATTGACATCAGTACAGGTTCTAGTGGCCGTGCCACTGTTGCACCTCTGCCATCGACCACAGCTCCACTTTTCAGTACAGGAAGTCGCCACTGGAGTGCTCGACAAAAAGAGATTGGAACTAGGGATGATACTTTCGGCCATGTTTGTTGGACCACCAGACCAGGTCAATCGAGCAATCGCCCCAGCCGAAGCGTCGAAATATTCCATTTTCAAAGCGTGAAGACCGGCTTTTAGATTGTTGACGGTGCCACTCTTTTTGGTCTCGCGTTGGGTCGTCCAACTATCAATCACTGAGTTACCGTCAATCCACAAACGGCCACCATCATCGGTGGTGATAGAGAAAGTGTAATTTCCATCAGCTGGAATATTAACGGCCCCTTCCCAACGAACAGAGAAGTCGTCAGTCTGAAGCGGTGAATAAGCCGAGCCGGAACCCCAATTAAAGTTTACGTTAGGATCAGTTCGTAATAAAGGCGTCCCCGAGAGTTGACGGCCGGAATAATAACTACCGGCCAAACCGTTGCCCGTCCCACCACTATTGCCACAACTTTGAATTTCAGTCTTGGCCGTGATGGAGCCACAAGGATTGGTGCTAGTGTCATTACATATTCTCGTTTGCACCCCCGAAGTCGAACAGGTTGACCAAGCATCACAAGACCAGTTAGAAGTACAAGCGCCACCAATAACATAATTCTGAGTTTGAGTCGTTTCAATATTGCCCGCCAAATCCTTGGCGTAATAGAAGAGAGACTTAGTGACATCAATAATAAAAGTTATCGGTGATAAGCCTATTTCTATTAACTGGCAACCGAGACCGGTACAAGCAAAAATCTTGGCTGGTTCATTGGCGGACAGGCTAACCGTCACCGCGCTATCATAGGTTCCGCCGGCCGGTCCAGCTGTCGTGATCGGTTTAGTGGTATCGACACTAGCAATCGAAACAGTTTTAATGGCGGTCGCTTTTCCACCCGCTCCATCATCAACTTCCAGTTTAACCTGAAAAGAACCAGCCGTTTGATAAGTATGACTAGTGGTAGAACCGGTGCCAGTCGAACTGTCATCAAAAGTCCAATTATAACTTCTAATCGAACCATCAGGATCAACGGAACGGCTACCGTCAAAATTAACTAACAACGGAACGGTGCCGGTAGCCGGACTGAGAGTAAAATCTGCCACCGGCAATTTATTTTCTTTGACGAGTTCAAAGAAACCAACATCATAATTACCAGCTTCGAGTAAAGAACCATTTGGCCTACCAACGCCAAAGAAATCAAATGGCAGATAGGCGCTGACATCGACCCCAGTGTCGATCGCTGGATTAGAGGAACTATTTTTCAGTTTAAACATTCTCTTGTAGCTTTCAGCTTGACTTAAATTGCCAGCCAGATCAGGTGCCCCAATCTCATTAGAATAAAAAATGGGCAGTGAATTAAACAAGCTGGCTGAAAGATCGGAATGAGTAGCCTGACTATTTAAATCAAACCCATAAGTATCCTGCCATTGTTTTAAGTCAAAATAATTGGTCGAGGACACTTTACCATCCACCCAAACATAATAAGAGAACATCTTATCGTCGGTCGCTGGCAAGACATTGTAGAGATTACCATTGATGTGTAATTGAGAAACAAGAACAGCTGATGGCTTAAAAGCAAAAGCGGTAGCGATCGGCGAACTATTAGTCGGACGGTAAATCAAGTTGTTAGCGATAGTAATGTTTTGGTGCTCGGTGATAGCCGAGGGATCAGTGGTTAGAGAAGGGTTATTATTTTTGTTGAAAGGATTAATGTAAAAGATAGCGGTCGGATACGGCGCAATATGAGACAAACTCGTCAAAGCAAAGGTATTACCAGCAATAGTAATGTTTTGATTTGGACGCCATTCCCAATCACGATCACCGATCACTATTACACCTGAGGAACGTTTATCTTTGTCCGCAACAAGAGGAGAGACAAACAAGTTGTTGCGGATAATAACATTATCGGCATCAGCAATTTTCATTCCCCACAGGAAATTAGTAAGAGTATTTCTTTCAAAGGTGATATGGCTGATGGCTTGATCATGATTGCCGTTTGGCCCTATGTTTATCAACTGAAAATTATAAGCCCCATTACCGTTATGAACTTTACCGCCATTATCTCCACCTCCCAGTGGCCAATCTCGCCAACCCATGATATTGTTGTCGGCCACATAGACATTATTGGTTCCCTTGCCATTGATTAGACCGCCGTCAATTCTCAAGGCGTCGCGACCAAAAGCGGGGCGACTGAAATTGTTATTAACAATGACCGCTTTATTGAGATGAGTGAGATAAGTTAAGTGGTTATAGGAGTGATCAAAAGTATTGCCAATCAAAGCCAGATTGCCCATATAACCATAGAGCATAGTCGCATCAAAAGTGCCAGTAGTACCGCTGTTGCTATTGATAGCTGTCTGAGTATATTGTTCATCATTAACTTTCAAGATATTGTCGATCATAAACACCCCTGTCGTCACAGCCTCTTGTTCAGTTGGATTAGAAGTCCCAGGATTACCAAAACCAAAAAATGACGACTGTAAATCTTCAGCGATAACCCGTAAAGCTAGCAGATTTTTGTTCTTACCTTGGCCACTTAAGACCCCGCCCAATTGGACACCAGCCTTGGTGCTTTTAAATTTGAAATTCAAATCAACAAAAGCCACGTTACCGCTCCCCACGCCCATACGGATGATTGTTCCACCAGTCTTTGTCCCATCATACTGGATAACTGGTTTGTTACCGGTATCATAAGCACCAAATAAGAGTTTATCGATTTCAACTTTGTTTGGGTAGACGGTACTAACAGAATAACTGCCACCTCTTTTAAATAAGACACTATCGTACTGATTATATTTGGTCGGGACAGTCTCTGGAAGGCTAGCACTCTCAGTCGTTGTCGCTTGGAGTTTGTCAAAAGCTCTCTGAGCCGTCTTCCATGGACCACAATTACTGGTAGCAGACTTGACCTGACATTTGCCGTTATAAGCATCGTCACCTTCGGGGGCGACATAATAAATTTTTGAGACAACACCTTTGGCATCAACAAAATCTTTGCGATCTAGAACTGTCACCATCATGACATCTTGGGAAGTTTGGCCCTGGCGATTTTTAACAGTCAGAGTGATATTGTAAGTACCAGGTTGTTCAAAAACGTGAGCAGAGTTAAAACCGACCAGCCCGGTGCTGTTATCACCAAAATTCCATTGGTATTCAACAATCTCATTTCTTGGTTCCGATTGCCAACCTTGAAAGAAAACCGGGAAAGGAGCGTAGCCTGTCGGTGAATCAATAATGCGTCTAGAAACCGGGGCTTTATCGTTGGAAAACCAAATCGGCTCATCAACCAGAATCACGGCCTGAGGAGCATTACCTGAAAGGCCGACCAAGGCCAAAAATTGTTCGAGATTGTAATTGATCCTGATTCCACCAAATATTACTACCAATGACAAGGCAATGATTGGCAATAAGACCGCCATTTTCCCCTTCCACGATAACTCACCAAAGTAATAACGAGTTTTCAATTTAGACATGAGATCTTTCATAAACTTTAATTATTGTTATTAAAATATTTTAAGGTTAATTTTTATGGGCAAATTCCTAAAAATGACTATCTCCATTATAAACAAAATAACCTAAAACTGCCAACCAAATTTTGCCTCTAGACAAAATCCAGGCTAAGATAAACTGATGAAACCACTAGTCTATATCATTTTAGATGGCTGGGGCCTGGCGCCAGCTGGGCCGGGTAATGCGATTAGTCTCGCCCAAACTCCCAATATAGATGCGTTATGGAAAAGTTATCCACATACCGAAATTGGAGCGGGCGGTGAAGCCATCGGTCTGCCCGCCGGCCACCAGGGTTCGAGCGAGATCGGCCACCTCATTATTGGGGCCGGGCGCAATGTTTATTTACCTCAAGGCCAGGTCGCCCAAGCGATTTCTTCCGGCGCAATTTTTACTAATCCGGCCTATCAAAGCGCCATCGATTTTGCCAAAAAAAATAACTCGACTCTTCATCTGGCTAGTCTGATGTCTGACAAAGGTGTTCACAATTATGATGAATTAACCTTTGCTTTGATTGAAATGGCCGCTAAAAATGGTCTGACCAAAGTTGCCATTCATTTTATTTCTGACGGTCGCGATACTCGTCCGGATGAAGCTAAAACCTATCTCGAGCGTCTAGAAAAAGTTTTTGCTAAATTTGGCCTCGGTCAAGTCGGAACCATGATGGGTCGCTACTGGATCATGGATCGTGACCATCGCTGGGACAGAGTCGAGAAAGGTTATCACGCTCTCGTTGGCGGGGTTGGTGATTTTACCGCTCAGTCCCCGCTCGAAGCCATTGATCAGGCCTACGCCCGCGGTGAAAGTGATGAATTTATCAAGCCAACGGTCATCATCGATAAAATAGGTGCCCCTGTCGGTCAAATAAAAAATGGCGATGCTTTGATTTGGGTTAATTTCCGCACCGATCGTTCCATCGAAATCACCCAAGCATTGATTGAACCGGATTTTAAAGATTTTGTTCGCGGACCAAAATTAGATATTAAATTTGTTGGCACTTTCAAATACTACGACACCATGCCGGCCGATTCTGCTTTTACTAAAGATGTGCCCAAAAACAGTATGGGAGAAATAGTCAGCCAAGCTGGTCTAAAACAATTCCGGGTAGCTGAGACCGAAAAATGGATTTATGTCACCACCATCTTTTCCGGGATGCGCGAGGAACCTTTTCCTGGCGAAGATAGGGTCCTGATCCCGTCAGACAAAATTGCCACTTATGATTTAGCTCCCAAAATGCACGCCCTCGATATTGCTAAAGTGGCGGTCGAAGCCATCAATTCTGACCAATACGAGCTAGTGATGATGAATTTTTCCAATCCAGACATTATCGGCCACACCGGCAATATCCCAGCCGCCATCGAGGCCGTCGAGGAATGCGACCGAGCAGTTGGGTTGGTCGTCGAAGCGACCAAGGCTAAAAATGGCCTAGCGATTATTTCAGCCGATCATGGCAACGTCGAGAGTATGTTGACCGTTGACGGCCAAATAGAAACCCAACACTCAGCCAACAACGTCCCCTTAATTATTATCAGTGACGATCCCGCTTATAAAAATATCAAATTAAAAGACAGTGGCGCCTTGCAAGATATTACCCCAACCATTTTGGAGATTCTCGGCCTTGGAAAACCAGCCGAGATGACGGGAAAGAGTTTGATTGAAAAATAGAAAAGCCCCGTGCAGTTGCGCGGGACCTTTCGGTCTCAGACTACTACGGGGCTGGCTAATGGTTGACCTGCAATCTATCAACCTTCTCCGTCAAGACATGAATTTCTTGACGAACTTGATCCACCTGATTTTTGATCGCGCGATGACCGGAAGAAATGTTGGCGAGCAGGAGTCCATAAACAACAAGAACGAACACAAAAGTCACAAAACTCATCTTCATCTTGATAATCCTTTCTCTTAGAATCTATTATCTCTAAGGCACACATCGCTTCATTCACTTCTACCTATGATTATACACCCATTTGACTGTTCTGTCAATGTCTTTAGCTTAAAACCCTTATTTTAAAACATATTTTGCTTGTCTTTTTCTTTTAGACACTTTTCCACGGTCGTGGTTAAGTGTCTAAAGGTTTTCTGTGCCCATGAGATATTGCATTTACCGTCACTCACCCACCCCTCACAAAACTTCGCGGTCGCGAAGTTTTGTGATACGAAGAAAAAAATTAAATTAAGAAGACAAATGCCCGAGGTTCAACCTCGATAAAAAGTGGGTTCATTTACTTACCTAATCACCACAAACCGGAAGCGGCCGAATTGATCGCGATGAAATTGGTATTGCTTATAGCCTTCTACTTTAATGAGTTTTTCAATTTTAGTTTTCTGGCCCACACCAAATTCTAACCAAATCTCGCCGGTCGGGGTGAGATGATTTTTGGCTTCCACTAAAAAGCGTCGGATGATGTCGAGGCCATCAGCACCGGCCCAGAGAGCCAGTGCCGGCTCAAATTTTCTAGCCGAAGTTTGAACCCTGCTCCCCCGCCCTGCCGTCGGCACATAAGGTGGATTGGCTAGAATAAAATCAAATTTATTTTGAGCTTCCTTAAAATCATTTTCAAACCTAAGACTTTTACCCTCTGAACATTTCTTAATTTCTAAACCCAGACCCAAGCCCAACCATTTAGAAATTAAAAATGTTCCTCGGGACAAGTCTAGGTATTTTGAAAATGATTTTGAGGAAACAAAAGATGAAAAAATATCGCTCTGAAAAACTTCAGCCTTGAGCTGGTTTATTTTTAAATTCTTCCTAATTTGTCTGACGCAATTTTCTTCGCTATCAACAAAAGTCACTTCCACCTGTGGACAATGTTTGAGTATTGCCAGACCAATACAACCAGAGCCGGCAAAAATATCTAAAACCTTGGCCGGTTGTTGGCCAATTTTTTCAATTACTGACTCAGTCCACCACTCCGTCTCCATTCGCGGGATCAATGGCCGCTCTGACAAATCAATCCGACAACCTAAAAATTCCCGCCAACCGATGACATAATCAAGCGGTTCGCCTTCCTCTAACCTTTTAACATCCGCCAGAAAATCCGCCGTTTCCCGCCCGGCATATTTATCACGCAATAACCACGCTCGGTCTCGGGGATCAATTTTCATCTGACTGGCCCAACAAAAATGAAGCCACGATCGCCGCGGTTTCCGCTCGGAGGGTAAAATTGCAAACTTTAGCCAGGCTCAAACCTTTGGCTTTGGCCTGGTCAATCTCCGCTTCGGTCCAACCACCTTCCGGTCCAACAAAAATCGCGCGGGAGTTGGCCTCACTAAAAATACTAGCGGAAAATTCTTGGCCATTTTCTTCTAAAATTACAGTCTTGGTTCCTACTGACAGATTAGCCACCGCTGACGAAAATTCTACTGGTTCGAAAATGGTGGGCACCACTCCCCGACCAGATTGTTCACTGGCCTCGCGAGCAATTTTAGCCAAGCGATCAAAACGCAAGCCGAGTTTGACTGTCCGCTCAGTGATAATCGGCACAATTTTTTTCACCCCCAACTCAGTGGCCTTTTGAACAACAAGCTCAAAATTTTCCTTTTTCAAAACCGCACAATACAATGTCGTCTCGGCTTTATTTTCGTGCTTGGCTGGTCGATATTCTTTAACCCTAGTATCAAAATAGCCACGACCAAAATCAGTAATGGTCACTAAAGCCTCCTGACCACCGTCGTTAGCTAAAACAATCTGGTCACCATGACCTAGTCGTAGGACATTTCTGACTTGGGCAATAACCTCGGCCTCGACCACTCGGATAGTCATCTCCTCACCCAATTGCCAATCACCTATAAAACGATGTAATTTCATTTTTTTTACTATAACCAAAAGAAGGTTCAAAAGCAAAAACGGGCCGTTAGGCCCGTTTGAAGAGACTATTTCTTTTTGACAGTGGTCGTAGTGCTAGCCACGGGAGTAACTTTAGTCTTGGTGGTCTCTGTTTGATCCGAAATCCCATTAGTGGCATTTTGATCATAAACAATCGGACCGACGTTGACTAGTTTGCCAGTGGCATCACTATAGATAAAAGCTTTGCGTGCCTGGGAATAAACGAGGAGTTTGTCGCCATTCTGAACGCCAGCAAAGAAAGGTTGTTGAGCGGACAAAGTAGCCGCATCTTTGATCGTGGCCAAAACCGGCTTTTCACCAGTCGGCAGAGTAATCAATTGACCAATGACTTTTTCTAACCTGGCGATTTCCTTATCATCACTCAGCGTCTTATTTTTATTATTGTAATAATAATAGCCACCAAATCCGGCCGCTAACAAGATTGCCACCGCAATAATAACGGGAATTAATTTGGAACCTTTTTGATTATATTTATTCATTTTTTCTTGTCCGCCTAGGTTTTTAAAAATCTTGGCGGATAAATTAATTTATAAAATTTCAGGTGCTACGATTTCGAAGATATTTTAGACAAAGAAAGATTTAGGTCTTGGCCCAATTTTTGAAAATGAGGCCAAATAAATTTGTTTAAGGTGCCATTGGCCGGTTTGAGCTTTTTGGTCTTGGCATAATCTCTCATGGCCTGCTCTGTCAATTGACCATAATAACCGGTCATACCCACTTTTGACAAGGCCAGGGCTGATTTGCCCACCTTTTGTTTAATGAGCAAAAACTGTAAAAGCTTAACGTCATCGCCCTTTGATCCCAACCTAAGAATGCGATTAAACTTATAAACTTTAGCTCCTAAAACTTGACCACTACTGGAAGCCACTGCCGTCACCATTCCTCCGGCGGACAACAAATCAACATCGCTAGCATTAATTGAAATAGGACCGCCACCGCCACCGCCAGAAACCGCAGCTTCTTTAATCGTCCAGAGATGGATGTAGGGAGTAACTTGCCAAGAATCTTCGCCCACATTTTTACCCCAAATCCGCAAAACGTGTTCCCCTATTGATAGATTGTCGCTAGTAATAGTAGAGGACGCACTAATCGATTGGGAACTAGAAATGACCCCGCTATCAATTTGGTACAGATAAGCCGAGCCGCCGCCGACCGTCACATTGACACCAGTATTAGACGTATTATTGACCGGCAATCCGCTCAAATTATTATGGACAAAAACAGTTCTTTGGCCGGTAGTTTGATTGTTCGCGGAATTAGTAACGGTGTAGGTAACCGTATAATTACCCAATCTGTCGGTATTAACATTACTATTAACCACCACTGAGCTGGTTAAATTACCGTCAACCAGATCTGAAGCGGTGGCTCCAGCTTCGACATAAGTATCACCCAAAGGAATCTGTTGTTCAATAACCCCATTCACGACTAAGCTCGGGGCATCCGTATTGGTTTTGATATTTTTATTGTAACTTAAGGATCCGCTGGCACCTGGTGTCGGCAGAATGAGAGAGACGTCTTCAGCGACAGAATTTTTAATACTACCAACACTATCTTCCACATAAAAAGCGCCAGTGGTTGGATTATTTATGCTCAGATATTCTCTTCGGAAAGACAGGGCGTCGGTTGAACCATAGGTCAAATCATCGGTCCGATCACCAGACTGCACGATATATTGGAAACTCAAGACGCCTGTTCCTGAACCACTAACATAGGTGGCATAACGAGTAGTCCCATTATCCATTCTCAAGGCCAGGGCCGGATAATCATATTGAGCCACAGACCAACGAGGCCTTCTGGTCGGATTATAGGAACGCCAAACATAAGGCGTGACAACAACATTTTGATTAAAGAAAACTTTAATGGTGACTGTGTCATCGGCTTTGAGAGTGCCATTTGGTTGAGTAGCAGAAACATTCAAAACCGTCGAGGTGCCCGTCAAGCCAATCGTCAAGAGACTAGGGCTCAAGGCGCTAGCCGTTCCGGGAATAGGCAAGGTTAGATTGACAGGATCGCCCACTCCGTCTCTCATCGTCACCTGAGAGGGATCAATTTGGTTGTGGGTCAAAGAGGTGGTCGAGGCATAATCAAGAGGATTAGCAGTCTGACCCGTGGCCACCGTATAATTAAAAATCAAATTTTGAGTCCCGTCACTGCTCACGTCAAAAAGAGCGGTCGTGGTATCATTATCCAGAGCTAAAGTCAATTGGGGATAAGCTCTGGTTTCATCACAACCGATAGTGCTCGCCACTCCGCAAGAATTCCAAAGATAAGGCATCACCGTCACCGGAGCCGTAAATCTCACCGTGATGGGAATAATTTGTCCGACCTGGTAAATACCACTAGCGAGCGAGGAACTGACCGAGGCCACCGTGGTCCCACTATAAGCAACAGTCACTAGGGGCAGAGTGAGCAAACAACCGGCCAACCAAAAAATATTTTTTAATTTAAACATAATAAATCTTTTATTAATTTTTATTTTTATAACTGTTGTTAAACTAAAATAAGGATGACCAACAGCACAATAAAGCCAACTGCTGAAAAAATCATTCGCGGATATTGTCTTTTAACCTCAATAAAGGAGTTTAGCGCTAGCGCCACCAAAGCAATCAGGAGCAAAGCTTTGTAATAAAGAGAACTAACCAAAAAGAGATTTCGTAAATCTAGAGACTTATACTGTTTCATTAGAGAATATTGTTTGAACAAAGACGGCTTCATCACTGGCGGATTAGACCAGCTGATATCGGTGTTAATTTTGTTGCCATTAATATCCGCCACTTCGATCGAAGGCAGAATCAACGGCTCAAAAACCTTGGAAATATTCTCTTTAAAAATTACCATGTCACTAGACCAGCGACCAGCTTCCGCCAAATCAGGTCGTAGCTCCATGGCATAACCACCAAAATGAATTTGGGCTTCGGTCACGTCTTGACCCAGATAGGCCACAGCTTTAATCAATTTACCATCACCGGTCGGATTATCTTCCACATAAAGTTTAGTCCGATCTTGATCAACCGAGATATCACTCGAAAACTTTTTGACGCCCAAAACTTTCTTA
>Ga0209210_1003334_pt1 | contig 10940 bp, 18 predicted proteins | sample RifGroA1_FD_183991 | JGI IMG/M metagenome (GOLD analysis project Ga0209210, IMG submission 183991) | Contaminated groundwater microbial communities from Rifle, Colorado, USA - Rifle Groundwater A1 (SPAdes) (version 2) | ecosystem: Environmental > Aquatic > Deep subsurface > Groundwater >...
TTAGAGCTTAAAGATTTAGGAAGAGAAATAAATATAAATTTAGGAGATATGGTTTATGGAATAAAGTTATCGGGTCATGGGGAAGTTCCGAGCCATCTTGAAGGGAAAAACTTGGATGTTTGGTATCAAGAAATTCAGCGCAAGTACAGGGCATTCTCAGGAATTTGTGATAACATAAATGTTGTGGGCTCCTCTTATGGGGCGGTCCTTGCATTAAGGCTTGCCGAAGAGAATGAAATAAAAAATATCTATATTTTAAATCCATTTCTGAAAAAAACCTATAAATTGCACAAAATAATTCCGTTTGAATTGAGAGCAAAACTATTTTCTGGAATACTTGTATATAAAAAGAAAAATGATATAGCAAATATAAACTATCCTCAAGGCAGGCAGGCTCATGTATCTTATTGGAATATGCCTTACGGGCCGATAAAAGATTCTCTTCCTTTTATAAAAACAACAACTCAAAATTTGCCCAATATAACTTCGCCTATATTCATCGCTTATTCAGAAAACGACGAGGTAGCAGGATCATATAGTGCAATAAAAATAAATAACACAGTTTCCTCAAACGTTCGCGGCTTATTTGATTACAAGAGGTCAAACCACGTTCTTCTTATGGACTATGATCGTCTCAATGTAATAAATGATGTGATAAAATTTGAAGAGATGGTTAAATGAAAAATCCATGGAAAAAATATTTTATCGTCTATAGGAATTTTCATAGTTTACATACTCTAAACTATTTTTATTCACTTAGGCATTAATTTATAAACTAATTATGCGTACAATATATACTAATGAAAAAGAGGGTGAGCTTTTGCCATGGCAAAAAAGAAAAAGGCTGCTAAGAAAAAGAGAAGATAGTAGTCTTCTCTATACTCAAATTTTAATTATTTGAGTAATCACCTTTATTTTTTTATTTTTTATTTCTCGCTCTTTTATTTTTCCTTGAAAACCTTTATAAAACCTTCTTCCTTAATTAAAATATGAAAAAAGAGGATCAAGTTTCTAATAGTTCAGCTACAGCTTCGGTAGTTTTAGGAATAATGAGCATAGTCTTGGCATCTCTCCCTGGACTCCTTTTAGGAATAACTGCTTTTGTCTTCGCTGTTAAGCAGGAAAAGTATAATAAAAACAAATGGACAAAGGCTGGGAAAGTTCTTTCTATAATAGGAGTTATATTAAGCATTGCCGCAATTGTTGCAAGCATATATATTTTAAAAAATACAGATGTTTTAAATCAATTAACTTCGCAATATGGATATTAGAAAAATTTCATCTAAAAAAGGGGCAATTGAGCTCTCTATAAGCACAATCGTAATTATTGTGCTAGCAATGTCAATGTTAATTCTCGGAGTTATTCTTCTAAGAAGCATCTTCACAGGAGCCACAGACAGCGTTGATGAATTGTCTGCCGGAGTCAAAGGAGAGATTAGAAGCCTATTTCAAAAAGAAGACCAACGGGCAATAATACGTTTGACTCAATCAACAGCAAAAATGAAGCAGGGTGAAGAGTTTGGAGTGGCATTTGGAATAAAGAATATTAATACTGGAACTACTGATGCGACGACTTTCAATTACCGCGTTGAGCTTGATGACCCTGATATTACAAGAAAATGCGGGGTTACAGAACAGCAAGCATTGGATTGGGTAAGGCTTGGTTCGGGGGCGCTTACCGTTCCTCCAGGGCAGGTAGAGTCAGATATAATCTTCTTTAATGTTCCGCAAGATGCTCCCTTATGCACTACAAAGTACAAGATAAAAATATGGGAGCAGGGCGGATCTCCTCAGAATCCCTATGCAAATCCCTTTTTCATTGTAAAGATAGAAGCCGGCGGAAGATTCTAACCATAAGTTTTTAACCTACTCTTTCAAGTCTAATTTATGAAGATTGGAATAGATATTGATGATGTTATATTTGAATTCCTAAATTCTTTCTTGGACTTTTACAACAATAAAAAAGGAAAGAAATTCCTAAAAGAGCAATTTTCTTCCTATTACTTCTGGGAAATAACTGGTGAAACGAGAGAAGAAGGAGTAAAATTAGTTGACGAATTTCATAATTCAAATTTATTTGATTCAGTTCCGCCAATGAAAGAGTCAATGAATTCACTAAGAGAGCTATCTAAATTACATGAACTTATCTTTATTACATCAAGACCTCTCTCTTATAAAGAAAAAACACTAAAATGGTTGAAGAAAAACTTTAAAGATAATCCTCAAGAAGTTGTTTTCACAGGAGATTTTCATACAGGAAAGGGCAAACCAAAGGCAAAAATATGCGCTGATTTAGGAATTGATGTAATGATTGAAGACAACGGGAAATATGCATCAGATTGTGCAGAAAAAGGAATCCATTCTATTTTAATTACTCAGCCTTGGAATAAAGACTTCACACATCCCAAAGTTATAAGAGTTTCAGACTGGAAGGAAATAATTAATGCTGTAAGTTTCTTATCAGAAAACCCACACGCTTAAAAACCCACTTTTTCTCATATTTTAATGGAAATAGATTATAAGAAATACCGATGGTTTGAAACTCGCTCCGGCAAAATTGTAGTCGGAGGAAAGTCAGCATCTCAAAATGATGAGCTTCTCAAGCTTTTAAAGTCAAAACAAAAGGAATTAATTGTGATGCATACTTCAACTCCCGGAAGTCCGTTCTCAATAATTTTATCAGATATAAATAAAGTTTCTAAATCCGACTTAGAGGAAAGCGCAATCTTTACAGGATGTTTCAGCAGGGCTTGGAGGGAAAGGAAGTTCAGCGCAGAAATTCACATTTTTAAGCTCTCTCAGCTTTCCAAGTCAAGTTTAATGAAATTAGGAACATGGGGAATAACCGGCAAGCCGGAAAAAGCCAAAGTTTCACTGGAATTAGTTTTAACAAAGCAAAAGTCAATTTTGCGCGCCGTTCCAGAAAAGACGGCAGAAAAGAAAGATATTCTTCTCAAAATTTGCCCTGGAAAAATAGACAAAGTTGATATGCTTCCTAAGCTATCTATGGAATTAAAAGATAAATTCTCTCAAGAAGAAATCCTGTCTGCCTTGCCTTCGGGAGGAGTAAGCATATGCAAGTCCCACAAGTTTTAAAGTTTCAGATTGGAAAAAGTGGATTAACAAAGGGAGTTATAGCTTCCTTGGAATTAGCATTTAAAAATCACAGGCAAGTCCGTGTTTCCGTGTTGAAATCTGCTGGTAGAGACCGAGAGTCCATAAAATCTATGGCTCAAAAGATATCTGAAAGTCTTCAAGTGAGAACCTCCTTTAAAATACTCGGCTTTACAATAATAGTCAAGAAGCTTTCCAACTCTAAAGTCAAAATAAAGGTTTAAATACCCAATAAACAAACCACATTTAGGTTTAACGGCTTTAAGCCGATCTAATGCCGAAAGGTATGACCTGTTAATTAGCAAAATGGCAGATATAAGAACAATAGAATCAGGAAAATACAACAAATTATTAGCAGAAGCTTTAAAGAAAGTTCCCGAATTTGAAAAGCCGGAATGGATAGACTTTGTGAAATCAGGAACGCATAAACAGCGCCCAAACACAAATGACGACTTTTGGCATACAAGAGCTGCCAGCATATTAAGGCAGATTTACATTAAAGGAATAGTTGGAGTTTCAAGATTAAGAACGAGATACGGCGGAAGAAAGAATCGCGGCTCCCAACCCTCAGAATTCAGAAAAAGCGGAGGAAAAATGATTCGTAAAATACTTCAGCAGTCAGAACTTGCCGGCTTTTTGGAAAAAGCTGCAGGAAAAAAAGCAGGAAGACAATTAACTTCAGAAGGAAAGAATTTCTTGGAGGCAATAAAATGAGTGGTTTAGTTTTATCTAGAAGGATAGGAGAAGGAGTGTATCTACTTACACTGGGCCAGCCTGCAATGTATGTAAGTGTTACAAAAATACAGGATGCTGGTGTAAGGGCTAGTGAAAGTGCTAGTGTAGGATTAAGGTTTGAGGGTTCACGAGGCAGTGTAATAATGAGGGATGAGATAGTTGTAGAAGCACTTACTGAAAGCGAACTTGCTCATCTTACAGAGGTTCCAATCAGCCAAGAATTATTAGCTAGATTCAGGAGGGGCGCAAGATGACTCACAATTATCCTAAAAAAGTAAAGCTTGCAGTTCACACAAGAAGAACAAAATGGGCTCCGTTTTGGGTAGTAATAAAAAAGTTTGGAGCCGGCAAAAGAGTTCATCCTTCCTCAATAACAGCTGTAAGAAGGCATTGGAGAAGAACTAAGCTGAAAATTAAACCGCGCAGACAGCATAAGCAACACCTAGGTTAAAATGGCAGAAAATAAAACACTTGAGAGAGAGTATGTAATTCCTCTGAAAAGGGAATGGTTGAAAGTTCCAAGATACGAAAGAACTTCAAAAGCAATTAAAACAATAAAAAAATTTATTGCAAAGCACATGAAGGTTCCGGAAAGAGACGTATCAAAAGTAAAGTTGGACGTTTATTTCAACAACGACGTCTGGTTTCGAGGAAAGAAGAAGGCTCCTTCAAAGGTAAAGGTAAAGGCAGTTAAAAAAGGAGATATAGTCTCCGTGACTTTCGTAGATATTCCAGACCATGTTAAGTTCCTAAAGACAAAACATGAAAAGATGTTCAAGCCTTCTGAAAAGCCAAAAACTTCGGTTCAGCCTGCAGAAATAAAAGATGAAAAATCAGAAGAGCAAAAGAAAGATGAAAAAGAAAAAGAAAAGTCGGTTGCAGTTCTAAGGGAAAAACAGGCGGAACAGCAGGCTATAGTTCAAAAGCATCTTACACCTGTCAAAGAGCCAGGGCATCACAGGATGGCTTTAAAGAAATAAAGTTATTTTTATTAATCCACCTTTCTACAATTATCAATGATAAAAGAATTAAGAAAGGAATTAAAGAAGTTTGCCGATCCCAAAAAGGCAAAATTTTTAGAGAGGTACTTTAAAAATGGAAAGGGCGAATACGCTGAAGGAGATATATTTCTAGGGATATCTGTCCCAGTTGCTCGAAGAATAGCTATAAAAAATTCTAATATCTCGCTTAAAGAAGTAAGTTATTTATTAAAATCAAAAATTCATGAAGAGAGATTTATTGCATTGGAAATATTAGTTCATAAGTTTGACAAATCAGATTCCGATATAGAAAAAGAGAACATATACGAGTTTTATCTTAGCAACACCGCAAAGATAAATAATTGGGACTTAGTTGATACTTCTGCAGAATATATTTTGGGAGACTATTTATCAAATAAAGATAAATCTGTATTATATAATTTGGCAAAATCCTCCAATTTATGGGAAAGAAGAATTGCAATAATTTCAACATTTCATTTCATAAAGAATAACAACTTTAAAGACACATTAAAAATATCAGAATTATTGCTGAAAGATAAGCACGATTTGATTCATAAAGCAGTAGGTTGGATGTTAAGAGAAGTAGGAAAAAGAGATAAAAATGTCTTGGAAGATTTTTTAAGCAAATATTACAATCAAATGCCAAGAACAATGTTAAGATATGCAATAGAAAAATTTCCAGAAAATATAAGAAAACAATATCTTAAAGGTGAAATATGAAAGACAAACCAATTAAAGAGCTCTTAGATTTTTCCATAATAAACATAGATAAACCTCTTGGACCAACTTCATTTAGTGTTACCAACTTCATTTGTAAATCCTTATCTCTTAACAAATGTGCACATATGGGCACGCTTGATCCAACTATAGTCTCTGGCGTATTACCCATCACCTTAGGAAGAGCCTGTCGTTTAAACGAGATTTTTATGCATCGCGATAAAGAATACGTTGGAATTATGCGGGTTCATCAAGACGTCTCTTTGGATATTTTAAAAGAAAAGATAAATAATTTTATTGGAAAAATAACCCAGCTTCCTCCGGTAAGATCAAGAGTCAAGCGCGCTCCAAGGGAAAGAGAAGTAAAGTCCTTTGATATATTGGAAAAAAAAGGAAAAGACATTCTATTTAAAACGAAAGTTCAGGCTGGAACTTATATAAGAAAGCTCATTCACGACATAGGTCTGCAAATAGGCGGAGCTCATATGCTTGAACTAAGAAGAATTCAGGCAGGAATATTCTCAGAAGAAAATATAGTTAGTTTATATGAATTTGAATCTGCTATTCTTGAGTATAAAAATGGAAACGAAAAGCCTTTAAGAAATATTTTAATTCCTGCAGAATCAGCCATCTTAAAAGTTCTTCCAAAAGTTGAAGTTATTGAAAGCTCTGTAAAAAAACTTCTAGATGGCAAGCCATTAATGAAATCCGACCTGCAAGCTCCTATTAAAGAGCCCAAGTTTTCTTTATTTCACGAAGATAGATTCATAGGAATTTATAATAAGGTTTCAGAAGGAGATATAATCGCAAAGGCAGAATTCATCTTGAATTATGGATAATTCTTTTGATTGTAGCTCTTTATTATAAGAATTATCCATTAGAGAATTCTGAAAAAAATGTATTTCAATTATCAGAATTCTCTATAATTTTTCTAAATATCCAGGGAATTAAATTCTTGATGCCAAAATGATAAATAATTATAATCAACAACGTAATCAAAAAGAACTTTTCTAAGTTTTTAGCAACATGCAGGAATAAAGTTATTCCCCTTCCAGCTAGCCATCCCAAAGGAAGCAAAATAACTCCCCATATAATCAAAGCAATTAAATCATAAGCAAAAAACTTCCCAAACTTAATTCCCTTTATGCTTATCGCCATAATGCTTATCATTCTTGTTCCGTAAATAAACTTGGAAATTATCAAATTGCCTAGATTGTTTTTATCTCCGAAATTCCTTACGAATTTGGGCATTTTTCTGAAACTTTTAGAAACAAATTTTATTTTTCTCAAATATGTGATAAATTTAGTCCTTGCTATAATAAAATAGAGTGTGTCTATGCAAAGGGCTCCGAGAAGGCCAAAAAAGAAGACTGCCCAGAAAGGTATTCCTCCTTTTCCGGATAAAATTGCTAGGAATAATACGAGCTCTTCAGTTATTAGTCCGGTTGCAAAACTTAAAATATAATTGTGATTTATAAGAATTTCTAAAACATTTCTTAACACCTCTTCTATTATCATCTTCCTTTCAAGAAAAAGTAGTTTTTAACCCTTGCCAAAAACACTTAAAAACTCTTTTTCTAACTATATTCATGAGAGAATTCATTTATTATTCATCAACAGCTCCGACAACAGGAAGCCATATCCAGCAGGATTTAATGAAAGCCGGAAGGCTAGACATAGCAATACACACGATAATCTCCGCTTTCTTTTTATCCCATTCAATAAGAGAAAATGTTGTTTTGCATCTAGTTTTTGACGGGCCGTCGGATCCTACAAAGCATCTTGAATTGCAGCCGGTTTTGGAGGGTAAGACAGGAGTTGACAAAATTTACATTAACAAAAGCAACGTTTCTCAAATAATAAAGAAAATGCTTTACAAATACAAGCCAAATGCAAAGAACGAAGTCTTCCCAGGATATTGGATTGAAAAAAAAGCCTTGAATGTTTTAATAAAAGAAATAGTTGAATCAGGAAGAAAAATTTATGTATTGGATGAAGATGGAGAGGACATTAGAACTTTGGACTTGGAAAATAATCCTGTTTTTCTTCTTGGAGATCATAAAGGAATGCCTTCATTCAAAAAAGAGCTAAAAAGGTTCAAAGAAAAACTTATTCCTGTTTCCATAGGCCCAAAGACTTATTTTGCCTCGCAAACAGTTGCAATAGTAAATAACGAATTAGATAGAAGGAATATCTGAACCTTCAGCTATTCTCTCTAATGTCCATCCATTATCTTTGTGCCTTTGAGAGCCAATAACCTTTACTTTTCTGAATACCTCATTTTTAATATATTTAAAACCAAACTGCCGAATAGGTATAAGAAGTTTAAAATCGTACCAAACTAAACTCCCTTTAGATCCGCAATTTAAAAACTGTACAATCAATGTGTTATCATCATCCCTATAAATAAGTCTATCTCCAGGTTCATAAGCATCTTGTTCTTCCATCAAATTTTTATTATTACGCTGTATAAAAATCTATTCCCTTAACAATATTCTTTGAGCATAACAATCCTTAAAAGCCCCATCTCTTTCAAGATTCATGGCAAAAGGGGCATCTATAAAGTTCACGTCTTATACTGAAACTATAACTAAGCTGTTAAATCTTTTAAAATTGGGAAAAGAGATAAAAAAATATGACAAAGTAGTTCTAAAAGTCTCCTTAAACTACTCTCAGTATCCCCAATTTGAAGAAACAGAGAAGGCTTCCACCGAGTTCATAGAATCTGTCCTGAAATTTGTTCTTGAAAATAAAAATCCTGTTGCAGAAGTCTTCATAGCCGAAGGAGCGGACGGCTCTGATACAAATGAGTTGTTTGACAAGCACGGCTTTAGGAACCTTGCAGAAAAATATTCAGTTGGATTAGTAGACTTAAACAATACAGAGACAGAGGAAACATACAACAAGAACTTCACGAAATTCACATCAATAATGTATCCCAAAATTCTAAAGGAAAGTTTTGTAATTTCTCTTTCAAGGCTCTCTGAAGACCCTGAAACAGATCTCCACGGCTCTTTATCAAACATGCTTGGAGCTTTCCCCTCAAAGCACTATTCGGGATTTTTTTCCTCAAAGAAAAATAAAATTAGAAAGTGGCCGATAAAATACTCAATAAACGACATAGTTCATTGTAAAGTCCCTGAATTTGCAGTAATAGATGCTTCAGACAAAGGATATATTCTTGCCGGCCTTCCTTTTGAAATGGACAAGCAGTCATCCAAGCTTTTAGGCATGGAATGGAAAGAAATTCCTTATCTTCGCCTTCTTAACGATTCTCTTCAGGAAGTTGAAAACGCACAGCAGATACAGTAAAATATATTAATTCACTTTGTTCTTTATATTAATGAAGCGCTCAGTAAGATTGTTCATAAAAGGCTCGGTGCAGGGCATTTTCTTCAGGCAGTTTATCAAGGAAAATGCAGACAAGCAAGGCATAAAAGGTCACGTTAGAAACCTTGAAGACGGGCGCGTGGAGGTCTTTATAGAAGGAGATCAGGATAAAGTAGATTCCATGATATCTCTCTGTAAGCAGGGCCCGCAGCACTCTCAAATCCGAGGCGTGGAGGAAAAGGAAGAAAGATTCCAGGATTTCAAGGATTTCAAGATAATAAGGTTCTGAAAGTACAGCAGAAAGATTTATATACATACATACATGTATATATACATGACTAAAATAGTTTCGCTGTCAGATGAAGCATATAATGAACTCAAAAAGATTAAATTAGAAAAATCTTTTTCTGAAATAGTAATAGAGTTGACAAAAGAAAAAAAGAAGGACAATTTAATGCAGTTTGCGGGTATTTTAGATGATAAAGATGCAGAAAAAATAAAGAAGAAAATTTACGAAGAAAGGAAAATTCCATCAAGGAGATTTAAATAATGGTTTGCATTGATTCAGACATTCTCATAGAATTTTTAAGGAATAATATCCAAATTGTATCAAAGATAAATAGGCTGAAAAATTCAGGTGAAAACTTAGCAATTACATCCATAAATTCTTTCGAGCTTTTTAAGGGAATATCCGCAATTTCAGGAATGCCTAAGGAGAAAATTGCAGAATTTATATCTAACTTTTCTTTATATAATTTTGATTACGATTCATCGAGAAAAGCTGCAGAAATATTTAACGATCTCAAGAAAAATGGAGATATAATAGAACTTCCAGATATAATGATAGCTTCAATAGCTCTGACTAATAACGAAAGTATTTTTACAAATAATAAGAAGCATTTTGAAAGAATTAAAGAGCTAAATTTAATTTAAATGTAGAGTCAAGAAACAAGCAATTTTTCTAAAACTATTTAAAGCTATTTTAACATTTAAAAGAATGGGAAGGCAAGATCAAATAATATCAGAAAGACTAAGAAAATTAAAGTCCCTTAAAGCTCAAGGCATAGAGCCTTATCCTTCTAAGTTCGAAGTAAAAAACTATTCTTCTGAACTGCAGGAAAAACACAAAAAGTTAAAATCAGATTCAAAGTCAAAGGATAAAGTTAAAATTGCAGGCCGGCTTCTAAGCTCAAGAGATTTGGGAAAAATAGCATTCGGAACTCTCCAGGACGGAAAAGGAAGGATACAAATTCTTTTCCAAGATAAGGACACTCCAAAAAAAGTCTTTGAGTTTTTTAAAAAATATGTAGATTCAGGAGATTTTATTGGCGTCGAAGGCACAATCTTCCGAACCAAACGAGGAGAGTTGTCTGTAATAGTAAAATACTTAACTTTGCTGTCAAAGTCAATCCTTCCCCTGCCTGAAAAATGGCACGGCATTCAAGACGAAGAAGAAAAGTTAAGAAAAAGATACTTGGACATTTTAATGAATCCGGAAATAAAAGATCTCTTCGTAAGAAAAAGCAAGTTCTGGCAGGAAGTGCGCTCTTTTCTTTTAAAAAAAGGATTCTTGGAAGTTGAAACTCCTGTTTTGGAAACTTCGGCAGGCGGAGCATCTGCAACTCCATTTGCAACGCATCACAATGCCCTTAACACCGACGTCTTTCTAAGAATTTCAATGGGAGAGCTTTGGCAGAAAAGATTGATGGTTGCAGGTTACGAAAAGACTTTTGAAATTGGGAGGCAATTCCGCAATGAAGGAATGGATGCCGAGCATCTTCAGGATTATACTCAAATGGAATTTTACTGGGCATACTCAAATTTTCAGGATGGAATGAATCTTGTTAAAGAATTATATAGAACACTGGCAAAATCGGTTTATAAAACACTAAAGTTTGAGCGCTCCGGGCACAAGTTTGACCTAGGAAAGGAATGGAAAATAATAGATTATGCAGCCGAGGTTAAAAAACAAACCGGAATTGACATATGGAAAGCCTCGAAGCAGGAATTGGAATCTAAGCTAAGTTCATTAAACGAAGAATT
>Ga0209210_1003340_pt1 | contig 10931 bp, 13 predicted proteins | sample RifGroA1_FD_183991 | JGI IMG/M metagenome (GOLD analysis project Ga0209210, IMG submission 183991) | Contaminated groundwater microbial communities from Rifle, Colorado, USA - Rifle Groundwater A1 (SPAdes) (version 2) | ecosystem: Environmental > Aquatic > Deep subsurface > Groundwater >...
ATAAATTAAAAGATATCCCCATCTTTTAAGATGGGGCGTTGCTCCCCGCAAATTATTTATTTCTCGATTGATTAATATGGTGGGCTGGATTCTAGCCCACTGAAAGTACAAACTTAGTTGTAACTTTCTCAAACTAAATAAACTTTTCGGAGGAAAAATGCAAACACAAATTTTACTTAGCGAAAGCTATGAAAGATATACAGATAAACTTGAAAGAAACAGCCACAGCGTTGGGATATCAATGTGGGATTTTGAGTGGTGTCCTAAATATAGATATAAAATGTTTAGGAAATGGAAATATAAAAAATTGATAGAAGCATGCATAAGAAGAGCGGCATCCTTGCATGGAATAAAATGGATTGAATTAAATGTTCAACCAGAACACATTCAGGGAACTGCTGCAATTCCTATGACTATGTCTCCTTCACAGGCACTGCATAAACTGAAAGGAATTTCAGCTAAAAAGTTCTTTGAGAAATGCCCAAATGCAAGAAAGAGATATCCAAAAGGACATCTTTGGAGCAGAGGAAAATATGCAGTTTCAGTTGGATTTGTTTCAATTGAAGTTGTGAATGAATATGTAAGAAATCAAGACAAACATCATGGAACTGTTTGGATAATGGAAGAGTAAATTTTGTTCGTAGGAAGCCCCACTCCGCGAAGCGGATTTTTTACGAAGTAAAAAACCTTTAGGGTGGGGAGGACGTCACATTAGCTACTCATGAACTCGCAGATATATTGGCTACAAACTGGACTTTGTCACAGTTTTCCGCTGACGAAATATTTAATACATAAACTTTAATTGTTTGTTATCAGTTTTTCATTATATTAAATATTAATTACGAACGAAGTGAGTCAATCATCTCTCCGAAGGTTCTTTGTAAGGACGATTGAGAGCTTTGTAAATATCTCTTTCTGTTTTTCCAGCGACGTAATCTCCAGTTTTTCTGTTGAATAATCCGTGCTGTGTTAATTTGAAGCCCTTTGCTCTCGCGATAATTCTTAAACCAATATTAGCTCCACGAGGTCCTGAATAAGTCATTAATGTTGCACCCCACTCGTCGCCATTTGTGAAATATAATTCAACCTTCACGCCTTCTATTTTGTAAGTATGAATACTTTCACCACCTTTAACAAATTTTCCTTTTTTAGATAAGAAAGATTTTATTTTTTCTTTATCTTTTGGAATTAAAACTATATCTATGTCTCCAGGGTTTTTGCTTCCTCGACGAATACTTCCAACTACTTCGATTTTTTTGGAATATGGTTTCAACCACGAAACAATTTTAGAAGATAATTGAATCACATCTTTTTTCATGAATTATTGAGGAAATTAGAGATTAAATAATTTACTTTGTGGATTAAAATTTGAACTAGCTGACGCTCGTTCATTGATTTAAGGATAACACAAAACGTATATGGATGTTGATAATTAATGTTTATGAAAAAAGAAGTGATATCTTAGAATTAGATGGGGACTTTTAAGTTAGATAATTTACTTGATAACAATCTTCAACACCAATAAGTTTTATTAACTAATTTTGACAAAGAATGTTATGAACTATATATTTGAAGTTATAGATAAAACTGGAAGAAAGATAAGATTAACAAAAAAAATTTGGTCAAAGATTAGGAAAAAACATTATGAAATAGAAAATGAAGAATTAATTATTGAAGCATTAAGTAATCCAGATAAAATTGAAGACTATGATGAAAGTATTGCTTATTATTATAAGTATTATAAGAATAAACCATTGCCCAAAAGATTTTTACTCGTTGTAGTTAAATATTTAAACAGAGATGGTTTTGTAATGTCTGCATATTTTGTAGATAAAATAAGTTAAAATGGAAGAAGAAATATACGAAATTTATTATGATAAGGAATCTGATTTCTTAGAAGTATTTCTCGGAGAATCAGCTGAATGCATAGCCAGCGAAATAGAAAAAGGGGTTTTCGTCAGAAAAGATATTAAAACAGGGAGTGTTAAAAGTATAGGTATTATAAATTTTAGAAAAAGAGTGAATATATTAAATAAAATTCTTTTGCAACTTCAAATAAACATACCTTTAGACATTAGGCCAACGGGCAAACAAATGCCTGTTTAGAGGAGTTTGATTTGAATATTATTTTTTAAAATATTTTTTTTATCTCGTCACAATTTCTAAAGCATAAACATCAAGTCCTGAAATCATCTTGTAACAATTTCAAGAGCATCCCTATTTTTCAAGACTTACACAAAATCTATTAAATTCTCCATGAATGGGGCAGCATGTACAATTTTCCTTTTTTGGATCTAAGGAATCATATAACTTTCTTTGCTTAGCGTTTCTCCAAATTTCAGAAAGCTCGCTTTCATTTACATTTCCGTAAGAAAATCTTTCTCTATATTCTGGAGAACATTTTTCAGGACATGGATAAACATCTCCTTCCGGACTAATTGCTAAAGACATTGCCATGACATTACATTTTTCAAATGAAATTGAGTTTTCTGGTAGCCTTGTTCTTAGTCCTGGAAAATCTATTTCTAATCTTTGAATTAATTCCAAATTTTTATTGAAATCGCCACTGCTAATGCCACTGTATCCTGTTTTTCTTTCTAGTTGATGTGGTTCCCATGGCAATGACAATCTAATATTATCAACTCCTAATTCTCTTAAATTATTTAATACAGAAAACAATAAATCATATCCAAAATTGTGCTGAACAATGATAGGTGCGTTAATTTCAAATTTCTTTTCTTGATAAGTTAACATTTGATTTCTTTTAGTACATATCATTTCTATTTTTGGTAAAAGTTCTTTTCTAAATCTATCTACAATTAATGAGGCAGAAACATTTATTGATACATAACTTGGTTTTTCAGATTCTGATTTGCTTGCACTATCAACCATCGACTCAACTAATTCATCACATAAATGCAATCCGTGAGTATAAATCCCAAATCTAAAATGATGTTCCCCTAGCTGATTCAATGCATTATTAAAATCAGGATTTATAGTTGGTTCAGAATACAAACCAGAAAGAACAATCAATGGGTTTTCTTCAGGCATTTTTTTCCTAATATTTGAAAATAGTTTACCCATTAAGCCCCTTGGAAATCCTTTTCGTTCAGATATTTCTGGAGAAAGATTCTTTCCATAACAATTAGCGCAAGATAAATTACAATAACCCGAAGGATGTAATTCTACTTTAGAAAGGACAAAATTTGGCAAAGAATTGTTACTTGGGTTTTGATTTAATGCAGATTGAATAGAATCAGAATCCCACAGGGTTTGAAAACCGTATACACTCTTATCGTCACTACTACTTGGTTTTCTTTCAATATTAAATCTAGAATTTCTAATACCCATATTAATTACTATTTTTTAGAATTCTTCTTATTCTTGCAAGATCTTCAGAAGTATGAATATGTAAATGTTCAGTACTACTCATCAAACCCCCAAGAAGTCTTCTTCTCGCCAATTCCGGAAAAATATCATGTTCAAGACTCTTTCCAGGATAACTAAATACTTCTGGTTCCGCGACAAAAACTCCTCCAAAAAATATTGAAGATTTTAATTTTTCTTTTGTAGGTTTCTCTTGATATATGAGAACTTTATTTCCTTGCAAATTAACATGACCATAAACAGCCTTTTTGGTTGGAGTAATACTACTACAAACTAACATTGTTACAGCCACATTTTCCTTCAAATGATTTTGCCACAACTCCAACAAATCAATGTAATCTATGATTAAGTCACATTGAATAACTAAAAAAGTTGTTTTAATTTTCCCTTTTAACAATTTTAAAGCAGAAGAAGAACCTTCTTGAATTTCTTCATCAATAAATTCTATATGTGTTTTGAAATCAGAACCATCTCCTATAATCTTAAAAATATTAGTCAGAGTCAAGTGATCTGAAACAATATATATTTTTTTAAATCCCGAATCACTTAGTTTTCTTATAGTTTTTTCTACAATTGTTGAATGATTTACTTTTAACGAATACCTATGTTTTAATTCATTTGCTGGATTATTCTTACTTTCACCAGCAAGAATAACAGCAATTTTTCTCTCTTTAAATGCTCTTTTAATCAAATATTCAAATGCTTGGCTTCGGTTTCTAATATAAATATTATCAACTATAGAATCAACATCTCTCAAAATTTTATCATTTATGGTAATTGAGATCTTCTGTTTCATGATATTTAGAGGTGCTTTTTCTTTAAATATCTTACCTTGGTAGGATAAAGTATGATATATCAATATTTTTTTAATTTACTATCGTTGATTTGAGTAGGATTTTATCGTATTTTCTGAAAAATTAGTGTGACAGCGTCGGATAAAGAAAGACTTTATATTTATCTTAGCACAAATTTAATTATGGCAACAATCCCAACATACAAAGAACTAGCTGTTTTTGGGAAAGGAAATATTGAACAAGTAAAACAAATTGTTGCTGCAAAAAGTGACATTTCTCAGCTCTCTCGGATACCTCCTTCTTTCATCATCATTGATTTAACGTGGAGGTGTAATTATAAATGTTTGGATTGTATAGACGCTGAAGCAGTAAATAAAATATCCGAGGATATGCCAGTTGAGTTAATTGAAGATATATTTGACTACAGTAAAATAAAGAATGTAAGGGGAATTATGACAATGGGCGGAGAAGTGTTTCTTCATAATAAAGGAATAAGAAAAGCATTAAGAAAAAGTGTGGAAACCAGAATTCCACTAAAAATAGTAAGTAATGGAAGTTGCTTAGAAAGACATGTTGACGACGTTGCCGAAGCGTTCAAAATCCCTGGATCAGTTTTAAGAGTTTCAGTTAATGCTGGAAGAGAACATTACCAACAACAAACCGGAAGTAAAACAAACTTAGAAGATGTATTTTATTCTATAGAAAGAATCACATCACAAGGAACACCTGTTTCTGTTTCAACGGTTGTATTTCCAGCTTCTTCAAAAAAAGATGGAACAATTCCAAATGTCAAATCACTTCCAGAAATAATAAAATACTGTGAATATGCCAAAATAGAGAGACTAATATTATTACCTTCAAGAAACCCATTTACAAAAGGAAGATATGAATTAACTGATGACGAAAAAATACAACTTGAGAAAATCAAAGGAGCCGGTTATGATTTAAATATTGAAATTGGTAGTTTCTCAAAACAAGACGACATAGGAAACCAGAACCTTGATTTTACGCCTTGTCCATCAGGATTTATTTTCACTTTGATTGGATCGGATGGAAAAGTCTACAAATGTTCAGATAATAGGGGAAGGGATTCAATGGTTATTGGAGAAGTACATAAAAAAGGAGATTTTGAGAAATTTTGGCATTCGCAAGAAAGAGTTGAAAAACAATTTGAAACAAAATGTGAAAACTCATCGTGTGTTAGATACAGGGTAAATTGTTTACTTGATAACGCATGTAGATTATATAGAGAAAGAGGAGTGGATTTAGTTCCTTACTTAGAACAATTAGGTGGAATTGAAGCTATCTTTGTATGATATCTTGAAATCACCTCGTAACAATCTCCAAAGCATAAACATTAAGTCTTGAAATCCCCTTGTAACAATTTCAAGAGCATCATCGTTTAGGTTTAGAAATCTATAATTATCGTGTCACTATTTCCAAAGCATCCCTATTTTTCAATTTATAATCTTTTCCTAAAGCTTTCTTGCTTCTGGCGTCAATTGCTTTTATGAAATTTTTTCCGAAGTCAGTGTGAAGGAAAAACGCAAAGTCCAACGCTGTTGAATTTGGAGGAAGCAAAAAACAATCTGGCAAGACATTGCCATATTGGTCAGCTAATTTATTTGCGCCTGCCGGGAATATTGCTATGTATTTTAATAAATCGAAAACAGCGGCGTTGAGAACTTGCTGGACCCCTGTATTTTCGTAAATATCTAAAACATTTTCTCTAATTTTATTTAGTGCAAATTTTTGTTTTTCATTTAGATTTCCTTTTTCAGTAAAATTGTCTTCGCCAGGAATGTAATCTATTAATTCATGTTTCGCTGCTTCTCTTAATGCCAATTCCGAATCTGATGAACAGGCGATAATTAATTCATCGGGAAATTCTCTTTTGAGTTTTTCAATATTTGACTTGGAATTTGGATGGTCGCATTTATTTGCCGCAATTATTAATGGTTTGCTTATTTTTCTAAGGCTATGAGCAAATTTTTTAACCTGTTCATTGTTCCATTGAGATGGTTTTATATTTGAGAAATCAATTTTGCGTAATACTTCTTTTACATCCCCTTCGTTGACTTTCAAACCAGAAAATTGTTTTGTAACTCCCTTAGCAAAATCCGTTTTTTCTACTTCGGCTGTTCGAGAAAAGCTTTTCCAAACCTTTATTAAAATATTAAAATACCATAAATCTAATTCTTCTTCAAGGAATTTTACATCTTCAACAGGATTTCTTTCTTTTCCTTCTGGGAGAATTTTGCCTTCAACATCGCTTGTTCCGCTCGCGTCGACGAGGTGAATAAAAACATCTGCGTTTCTTAAATCATCTAAGAATTGATTTCCTAAACCCTTGCCTTCGCTCGCGCCTGGGACTAAACCAGCGACGTCCATTAAATCTATAGGAACGAATCGGTTGTGATTTATGCAGAATCCGTGTTTTGGATTGCATTTGGTATTGAATTCTTTGTCGATGCAATCTACTTTGACGTATCCGACGCCGTGGTTTGGTTTTATTGTCGTGAATGGGTGGCTTGCGATTGCGACTTCTGCGAGAGTTGCAGCTTTGAAAAAAGTTGATTTTCCCACACTTGGTTTGCCGACTAAGCCGATTAACATGATTTAAAGGAGAAGGAGAAGTTTATAAGATTTACCTGCTCGTGAACTTGCAGATTAACTTGGCTCAAATCTTATTTCGCTTGGATTTTCGCTAAACTAAGATTTTGATGCAAAAATCTAGCAAAGAATGTATTGATGAGGAATATAATTAAATATACAAATTTATTTAAACTTATTTTTATTCTTTTATTTATGCCATTATCCCAAGAGATTAAATATAAACCAAGTGTAGAATCACTTGATGATGTTTCTCCGAAAGGTGTTATTTTAATGTTAAGAGAGGTAAGGTCAGAAGTTAGTGGATTGGAACCTTCTTTTGGTAATTTGTCTTTGGGGAGGGTTTTAGATATTGTAGTAGATGGTAAGTATGAATTCAAAAGTGATGAAGAGGTTAAAAAAGTAATTGATTTATCTGATGCAAGAAGAATTGTAGGTAATTATAGGGTTCATTCTGAAGGGGGGTGTGAATCTTGCACTTCTTTTGGAAGAATGAATTCGCAAGGAAAAATAATAGCAGTTGATTCATCACCAGATGCAAACTCTTTTTGGTATTGTGATATTTATGAACGCGATCTTGATAAGTTAAGGGAAGAAAATGGTGGTCGTGGCGGATTTTCTCCAATGGTTAAACAATATATTCAAAATCCTTGTGGCTCTTGGTCACCAAAATTCTCTCCAACGATTGAAAAACTTATTGAAATGGAAGAACGTGTTAATTCTAATTAATCGTCGTTGAGAATCTCCTTTAATTTTATATTTATACTATCTTTTATTTTTTGATTTGATACTTCTCCAATTTTTCTATGGACTAGATTATTGTGCAGCGTGAATATCATATCGGTATAAATGAATGACTTTTAATTAAGCAGAAGTTTTGTCAGATTCCTAATTATTTCATTTATTTTTTCATCTTTAATCTTGCATATTTTATAAGAAATAAGTTTTTCGTCGGTAGTAAAGAGTTTTGCAAATCTAACGAAGCTTTTTTTGTATAAATTTCCTTCTTTGAAATCTTCATCTTTAATTATTATTTCTTCTTTAGGTTCAAAAGATCTTCCAGTTATTTGACATAATATTAAATCGCCTCTTGCAATTTCTTTTAAGATAAGTGCCGGCCTTCTTTTTGTCTGCGATAAATTGCTAAAAGGAAAGTTAATTACAACAATATCTCCTCTTACAAATCTTTCCATGTTTCGTCCTCTTCTGGAGATAACCATTCTTTTGATAAAGATTCTTCTGAGAGAAGAGCTGTTTCCGGAATGTCAGATAAATTAATCGAACTTTCAATTATTCCTTTTTCTTGAAGGGTTTTTTCTAACTTTTTCAATTCAAGATAAACTTTTTCTATTGAAATTTGTTTTTCCATTGCGTTTTAATGAATTTATTCTTTAAATAATTAACTCTCACAAACTTTAAATATTGATTCTTTGTTCTTTATTCATGAGCCCGTAGCTCATGAGAAGAACTTACTGTTCTTCCTCACACCATCTCCCTTTTCGTGCAAGGTCGACAAAGTCGCTGCGGTCTCAACAGAAACAACGAGCCCGTAGCTCACTAGAGAAACCAAGGTTTCCCCTAGAACCCCTTCCTTTTCATGCAAGGGCGACAAAGGTCGCTGCGGTCTCAACAGAAACAACGAGCCCGTAGCTCATGTAAGGAAACTACGTTTCCTTGACAATCAACCTTCCTTTTCGTGCAAGGTCGACAAAGTCGCTACGGTCTCAACAGAAACAACGAGCCCGTAGCTCAGCCAGGTTAGAGCACTGCTCTTATATGAGTTTGATGCACAAGCATTGAATTTCTCATTAGAGTTATCTAAGAGAGGCAGGGGTCCGCGGTTCAAATCCGCGCGGGCTCATTTATGGCTGTAAGCCATATCGGATTTGCGTGACATTCATAAATTTGATAAGTTCAAATTCCGAGCGATTTTGCGAAAGACAAAATAAAATTATAAATAACTGAGCGAGGTCGCGAGTTAAGCGGGCTCATATATTAAAATGAAAAAAAAATCTAAAAGAAATGTTCCTGTTGTAATTAATTCGCTTGTTGCGCTGGTTTGTTTAATTCTTGGATTTTTTATAAATTGGCTTTATGTTGTTCCAGCAGTTGTTTTGATGTTAATTAATTGGAGATTGTTGGGTATGGAGAAGTGAATGTGTTGTAAAATAGCGCTCGTTTTGCTCGCGTTATAAATTGCTTCGGATTCCACTTCGTTTGAATCCTCCGCTAACGAAAGATTGATGTATAAAATTTTAACATTATTTCTCACAAACCAAAAGATTATTTAATGCATTAATTATTTCGTCGCGAAGAACTATGACGAAGTCCAGTTCGAAGCCATTAATGAGCGAACGAAGTGAGCCATTCTTAGAAAAGCGAGGCGAAAGCCGAGCGTTTACGTTTTGATAATTTCTTCTAAAAATTAGAAAACAATTTCTTCCCTATTATTTGTTTCATTGATTTCTGGAATATCGTTATTTTTGTCTATTATGAATGTTAATCCTGTGATGGAATTTGGAATAAGCAAGTTTTTTACTTTTATTATTTTTCCAGAACCGACGCTAAAATCGTTTAGACTATATGTTTTAATTTCTTTATCATCTGTTATAATTTTCATGTTAACATTTTCTGTGTTTGATAATCCAATATTAAAAATTGAGACTTCCAAATTAATATATCTCCCATCTTTTTCAACCTGGGTTTTTTTGAATGCCATGTCTGGAAGTGCAGGGTCCTTATATTTCAATGAAATTTCATCAATGATATCTTGAGTTAATTCTTGATCGCAATTTGAGATTTTATACATTATTGAGTTTTTGTCGTCAACATGCTTGAACCCTAAGACATGGAGTATTTCGTGTGTTGCGATAATTGGCGTTCTGCAATTGTCATCTTCATAAAGTTTTACTGTCCCATTTAATATGACGTCGTATTTTCCTGTGTTGATTATAAATGTTGGGCCACCTTCTCCGACAATTTCACCGGGTTTATCTTTATTTTTATCACAACTTACTTTAATTTGTGGATTGTCGTTTACTTCATAAAATGATAAAACTGTTTTATCTTCTAAGATTCCGAAAGCTTCTACGGCATTATTAATTCTTGATTTTGAACATTCGTTTGAAATAGAGTAGCTTATTCTTGAGTCGGTAAATCTTAATGACTCGAATTTTGTTGATTCGTTGAATTCATAAATTTTAATTAGTTCATCTTCTATGAAAATTGGCTGTAATTGTATGACTGGTTTTTTTGAGTTTTGTATAATTGCGATTGTTGTAATTAATATAATTAAAACTAAAAGAAATGTTATAATATATAATGGTTTTTTATCCATATAATTAGATATTATTTAAGGTTATAAATTTAGTGATTTGATTAGCGCTCGCGGGCTCGCGTTATTGATTGCTTCGGATTCCACTTCGTTTGAATCCTTCGCTAACGAAAGGTTAATGCAATAAGATTTTGGTGTATTGTTCTTCAGAGATGTTTGATTATTCTGATTCAATTTTGAGCAACTTCACGAGAGTAATTTTAATAATTAAATAATGCTCTAACAACGCTTAATCCTTCTTCAAGTGTTTCTACCCTATAACCACTTAATCTTCTAACCATGCTATGTTCGTGAACGTTCTTTTCTCTTTCAATTATAGTTACTATTGGTTTGTTAAAGGCGCTTGCCCACCCATATTCAACCATTGTTCCTATTGACACTTTTTCTGCTTCTAATAAATTAAATAGAATTGCATCTGAACGTCTGACATCCCACATATCTCTTGCAGTTATTCCAGAATCACTTGTTAAAACATGCCCTGATATTCCGTCGATAAGTTTAGGATGTTCTTTAAGAAATTCTTTTGCTCTCATTGGAGATAGTCCAGTAATTCCGTCGAGTTCAAGCTCTTTAATAGCATATTCTCTCCAGCCGGTGCATGTTTCATATGTGCATCCATCAATCGGCCCCGCGAGATAAACCAGTTTGCTCATTAAATAAAATTTAAGATATTCTATTTAAGAATTTATAAGCTTGCCTGCTGAAAGAAAACTCCACACTTAAGTGATGAGTGAATTTCAGCTGTCATGCCGGCAAGCTTTTCTCAGTAAAATATTAATTCTAGAAAAACTAAATAAAAAAGT
>Ga0209210_1003342_pt1 | contig 10929 bp, 9 predicted proteins | sample RifGroA1_FD_183991 | JGI IMG/M metagenome (GOLD analysis project Ga0209210, IMG submission 183991) | Contaminated groundwater microbial communities from Rifle, Colorado, USA - Rifle Groundwater A1 (SPAdes) (version 2) | ecosystem: Environmental > Aquatic > Deep subsurface > Groundwater >...
CTGTAACCCAGCCCGGATCAGCGGTGCACCAATACATATCTTCCGGATGAATATCCAAAACCCACTTAGCTGTTAAATATTCTTGAATAATCGCTTGATGAGCATGAACAACACCTTTGGGTTTGCCGGTGGTGCCGGAAGTATAAAGCATAAATGCTCGATCTTTAGGATCCATGTGAGCAATTTCAAATTCTTCCGAAGCCTCATTCATTTCTTTTTTTAAATCAAAATTATCATATGGGGCATCCACCACTAAAATTTTTTCTAAATTCGGTAGCTCATTTTTAATTTGCGCAACTCGTTTGACAAGTGTTGAGTGAGTAATGACAAAACGCGCTTTAGAGTTTCCTAAACGATCTTTAATTCCTTCCGGTCCAAAGGCTTGAAATAGCGTTCCGGCAATTGCCCCTGTCTTTAAGATGCCTAAAAATGAATAATAAAGTTCTGGAATTCTAGGTAAGAAGAGAAAAACGCGATCACCTTTTTTGACATCAAGTTTTTTTAAAACATTAGCAATTTTGTTAGAAAGTTCAGCAATTTCTGCAAAAGTAAATTTTTGAATTTCGCCGGCATCATTTTCCCATACAAGGGCTAACTTTTGTTTTGTGACTGTGTCAAGGTGTTTGTCAATAGCGTTATAAGCGGCATTAATTTTGCCATCGGAAAAATATTTTATTTCGTTTTTAATTTGATCCCAAGAAAAATTCTTATAAGTTTCCTCGTAATTTTTTAAGTTTGGCTCAACTGTAAATTTTGAAAGATCTTTTTTGATAATTTCAATTTCTTCAGCCATAAAAATTCCTTTCTAAAATTATTCTAAACGATTAAGTAATGAATGACCAGTCATTTTATCACTTTTTGGCAGTTCCATTAATTCCAAAACAGTTGGCGCAACATCGGCTAAAGTATCTTTGGCGGTAATAATTTTGGAAAGTGAAGAATAAGGCGAAGAAGTGGCGCTTTTAAAAAGATTCTTTTTGTTGTCTGGTGTGACAAGAATAAAAGGCACGGGATTAAGAGTATGCTTTGTTTCCGGGTCTTGCTCGGGATTAAGTTTAACCATTTGTTCAATATTGCCGTGGTCAGCGGTGATAATTGTGGCGCCCTTGGTTTTAATATTAGCATCAACCATTTTACCAACGGCTTCATCTACTACTTTAATTGCTTTGCCGGCGGCAATCATATCGCCAGTATGAGAAATCATATCAACATTAGCCAGATTAACTAAAATAAAATCGTAATTGCGGCTTTTGACAGCATCAACTATAACTTTAGTAATTTTTGGAGTAGCCATAACTGGATCTTTGGCGGGATTATCGTTTCTTTTTGAAGGCAAAATTTTTCTTTCTTCACCGGCAAACGGCGCGCCGTTACCGCAATTAAAAAAACCAGTTACGTGAGCTGCTTTTTCATTTTCGGCGACTCGCAGTTGCCTTTCCTGATGTTCGGCTAAAATTTCACCCAATGTGCCAATGACATTTAATTTTACAAAAGCAACTCTGACAGGTAAGCCTTTTTTATATTCAGTTAAAGTGACAAAATGAAGATTTTTCAATTTTGAAGAAATTATTTTTTCTGTAAGTTGTAAAGAACGATCGGAGCGAAAATTAAAAAATATAATGGCATCATCATCCTTTAGAGAAGTTGTTTTGCCATCTTCGGGAATTATTGACGGGGGCACTTTAAAATCATTTAGATCATCGCGATAAGTTTGGGAAATAGCCGCTCCGACCGAATTGAATTTTTGTCCTTTTGCCTCTGCCAGCATTTGATAAGTTTGTTTTGTTTTTTTGAAATCCCCGATCCGATCCATAGCATAAAATCGGCCAATAACACTGGAAAATTTTCCAATACCCGTTTCGGTAATTTTTTCTTTTACTTTTTCAATAAAACTTAAACCGTCAAATTGACCGCTGTCCACCCCGTCAGTAATAGCGTCAATATAAACATCGCTGAAATTTTGGCGATGACAAAGATCAATTAAAGCGTTTAAATGAGAAATGTGAGAATGCACCCCGCCATTAGAAACGAGTCCCAATAAATGTAAATTTGAACGGTATTTTTTACAATGCTCAATGGCGCCAATTAATATTTTATTGTGATAAAAACTGCCATCGGCAATAGCTTCTGAAATAATTTCCAAATCTTGAGGAATTCGCCGGCCAGCGGCAATGGTTGAGTGTCCTAATCTTGAATCGCCAACAACGCCGTATTTTCCGGCAACTAAAGTAAAAGCTTGCAAAACCTTGTGAGGATAGTCGCGCCAAAGACGATTCATATTGACAGGATTATTGACAGCTAAAGCATTGCCACCCCAAGAAGGGGAAATACCCCAACCGTCTAAGATGATTAATAAAAGTGGTTTAAATTTAATAATATCCTCCTTAGTGGATCTTAAATCAATTTTCTTATGACTTTCTCATTATAAACAAATACTTGAAACCTCTCAAATAAAAATTATATTGTCTTGCTCTATTATGCCAAACACTAGTGTTTGATGTTTGGTTGTGTCTTGTTAAGCAAACAATATCCATTGGTTCAAAATATTTTTCTAATCTTTGCCAAAGCAAAAAACCAACGGGAGTAAATTTCTTTTTAATCCATTGATCGGCAATAATCCAACTCATTACTTTGCCTTGTTTTAAAATTCTTGCGATTTCAGAAGCAACTTTTTCTAATTCGTCATAAAATTCCGTTTTCTCGCAAGAAATTTTACCAATACACTCCTTATTTTCCGAATAATTTATATTGTTAGAATAAGGTGAGTCAATAAAAACAAAATCAACAGAATTGTCTTTAAGCGGAATTTTACGAGAATCATTTTTAATTACATCTGGTCTTGTTACATTCAAATCGTATCCGATAACTTTTCGTTTCAATTCTTTTGCAACATCAATAGTTGTGCCGCTTCCACACATTGGATCAACAATCAGGTCTCCTTCTTTTGTGTATCGTTGTAACAAATTCCAAATTACCAACGCAGGAGTAACGCCATTATATTTGTTGTTTCCGTGTGGAGTATCTCCATAATTCTGTCGTGGAAAATCCCATAAAGTTGTTGATTCTATTTGCATATTATTTATCTTGAAATAATGTCAAAATTTATTAAAACTTTTTCGCCAAAATACTTGAAAAATCTCTCTTTGCGATTATGGAAAAGAAAAACAATCGCAAAGTTTAAAATAATAAAAAGATAAAACAAAAAATTTGTTTTCAAAAAAGCAGTTTGTTGTATAAAAAATGACGACATCCCAAGTATCAAAAGAATTGCAAAGTTAATAGAGGACGAAATAAATAATCCCCGATAGAAACTATAAGAAGAATTAAACAAAGCAATCTGCCCTCCGAGATCGTTTGAGAGGGCATATAAATAACAATACTGAAAGACAATTTTTTGTTTTATTTCATTTGGTAAATTGAAAAACTTTTTTGCCTTTTCGTAAATATAAATAAATTGATCATTTCCTTTTTCTTTTTTATCCTCTTCACCTTTTGAAAACTTTTTAGATAGCAATCCATCAAATAAATTTGAAACAGCTTGAATGATGTGTCCAAGAAAATAAGAAACAATCAAAATTATTACAGAGCTTTCTATCTTTACAAATTCTAAAATATTTACAAAGTTTAGCAATTTTAATAAGCAAAGTAATAAAAAAATCAAAAGTATCTGGTGTAAACCAACCATTATATAACCAAAATGATCATAAAGATTAAATTTTAAAGTTAAATCATTCATAATGATATATTTGATCCTAAATCAAGAAGTCTGATGTTTAGGTTACTACTATCATCAATATCAATAAAAATACTTCCGTCGCTTCTTGTTGTTAAACTTCTTCTAAGTGAATTGTCGTCAAAAGTTATTCCTTGCGAGTAATCTTGATGAGAATACCTACTATCAACACTACCAACATCGCTTGTTTCCTTTTCTTCGCTTTCTTTTGAAATTATGTTTATATGTGGTTTCCCCATTATATTAAACAGGTTTTGCGAAAAGGCTGATTTGTGTCCGTGATGAGGAACTACAAAAACATCAATACCTTTTATTTTTTCTACGAAATTATTGGGATTTTTCGTAATCAAAGCATCCCACCCCGCTGTTTCCAAATCCCCGGTAAACAATATCTTTCTTCCCGCAAACTCAACAAGTAAAACCTTGCTGGTGTTATTCAAAATTTTATTTTTATCGACTTGTTTTGCTTCTCTTGGGGTTAAAGAAAAATAATTTTTCGTAATACCCCAATTGGGAAAATTGGTTACAAAGCTTGTATATTTTTGATCTAACTTTTCTCTGTAAATTTTCAGATTTTCATCATCTTTCTCTCTTTTTCTTTGTTGCATATCTTCTGGGCTAAAATCACTAAGATAAGTTCTTGTTAAAATTGCTGGGGGTAATTCGTTTAATAAATTTTCAACATCTTCTACATGGTCGCCATGAGGATGTGTAATAAGTAGCTTTGTTAAATGATAATAGTCATGTTTTATCGGAAAATAATAATTAGTATTGGATTTTAGATATTTTGCAGGAGAAAAATCAGATCTTCCGCCACAATCCACCATTAAAGAATATCCATTCGGGCATTGTAAATATCCGCAAAAACCATGTTCTACATCAAAAATTATAGTTTGTAATTTCGCCATATTTTTATTTACTATCTTAATAATTTTTTTAAATCATCAATAAATTTATCAAACATTTTTACTTTATCACTTTCTTCAATATCCGTTTCGCTTAAAACATAACTTCCATCGGTGTCAACTTCAACAATTGCTCTACCTTTTTTCGCAGGCTTTTTAATTGTTAGCGTTCCGTCTTCATCGGGTGTGACAAAATAAACTTTAATATGTTTTGTTGCTTCGTCGGAAGCAAGTTTTATTTTCCAATAACCAGTTTGAGCAATTCTTTCTCGCAAGGTAACTTTGCTTGATAAAACAGCAACGACTTTACTTGTTTTTGGATCAAAAATTATTAAATCAACATCAGGCAAGTGCGAACCAAACTCGCCATAATCAACAATCAAATTTCTTTTTACCAAGCTCAACTCTCTTGAGAGATTTGAGCCATTTGTTCTTTCAAGACTGTTTCCATTCACAACCCGCAACTCTAAAGCATTCACTTCATCTGTAATAATATATTCAATTAGTTTTTCCAAGTTTTTACCTTTGAATGCTCGCCAAGATTGCTCGTGGTCATTTCCTGTGAAATCCTTTTTGTGTAGTTCCTTGGCTTCTTTCAAAACATTTGAAATATACCTATATGCTTGCGTACCGTGTTTTTTCTTTTTCGTCTCGTAAATTTTAATGAGGTCTTGTATTGTCATAGTTTTATTTCTCCATTACTAAAATATATTCTGTTGGATAAACAGAAACTTTATTTTTATCATTTATTCCGGCAAATCTACCAGTCTTTTCGTCCCTAGTTGACGGCAAATTTTTTGATGGGATTTCTCTTTTAATAATATTGGTGATCTTTAATCCTAAGTTTTGCAATTGTTCGGTAAATACTTCGGCATTAAGTATTTCAACACCTTTCAAGCTCGTATTGCCGATAACAATACAAGTTTTGCCACCATTTTTTAGCATTCTTTTCATTTCAATAAATACTTGATTCATCTCGCTGAAATATGTAGAAACTTCCTCGGCAGTTTTCTTATCCTTTTTTAACAATTCTTTTCTGATATTTTCTGCGAGTGTGCTATTGAGAGCTAAATCTTTTTTGTTATGATAAGAAGTACCAATAAATCGTTTTCGGAAATCACTTAAATCTTTTGTGTATTCCAACCACAAAGCAGTGAGCTGGTGTAAATCAGCATATTCGTAGGAGGTAACATATGGTGGTGAGGTAACGATCAAACTAACACTGTTATCTTTAGCAGGGATCGTTCTTGCGTCTGTGCAAATTACTTTACTTGGAACTTCTAAATAACCTTTTTCTGATAGCATTTCAAATAATCGTGCATTGCCTCGCAACATCATTTTTATTTGCTTCAAAAATGTTTTAATTGGTTCTGATGGTTTCTTCTCAAAGTCTCTTGTAGGCTTATTACTTTTCTGTAACCATATTGAGCAATTTTTAAGAATATTTGAAAATCCACAAAAGAAAAAATCTTTAATATCTTGATTTTTTATTTTTGAAATCTCGGCAAATATAAAAGCGAGTTTTCTTTTTTCTTCAGGCTTGAACCAATAATCAATCCTTTCATGTTCAGGGGCTTTTACTTTTGTTTTTTCGTTATAAGTTTCCAATCTCTTTTGAAAAATAGTGAACTCCTTTTCAATTTCGACTGGATTAATTGCTGTGATTTTTGCTTTTGTAATTAAAACAGCAACAGGGTTAATGTCAACAGCAATCGAGGGTCGTCCCATTACTTTTGATTCAACAAGAGTTGTGCCGCAACCACCAAAAGGATCAACAATCAGGTCTCCTTCTTTTGTATATTTTTCAGTCAAGCGAGAAACGATTTGAGGAATAAATTTCGCTGGATAACGATGATAACCATGAGTAATGTATGCAGTATCTTTTCTAGTTTTATTTGAAAATGACCAAGAATGATCAATTTTATTTTCTTTTTTAGATATTTTTCTATTTTGTCGCAAAGATATTGTATTAAACATAATCTTTTCTATTCTATCAGACTTTTGCCGGTCATGTCTTTTGATACCGGTAAATTCATAATTTTTAAGATGGTAGGCGCGATGCAACACAAGGCAAGGCTGTCTTTACTGTTAGTATTTTGTAGTAGGGGATTTTGGAATTGAGGATTATCTGAAATAAGTAAAAATGGGACTGGGCTAATTGTATGTTCAGTGTGAGGTTCGCCGGTGTTAGGATTGATTTTTTGTTCGGCATTGCCGTGGTCGGCGGTAATAATAATGACTCTTTTTTCTGGCAATGCAGATTTAACAATTTTACCTAAACATAAATCAATGAATTCACAAGCTTTAGTAGTTGCTCTAATACTACCGGTATGACCAACCATATCGGCGTTAGCAAAGTTTATGACAATAAAATCATAGTGTGAAAATTTTTTTAAAACTGTATTGGTAATTTCTTCAGCGCTCATTTCTGGTTTCAAATCGTAGGTGGCAATTTTAGGTGAAGGGATTAAAATTTGATCCTCGCCCGGAAAAGGTTTTTCTTGCCCACCATTGAAAAAATAGGTTACATGGGCGTATTTTTCTGTTTCGGCAATATGGAGTTGTTTTAAATGGTGATCCGAAATAATTTTAGCCAGAGGGTCTGGAATTATAGTAGGGCGGAAAACAACATGAACCGGTAATTTTTCTTCAAATTCTTCATGAAAAGCAAAGGTAGAAAAATAAATATTGGGTAGATATTTTTGTCGTTCAAATTGGCGAAAATTTTTCTTTGAAAATGCCCAAGTTAATTCTCTTGTCCTATCGGAGCGGAAATTAAAGAAAATGACACTGTCTTGGTCGCCAATAGGGACGAATTTTTTATCAGAAGTTTCAATGACTGTCGGGACAATAAATTCGTCATATTGACCTTGGCGATAAGCTTCGGAAATGGCTTTTTGAGGTGATTCGGCTCTGGGACCAATGCCTAAAGTTAAAACATCGTAGGCTTGTTTTATTCTGGGCCAGCGATTGTCCCGATCCATAGCGTAATATCGGCCCATAATTGATTCAATTTGACCGATTTTAACAGTGTCAATTTTTTCTTGAAGCTGGGCAAGATACGACAAAGCTTTCATTGGATCAGTGTCGCGACCGTCGGTAATCATATGAATATAGACGCGATTAAAATCTTGTTTTTTAAGGAGGTCAAGTAAAGCGAAAAGTTGTAAAATGTGCGAATGAACCCCGCCGTCGGAGACAAGACCAATTAAATGAATATTGCCTTTGCTGTCTTTGGCTTTTTGAATTGCTTCCAAAAGAATAGGATTTTTAAAGAAAGTGCCATCTTCAATCATTAAATTAATACCGGGTAAGTTTTGTTTGACAATTTGACCGCAACCAATATTTAAGTGTCCAACCTCCGAATTGCCCGGTTCATGACGAGGCAGACCAACGGCTTCTTCGGATGCTTTTAGAGTTGTGTGGGGATATTTGCGCCAAAAATGATTAAAATTTAGGGTTTCAGCTGTTTCAATAGCATTTCCACCCCAAGCTGGGGCTACTCCCCAACCATCTAAAATTATTAAAATAACTTTATTACTATTCATATTTAGTTCTTTTGCAATTCCTTGCTAATTTCTTCAATTCTTTGATATTTAACGAGCCTTTCGTGAGCAGTGGGGGCGCCGGATTTTAGAAATTCAGCCCCAATGCCGACAGCTAAATCGGCAATAAAACTATCCGATGTCTCGCCGGAGCGATGAGAAACAACGCTGACATAATGAGCCTCGTGGGCAATTTTTACCACTTCCATCACTTCGGTTAAAGTACCGACTTGGTTAGGTTTAATAATAATGCCGTTGGCAACAAGCTGGTTGATGCCTTTTTCAAGTAATTTCTTATGGGTAGCAAATAAATCATCGCCAATAAGAAGAAATGGTTTTTTGAGTTCTTCAAGTTCTAATTTTAATTGACCGAAACGTTCCCAATCTTCTTCACCAAAAGGGTCTTCCAGTGAAAAAAGATTATATTTTTGAAAATTTTCTAAAATTTGAATGTTGGTCATTCGGCAATTATTACCGGCAATGTCCAGTCCCAATTTGATTTCACCAGAAATATCGGCTTTTTCAACCGCTTCGCTTAAAATTTGCAATGCTTTTTCATCGTTTTCAAGCTCCGGAGCAAAAGCGCCCTCTAAACCAATAGTGTATTTAATATTTTTCTCTTTCAGTCTTTCTTCCACCGAATGCCAAATATTAATGCCGTCGGCTAATTCGCCAATGTAAAGAAATTCTTGAATACAAAGACTGCTTTCCGTTTCTTTGGCGTGCTTGCCACCGCAAAACATCACCATCATTGGGGTAGGAATTTTTGGCGAAATTTCAACACCAGAAATCTTACGAAATAATTTATTTAAATAAAGATATAAAGGGATTTTTTGGTCTAAAGCCGATACGCGCGAAACGGCTAAAGAAACGCCCAAAATAGCATTGGCGCCCAAACGGCTCTTATTTCCAGTGCCATCAAGGGCAATCATTTTCCGATCAATTATTTCTTGATCTTCACTCTTTAGTCCAATTAATTCGGGGGCAATAATTTGATTGATATTTGCGCAAGCCGTATCTACATCAACCAAAGCGGCTTCTTTGGCGCCGGTTGAAGTGCCGGAAGGTACAGAGTCAATGGCTGTTAAACCATTTTCACTTGTTATTCTAGCCTCAACAGTTGGTTTCCCGCGGGAATCAAGAATTTTTTCGGCCGAAATTTTGGTTATTTTACTCATTTTTTACTCCAAAGGTTTTTCGTCTAATTTATCTTTCAGAAAATTTATTGTTTCAACCGGACTTGGGGCGACATTGTTTAGCATGCTTAAGTAAAAAGAAACATAATCGCCAAAATGAATTGTTTGTAGAATTTCAGCCAGTGCCGTAGGAGAGGGTTCAAGCATAACATAATCGTAATCTATCCGACTTTTTTGAAGAATTTGAGCGGTAATGTTTTGACGCAATCTATTTCGCGGATGATCAAATTTTGATTGCAAAATTATCACAAAAATCTTTGATCTTAAATCTTTAGGAAATTTTAAACCGACCAAAGAGTTATGGTTTAACTCGGGAATTATTTCATAATAAGAAGCAGTTTTAGCATTTTCATTAAATTCGCCTTTCCATCGTCGCGCCACTTCCGAAAGAACGCCGGAACCATAAATTATTGGAATTTTATCCGTTAAACGTTCGGCTAGTATTTTCGCGTTGTTTTGACTTTGAGGCACATTGGTATCAATTTTCTTTTGCAAACCTTTAAGAAGAATAATTGCTTCGCGGAAATCGTCATCTTTTAGTTCAATAATATTTAGTTTAGCAAAAATGGCTAAAATACTGATTAAAGTATAGCCCAAAGCGGCTCTTGGTTCACTGCCATAATTTATTTTATAGTATGGATTGCGATAATTGGTAGAAAGGGAAGCGACTTTTCCGCCGGTAGAAATAACAACAATTTTATTGGTTTTTTCAGATGCTTGTTTGTAAGACGAAATGGTTTCTTCGGTATTACCGGAATAACTGGTAATAATTACCAAAGTGTCTTTATTTACAAAACCGGGAATGTCGTAATCGGCTGAAGTAACAATCGGAATTTCGGCAAATTTAGCCAAACTGGCCGATATTGCTCCGCCAATACCAGAACCACCCATGCCGCAAAGCAAGACGCTTTTAGCTTGAATAAAGCTAGTAGGCAAGGGAAATTTTTTAAAATCTTCCCAACATCGTTCGCATTGTTCTGGAAATTCTTGAGTATTTCTTAAAATATTGTCTTCGTCAAGTTTTTGAATTTCCGCTAAGCTGTCAATATTGGCCATTTAAACCTCCTTTTATCTAGGTAATTTAAATATAACAGACTTGTCTAAAAGGACAAGAGGGTGTATATTTTATTTAATCAATCCACTTGGAGGTCGGTATTATGAAAGTTTTAGTTGAAGTTCCGATTGAAGATATAGATAATGCCTTACGAGCGCTTGTCTATGCTGGAGTTTCTGTTGGGTCTCTTGACTTTCTTATTCATCACGCCAATCAGACTCAATCAAACGATTACCGAACTGCCGTTGATTGCATTATTTGTGGAGTTCTTGATGCAATTAGTGAAGGTGTGATTACCCGATGGGATTTTGATGTTGCCGATACTACTCATCTGCAAAAGATCAAGCAACAAAAAACCCTATTGCCGGATACATGGAATCCTCCATCAGATTGGATGGATCACGAGAAACGAGCAACTTTCTATGGCATTATTGGATGCTACAGAAGTAAGTGTCATCGGATTGTGGAAAACTTTGTTTTGCGATTCGGCCAAGCA
>Ga0209210_1003345_pt1 | contig 10927 bp, 11 predicted proteins | sample RifGroA1_FD_183991 | JGI IMG/M metagenome (GOLD analysis project Ga0209210, IMG submission 183991) | Contaminated groundwater microbial communities from Rifle, Colorado, USA - Rifle Groundwater A1 (SPAdes) (version 2) | ecosystem: Environmental > Aquatic > Deep subsurface > Groundwater >...
AACCTGCGTTTTTACTGACGAAGTAAAAAAACGTGCACTTACCCAGGCGCTTGACCGCATCAATGACCGTTGGGGCGAATTTTCAATAGCTCCGGCAACGATGCTCGGCATTCACCGGGAAGGAAAAGTCCTTGATCGAATTGCCTTTAGCGGTGTCAGGGATCTGGCTGAGGTAGTGTTGAAAGAAGACGAATCTCTGCAACGGGAAGATTATATAACTACGCTTTAGTGGGTGACCTGCGCAAGGGGTGTCCCCATCTGAGCTTCACTTGTTTGATCCCGTCAATCTTTTTGAATATATGGAGGCGGGAGAGTTTGAAGCGAAATTTGGGAGAAGCACGCGGCAGGACCCGCAAATAAATTACATCTCCAGACTCGCCCACAAGTACCAGCAAGCCCAACTGCGGTATGGCCGCCATGTATTAGAAATCCCGGTCGCTTTTTCCTGAGTTAACGGTTTTTCGATTTTGTAAAGGCGCACAATCGCGTTTTTTAAACCCTGATCGCCAAATGAAAATATATCTTCTCGAGCCAAAGTAAACATCAGGAACATTTCTGCGCTCCACCTGCCAATACCTTTTACTTGCGTTAAGTGTTTAATTACTGCCTCATCATCCCAAGTATGAATTTGCGCAAAGTTTAAGGTTTGACTACGGACTTTTTCTGCCAGATCTTTAATGTAACTTACCTTGCTGTAAGAAATCCCCACCCCGCGAATAATTTCATCAGACAATCGCAGGACGCTTTCCGGAGTATACGGTAAAACTGAAAATAGCGTATTAAACCGACCGATAATCGTATCAGCCGCTTTACCCGAGAGCTGCTGATTTATTATTGCTTCGACTAAGCTTTTGAAATAATCCTGGCGCGGTTTCCAGATTGGTTTAGGCACTTTTTGAATAATGGGCGCAAGCACCGGATCAATAGTTTGTAAATAAATGGCAGGATCAGTTGTGTTCACTACTTTGAAACTACAGTTGTTTTTCTATCATTTTCGGTAGCAATTCTAAATACAGCATATAATTTCGCTTATCCTTCTGTTTTCCGTACCATGAATTTCCCGGGGTGCAGCAACTATACTGCATCTCCAACAGTGAGCAAAAACTCTTTTTCATCAAAATAGCCTTTTGCATGCGCCTCGTCTTTGGTAACACAGCACAACACTTCACTATGAGCGCTTACGGCATCAACAAGTTCAATGAATTCAGAATTAGAGTGCAACTGGGCTTTCGTCAGGAGATGAACTCGGAGAAATTGAAGGTAGTGCGCTTGGTGTGGCTATTGCTGACGGGCTGGCAATGAGAGAAGCGCTGGGGGTCGCAAGCGGATTTTTGTTAAAGACGCCGGTTGCCTTACCTGGAATGATGTGAATTCGTTTAGCGATAATTCCACCCCCTTCATTTAAATCACCAACTGCCGCAATTCGCATTCCTACGCTGAGTGATGCGAGTGTCGCGCTGCCTGAAGCTTCACTGGCCTTTTGGTGAATTATCGTTTGCTCGCTTACAATCACTATATACGTCCGGTCACGCTGAATCTGGTGTGTGAGGGTCAATGTGTTCCCTTGAATATTCGTAATAACTCCCATCACGGCCCTGCGTTTCAGTTGAGCGGAACTGGAAGCTTCTTTCACAAAGATTTTTTTCACTTTAAGTTTTGCCCCGCGAGTTGCCACAGCGCTATCTGAACTGATCAACGCAATTAAATCTTTCAGCTTCAGTGTTCCTAGTTTTACTGGCTTATTATTCGCACCAATTACTTTTGTAGTCTTATCAATGAGTGCTTCTGTTTTTTGCTTGTTCTTTTTGTTTTCAATTATGACTGAATTTTCCGTGACTGTATCCAAGGAACCTATAGTTACTTTTTGTTCAACGGCTTTTTGCGCTTCCTTTTTTTGCTGTCCCGGCGCCTGGTTTGATTTACCCTGACCATGTAACGGCGTAACTACTAGTAAAAATAGCGCCAGTAATATTCCTGTTTTGATAAACAACTTGGACATATTATGTTTCAGAATCATACACGAGATCCATAGACTGACTTTTCTCAGTTCCATCTTCGCCAAAAACAGTTACGGTAAGCGAATTTATACCATTTACTAGTGTAATAGTACTTTCAAACATCCCGCCCGCATCGCTTTGCACTGAATTCTCATCCGTTTCGGTAAATAGCATTACCGTAGTATTTGGTAACGTTTTCCCGGTAACGAGAATTTCCTGGTTAACTGATAGTGTCCCATCAGCAGGACTCGTCAATTCAAGTGTCAGCGTCTGCGCAACGGGATTTGGGGAAGTCGTAACAGAAGTTGCAGGTTGTTGGAAAGTAAATGGCCGAAACCAGATAAAAGCGGCGACTCCCAGACTTATCAGTACTCCAAGCGCAATAAAAAAAATGGGCGAAATTTTCTTTGGGGGTGGTACGGCTGAAAATTGCCGGCTGCTTTCTGATGTTTTATTTGCAGTTGATGGAACTGAAACCTGATCCATAATTAAATAAATTGTAATAAATAATTTACACTAATGCAAGCACTAACGTAAGCACCTCAAAAAACTGTTATGCATCTTTAGTTTTTCCCTTAATGTTCGTGAGTAACATCATTGGCATACACATTTCCACATTCACTACATTTAAATTTCTCACTAAAAGGTTGCCCCTGCATCGTGCAACCGTCTGCGCCACATTTAGTCAAACCTGCCTGGAACTGTTCGTCACTTATTTCCGCCCCACAGGTACCATCACACACATGAACTTTAGTAACCATATTCACCTCCTTAAAAACATTTTTGTACAGTGACTATTATAACTTGTTTTTATGTTAACTTAATTTTTATCACGAATTTGGATAATAAAAACGTTTCCCAGCAAATCTTAAGTATAAACATAATCACGTTGCGATTATATTCGGCAACTCGTATTATATACAATAATCATCACGTATGAAGAGATTTTGGCCCAGGGTTTATAAATTCTTTTTTACCTGTAGTCCTTATTTGTTACTTGGTTTTTTAATCATCGTCGCCCTAACTATAGTCCTCCGTTTTTATAATTTCACTGAGCACGTGATCATCCATTTTGATTCCACTAAGGACGCCCTGGTGGCAATTTATGGAGCCTCCCGTTTACAACTACCCATTTCCGGCCCGTTTCTGTCAATCGGTCCGATGGTTACCGGTCCCTGGTACTGGATTCAACTCATTCTTTCCCGTCTAATTATTCCCACGAATTACGCTCCCTGGCTCTTAATGGCCACGTACTCAAGTTTAACTGTAGTGACGATGTTTGCAATCGGTGTTCTACTCGTTAATCCCGTATTTGGCTTAATCGTCGGCTTCCTTGCCAGTGTGTCGCCGCCGCAGATATTCAATGCCGTCTATCTGTTATCACATACGGTCATCAGTTTTTTTGCAACGCTTATGGTCCTGATGTTTTTATTGTTGGTTCGTCACCCGCGGTCGCGTCTTTTATATCTCATCTGGGGTTTTATCGCGAGCATGATGATTACGATTCACTACCAGACCATCGGCCTGATTATCCTGCCGCTTATTTTTTACTGGTATTACCGGCCGCACCTGAAACTGGTGAAATTTTTTTTCCTTGGCGCCTTTTTTCCCACTATTCCGCTGATTATTTTTGAACTAAATAACTTTTGGTACAACACTCGGCATTTTTACCAGTACCTGCGGTATGATCAGTTTAAAATTTTTGTTCCCAGTCGCTGGTTAACCTTCATTATTGATTTCCTACCCGAATCTTTGGCCTATATCACCGGTTTTTCAACGGCGGTTTCCAGAATAATGATGATTTTGCTGGTAATTACGTTTTGTATTCTGGCAATCAGGAAAAAACTGGATAAACGCTGGTGGATATTAACTCTAACGTTAATAATTCAACTGATAATTCTGCGCTATTATCGTGGTGAAAAAACACCTGGCTACTTACAGTTCCTGCATCCGCTTATATTTTTGTTTTTGGGAGTTCCTTATTTACTGATTAAGCAAAGCAAATACCAGTCAATAATTTTATTGTTAATCCTGGCAACTTTTCTCATTGGCAGCCATCAAACAATTTCCAATTCACTTACCCCGCACTGGTTGACTACAGAAACTTTTGAAAATTTAGCCAAAATTTATGAGTTAAAGCCGGCATCTGCATATCGGATTTTGAGTTGTGGTAATTCTGCTGACCCACGGGTTGGTGCTTTAGCCATCGGATTGTATTTGCAAAATCGGTATGCATCAGACGGCTTGCCGCTCGCATATACTTCTGGCGCGTGTTCACTTCCGAAAATTCCATCAACTGCAAAATCTGAAGCAGAACTGTTTCCGCAGGTTTTACAGTTGACTGATTTCTCAGTTGCTTCTGCTGCTGCTATCCGGGATGCTGGCTGGCAGGAAATTAATGCTCAACATACCTATCAAAGTGTAGCGCGCTGGTGGATGGATGAACAACCCTATTCAATCCACGCAACTGCCTGGAAAGTTGCAGAGTAACTAAAGACTTCTGTCACTGGATTGGAAAAGGATTTTTACCCTGCAAAGAAATCTCCTCCATTCCATATACATACAAAGACGGATGATCTGTTGCAGGAAATACTGCCACTGATTTATATGGCAGTTCATGAGCAGTGACTACCAAATCATCCTCAGCATACGTTTCGCTTTTACCACAGTCAGTGCAGTTCTGCGGAATAAAACTAAACCGTTCGACTGCAAATTCGCCGGCAGTGCCGAAGCGACCGGTACGCGTACCCCCATAGTTTTGATAAATTTGCGGGTCAATTTGATTATAGAAAGCAGTGAACATGTGTACCTGATCTAAATAATCAGGTTGGAAAATCCAAAATATAACTTTTTTTGAACTATTTTCTGTTTGATTCAGATACGCAAAAAGCGGTTTATAAGCGCTAAACCATTCTACTGCTTTTTCTTTTGGAAAATGCGTAAAATATTGATGCATAAACAGAAGAACATTTACCGAAAAAAGTATAGCCAGCATTAAAACAATAAGTTTTGAACTTTTAGTGCTCAGATACCAGAACCCGTATGCGATTAAAACTGAAAAAGCCGGTACTAGTAGAATACTTCTGGTTGAAGCAGGTTTGGGAAATGTGGGGGCACTCGGTAAAGGCGCAAGTAACAACCAAAGAATTACAATTAACCAGCCATTCGGTCTGTTTCGCAGGAGTTGATATATTCCGAAAAGCAGTATCGGCAACTCCCACCAATAGAGAAGCCCGAATCCCGGACCCGGGACGATAAATCTCCGCACCGCGTCTGCTTTATCAAATAGAAAAGAATAGTGAAAATTACTGAAATAACCATCGAGCAGTGATTGAGCAAATACGAGTCTGCGATTATGTAATAATTTACCTCCCCATTCCTGGCTGGCATAGAGCGTATCCTTTTTTATGAGATCCGGATCAGACAAGACTGAAATTCCGCGTAAGCGCATTTGACCTCCCGGAAGTACAAATGGTATCGCAACAACACTGAGTATCGAAATAAAAATAATTACTGCCTGCCAAATTATCAGGTTTTTTCGATAGAGCAAAATTAAAGCCAGTATAAATAAAGGTACGAAGACATACGCGGCAAAGTAAGACAGGGTTGCGATCATAAAGCTCAGAGTTGCCAACAATAAAAACCATTTCCGAGTCAAACCACGGATAAAAAAGTACGTTCCAAAAATGATAAATACGATTGGCAATGGCGCAAATGTTCCGACTCGAGAATAAGTCACGTGCCAGGGAGAGAGAGATAAAAAAAGAGCTGAGAGCAAGGCAAACTTTCTATTTTCCGTCATGACATAAACCAGCAAGTATAATCCTAAGATTGACGCTGTGCCTAAAATCGCATTTGGAAAACGCGCCGCAAATCCATTTAACCCAAATACAGTAACAGACACAGCATCCAGATAGATAAGAACCGGCGGTACATACGCATCGTATGCCCGAAACAGGATCGGATACGGTTCTTTGTATTCATCTTTTCCGGTTTTTGCGATTGAGTAACCATTGTAGATACTGCTTGCCTCATCCCAGTCAAACCCTGGCGGGTTTTGGGTAAGCTCATAAAATCTCAGAAAAAATGCCAGGGCAATGATGGAAATGAGAAATACTTGGTATTTTTTTAGTCTCAAAATTCCCATACACTTGCTCTTATCCTAGCTCATGCTTCTCGTTACATCCATACACAACAAACCTCTCCTTATGCGTTAGTTAAACCAACGATCTTATTATTTGATTATGGAATGTTTAGGTAGTGACACTTATAGGGCGTTATCAAACAGCAGGCTATATAAAATTTAAGTTGCTAAAACTTTTAGACTTTTTTGCTCACTTTCATTCATGTGTGAATTACTTATAAAATAATTTGCTCTTCGGTTCTTCTATCAGTAATAATGATACTATCACCTATATTAATGGTTTTATAATAGAAATCTTTATGTTTTGAAAGAAAATAATTTTGTAAATTTAGGTATAAAGCTCTCTTCCGTAGCAAGTCCTACTAGGATTAATCCTATTTTAGTAATCTTTGTAGGTACAAAATCACCTTTATTATGAGTAACAACATGATAGTCAAGTTTGTTGCACATCCTTAAAATACGCTGGTCTAACGCCTCCGGATTTTTAGTTACCTGTACTGAGGAAATAAATAATGCGTATTTATTGCACTCTTTTAGTAAAGTATGAAATTCTTGATTGACGTCGTAACAGAAGTATGGCTTATTTCGTAGCTTTCTTCTCTCTTTTCGCATGTAAGAAGTATAGCCATTCAAGGCTAAATCTAAAAGCATTGTCCAGTTGATCTTTATTTAGAGATACACCCATTTCTTTAAATTGCAAAATTATGGATTCAGGCGAATGACCTTTTATTATTGCTCTAAAGATATCAATTGTGGTAACTCTAGTGCCTTTAATAACTGGCCAACCACCTTGAATATTAGGATTAATAGATACTGTTGGGTATTTTGTAAGTAAACTCTTGTGGAAAGTGGGATTACCGCTTGTATCTGAGAATATTTGTTGCAAATTTGTCATAGGCTTTTAATAAATAATCGCAGAACTAAGTATGCGTGTCAAGTAAAAAGCGTATTTTGAATTATAGCATGAATTGCGAAATAGAGCCTTGTAATAGACTAAAAGTCTAAAAGGGTCACACAACTCTGGTGCAGTAGGTAAGTGATTAAGTAGTTTGCGGATAGTGGCAACGTTTGAGATGTTAATCAAATAGGATACCACATAAAATCAAAGTAGACTTAATTACTCCTGCATTGGAAGTGCTTCACTTCCCATTAATAATCTTAAAATTAGAGAATTTTTGCGTTCTTGGGTAGGATTGAATTTATTGAGTTCTTTATCATAAATAAATTTTTGTAAGTTTCCCCAAACACTTATTTGCTGACTAGATATTGATTTTTGCGCTTTGTCAAAAATATCTTTTTGCTCAGCGCATGATACCATTTCCGCAGAATTTGTTGCTTCATACTCGCAAATCTCAATATCTGTGTATATCTTATCAAGATTTAAGTAACTACGTCTTAGGGAGTCGTTCGAATCGTTAACTAAGTTGTAATAAACGACTATCTTCAAAAATACATCTGGATCAACCGAGGTTAAATAACCGGAATTAACTACAGCTCTATAAAATTGATCTGGAATATATTGCTTACTGTATAAATCGCCGTTATTATCTTTATACATTTGGGAAAGTATATTGCTGTTAATGACGTGATTTCTAATTTCAAGTTGCAGCAGTTCTAAATATCTTTGTCTTCTCACCGTATCTTCAAGACGACTTGAAATTATGCTAACAAAAATTCCAGATAACAAAACGACAATTAATCCGCGGCTCGTAAAAAATAAGTTTTTAAAAATCCTAAACTTGTTTTTTATATAGATTATTATTTCTTTTGCCAATCTCATAAGATTAATATCTTTTGTATCCTCTGCGTCCATCAAATGGATTTATATTTCCCCAAGTCGAGTAATTATTCCATTTAAATGAGTCAGGATCGCTGCGATAATGTGGCTGGACATACGTTCCTCCTCGAAAATAACCCCGAACTCGCACGTATGCGTCTGCTACACCAACAAACAGCATGCTTCCTACGAAAAACACCGCGATAATGAAAAATAACATTATTATATTTTTTCTCATAGGGAAATTTCCTCCTAGATTAAATATAGCAATAGGACATCTAAAATACCACTAAGTACTGCTTTTATATTTTTAGGGGAATTATGAAGCCCTATTTATGAAAAAGAGGTAATTCTATCCTTGATTCGGATAATGGCAGCGTTTCCATTTTTTCCCACTGCCGCACCAGCACGGGTCGTTGCGGCCGATTTTGGGTTTCTTAATGGGTTGAGTACCGGCAGTTGAGCGGTTGGTGATCTGCTGGTTGGCGGCTTTGACCAGATTTGAGTCTTTTTGCAACAGACTTGAAAGCAAATCATTCTTAGAATTATTCTGAACAGTTTTTTTAAGTAATGATCCAAGCAAATTTTTCGCTCCAGACGCTCTATCTGTTAGTTCATTCGCTCCTCCAGAACTTGCTTTAAGTGAGCTTAAAGGATCTGTATCTATTCGTGGTGCAGGAGTTCGTGGAGTCAACTGAGTAGATTGAATTCTTGGAGGTTCTTGCGTTTGATTCGGCGCCAGTTGCACTTGCGCGCGGAAAATGCGGTGACTGATTTCCTGGTCAATCTGGGAAATCAATCGCTCAAACATATCAAAAGCCTCATTCTTATACTCAACCAGAGGATCGCGCTGCGCGTAACCCCGTAAGCCTATGCCTTCGCGTAAATCATCAATTGCCGTCAAATGATCCATCCATAAATTATCAACGGTGGTGAGCGTTACCCAACGCTCAAGCTGGCGCATCACTTCAGGAGCAAACTGTTTTTCCCGCTGGGTATATGAATCGGTAATTAATGTGGTTAAGAACTCCTCGATGTTGTGAGCTGTCGACAACTGTTCAAGTTGCTTCATGAGTTGTTTTTGTGATGTTTGGTCAAACGGAATCATGGTGACAAATTCCTGGATAATTTTTTCGCGTTCAATCTCGCCTTTTTCCGGCGCAAAAAAGCCCACCTGAGTTTTAATCTGATTGTGCAAAGTCAGGACAATTTTCTCCCGCAGGTTTTCGCCTTCGAGCGCTGCGCGCCGGCGTTTGTACACAATCTCCCGCTGTTTATTCAAGACGTCATCATACTCAACCAGGTGTTTGCGTGAATCAAAGTGGAATCCTTCGACTTTGACCTGCGCCTGCTCAATCGCCTTAGACACCATCCCGTGCTCAAGTGGTACGTCTTCCGGCAGTTTGAAAAAGTTCATCAGGTTGGCCACTTGTTCGCCGCCGAAGAGGCGCATGATGTCATCTTCAAGTGAAACAAAAAACCGGGAAGCACCCGGATCTCCCTGACGACCTGAGCGGCCGCGCAGTTGATTGTCAATCCGGCGTGATTCGTGGCGTTCAGTACCAATCACGTATAAACCACCAAGTGAAACGACTTCGTCATGCTTTTTTTGCCATTCACTACTTAGTTTTTTAAAATCTGCTGCACTCTGATTAGTTTCCTTCTGCGGCGCATGTCCACCTAAAATAATATCTACTCCCCGGCCAGCCATATTGGTAGCTACCGTAACTGCACTTTTTTTACCGGCTTCGGCAATAATCATGGCCTCGCTCACATGATTTTTGGCGTTAAGTACTTGATGCGGGATCCGTTTGCGCTTGAGCAGATCTGAAATAATTTCATTTTTATCAATTGAAGTGGTACCCACGAGCACCGGTTGACCTTTTTCATACGCCTCGGCAATGGATTGGGCAACTGCGGCATACTTGGCGCGCACTGTTTTGTAGACGACATCTGAGTGGTCTTTCCGAATCATCTGGCGATGAGTTGGGATAATCACCACATCCAGGTTATAAATTTTGTGGAATTCCTCAGCTTCGGTCGCGGCTGTTCCGGTCATACCAGCAAGCTTCTCATACATCCGAAAATAATTCTGGAGTGAGACGGTAGCCAATGTTTTTGATTCCTGCTGAATCGGTACATTTTCTTTGGCTTCAATTGCCTGATGCAAGCCTTCAGAAAACCGGCGACCTTCCAAAAGCCTTCCGGTAAATTCATCGACAATAATTACCTGGTTATCCCGCACAATATATTCACGTTCGCGGTGGTACAGCGTGCGTGCTTTCAGTGCGGCTTCAATATGATGTACGGTCTGAAAATCTTTTTCATAGAGGTTCGGAATTCCGAGAATTTTTTCTACTTTGGCTATGCCGTTTTCAGTCAGGTGAGCAGTGCGTAGTTTTTCGTCAATTACAAAATCAGTGTCAGGATTGAGTCGTTCAATCAGCTTGGCAATTTCGAAATATTTTTGGGTAGGTTCATTGTCAGGAGCGGAAATTATGTGTGGCGTCCGGGCTTCATCGATAAGCACCGAGTCTACTTCGTCAACAATCGCATAGTGATACTCACGCTGCACAATCTGGGAACTGTCAGACACCATATTGTCACGCAAATAATCAAACCCAAATTCTGAGTTAATACCGTAGGTAATATCTGCCTGATACGCTTCTTTGCGACTGATCGGGCGCAAATGGGTGAGGCGCCAGTCAGCGCTTTTGGGATCGGAATATTCCGGGTCAAAGAGGAATGACTCATTGTGAATCATTGCCGATACTGGTACGCCTAAGAGATGATAAATTGGCCCCATCCAGCCGGCACCCACCCGGGCCAGATAATCATTGACGGTCACCAGGTGCACCCCGCGGCCAGTCAAAGAGTTTAAATAGAGCGCCAGCGCTGCTGACTGGGTTTTTCCTTCACCGGTTTTCTGTTCCGCCACTTTTCCCTGATGTAAGATAATGCCGGCAAGCATTTGCACGTCAAAATGCGGTTGATTCAGGGTCCGGCGGG
>Ga0209210_1003349_pt1 | contig 10925 bp, 9 predicted proteins | sample RifGroA1_FD_183991 | JGI IMG/M metagenome (GOLD analysis project Ga0209210, IMG submission 183991) | Contaminated groundwater microbial communities from Rifle, Colorado, USA - Rifle Groundwater A1 (SPAdes) (version 2) | ecosystem: Environmental > Aquatic > Deep subsurface > Groundwater >...
TGGATGCAATATACAAAGCCGTGAAAGGTTCGTTCGCCGAAAACGGTTTGCCCTTTGTTGAACTGTTGCTTGATGATATAACCGAAAAAGAGCTTGGGGCCTTTATGCAGTTTAAAATGATGGAAGTGCTGTACTTGGCAAAACTGATGGGAGTAAGCCCGTTTGGCCAACCAGAGGTTGAGAAATACAAGAAGGCGGTAGGATAGTATGGGCACAAAAAAACTTGTAACTATAATCGCCGTTATCACACTTGCCGGAGCTCTCCTTCGCCTGTATCACATTGATTTTGGTCTGCCGCACAGCCTCCAAGCCGACGAGCCCGAACTGGGCGAATTCGCCATTAAATACACATACGAGATTAAAAGCATAATCGCCGGCCGCAACTGGTACAAGCTGATTCCGCTCAACTTTGTTTACGGCACCTTCCCAATCTACGTTTACACTGCGGCGATGATGGCCTTTAGCAAAGCGCTGGGATTGCTTGGCGTTGCTTTTGACAGAGTACACATTTATACATATTTAAGAGTTTTGACTGCGCTGGCGTCGCTGACAGCAATTCCGGCGGCCGCGTTCTTGTACAACAAACTCTTCAAAGACTGGTTTGGGACACTAGTTACGGCGATGTTAGTGGCGCTAAATTGGCAGTTCATTGTTTTGGGACACTACCTCAACGCCGACATTATAGTCGCAACGCTTTTGTCTCTAGCTTACATAACGGCTTATCTTTATTACGCGCGGGAAAACGACACTAAATACACAATACTAACCGGCATCCTGCTTGGGTTTGCCATGGGAACCAAAGTCACAGCCGCAATTTCCCTGCCGTTGTTTCTTTACATTTACGCAAGCAAAAAAGATTGGCGGGAAATGTTTGCGCTTCTTTTTGTGATCTTTGCCGCGTTTGCGGTTTCAAACCCGTTTTCGCTCATTTTCGCCAACGACTTTGCTTTTAGGGTGCTCACGCTTTTTACCAAAGAGGGCGGCATTGTTTTTGATTCGGTGGATTCAAACCCGTTTAAGTACGTTTTGGCAACGGGATATATTGCTACTCCTCTGGCGGCTGTTTTGGCGATGGTGGGGGTGCGCCTGTGCGCACCCCCACCATCGCGGCACTTCCATCACTTTCTCATTGGCCACGTTCTCCTTTACCTAATCTTCTTCTCGCTGGGAAATCGCCGTGTAGACCGCTGGATGCTCCCGGTGCTGCCAATCATGCTCATTTACACAGCGTACGGGCTGGCACAACTCAAGGAAAAACTCGGCAGAATCCAATTTGTCACAGCCGCAACCATCATCGCCCTTTCTTATCTCTATTTTCCCGCACTGCTTTTGGTTCAATTCCAAAGACAAACGCCAAAATCGGCGGCGTATTTGTGGATGAGAGACAATTTGGCCGCGGCGAGCAACAAGCTGGTGATTACCGAACAAGGACTCGACCCAATGAATAAGCTTCCAAGCGTAAACGTGCGAAAATCGGTTGTGTATTCTAGCGAGAACGCACAGCTTGTGTACCCCGAATCGCCGGTTGGCTACAATTACATCGCCGTTTCATCCAGACCAATGGCCAACTTCAAAAGGCCGGAAATTCAAAAAGCCTACCCGGAATACGTCAAAAGGTGGCAAGCGTTTGAAAGCGAGTTAATGGACCCATCCAAGTACGAACTGGTAAAAACCTTTGAGTTGCCCAAACCAAACCTAATCCCGCTTTCGGACGTTTACATTTACAAAAATATAGAGCTGCAATAATGGATCCTTCGCTGCGCTCAGGATGACAGTGGGGCGGGATGACACGAGACTGTCGTGTTGAGCGTAGCGAAACATCCAGCGAAGCGTCTGGATCCTTTCCTCGCCTTGGCGGGGCTATAGATAATCGCGCAACCGTTTGCTGCGCGACGGGTGCCGCAGCTTGCGCAACGCTTTGGCTTCAATTTGCCTTATGCGCTCGCGCGTAACGCCAAATTCCTTGCCAACCTCCTCCAGCGTGCGCGACCGTCCGTCTTTTATGCCAAAGCGCAGCTCCAAAACCTTGCGCTCGCGCGGGTTTAGCGTATCCAGAACTTCTTCCAAATGTCCCTTCAAAAGCTCGTGGCTGGCGGATTCAAACGGCGTAAGGCCAATTTCATCGGGAATGAATTCTTTTAGGCGCGAGTCGTCGTCTTTGCCCACGGGCGTCTCAATGGAGGTGGTGTCCTGCGATATCTTCACAATTTCGTGGGCTTTTTCCGGCTCTATGCCCATTTCCTTGGCCACTTCTTCCGGCGACGGCATACGCTCCAAATCCTGTTCCAGTTTGCGCGCAATCCTTTTGTACTTTTGAATGGTTTCAATCATGTGGACGGGGATTCTTATTGTGCGCGCCTGATCGGCAATTGCGCGCGTAATGGCCTGGCGGATCCACCACGTTGCGTACGTGGAAAACTTGAAGCCGCGTCTCCAGTCAAACTTTTCAACGGCGCGCATGAGCCCAATGTTTCCCTCCTGAATCAAATCCAAAAAGGACAAACCTCTGCCCATGTATTTTTTGGCGATGGAAACAACAAGCCGCAAATTTGCCCTGGTGAGCCTTTCTGACGACAGTTCATCGCCCTTTTCTATTGCTTTGGCCAGCACAACTTCTTCGGCGGCGGTGAGCAAGTCAACCTTGCCTATTTCGCGCAAATACATTCTCACCGGATCGGACGAGACGGTTTTGTCAAGCCTAATGTTGGCGGCTGCAAGCAAATCCTCGGCGTTTTTTATCTTTTCGGCCTCTTTTTCCGACGCGGTGTCAAATACGTCAACGCCTTCGTTCATTAGTTTCTCGTAAAGGGAATCCAGTTCTTCAATATTTTCTTCGGCTTGCGGGAACAACTCCATTACGTCTTCTTGCGTCACATATCCTTGCTTCTTACCCTTGGTCACAAGTTTTCTCAAATTTTTCAGTGCAAGTTTTTGCGCTTTTGAGAGTGGCTCTTCTTTTGTTCTTGACGGTTTTTTATCCGGCATTTAGATTAATTTCTGCGACAATTCCTCAAATTTTTCCGACAATTCTTTTATTGCCGCTTGGTTGTTTTCCAACTCGGCTTCCTTTATTTTAGCACCAAGTTCTTTTAGCTCGCGTTTTACCGTGTCTTGTTTTACACGCGCGAAAGCCATATCTATCTCGGAGTCAAAGAAAGCGTCGCCGTTTGAAGATTCGCCCAGATCCCACAGGTACATTTCTTCAACAACTTTTCTTAAGGTTTCGTCAAATTTGTTACTAAAATGTTTAATCTCAAATTTCTTCTTCCTGCCCAAAAGGTAGGCCTTTAGGCCGGAAAAAATTGCTTCAAACTGCGGATTTGTGAAGTCCCTCTGACCCAGCTTATACAGCACCTTTTGGGCGGCGTCAAGCGGAGCTCTAAGCAAAAGCACAAGTAGGTATTCCTGCGGCGATGTGATTTTTGCCGACGGTGCGTTTTGTGCAGATGTATCCGCAGAGAATTCCGCGCCATCGTCCGCTGCACTGCCGGTTTTCAACATGGTTGTAATAACCTCCTCGTCTATACCAACCAACTCGGCCAATTTTTTACCGTAGTGATTTTGAGTAACCGGATCGTTGATTTTGGCAAACCACGGAATCAATTCGGCTACTATTTTTTTCTTGCCAATTGGATCGTGCTTGTTGTTTTTCTTCAAAGCATCCGCAATGAAAAAGTCGTAAACGGGCGCGGCTTGGCTCAAAACTTTTTTCACATCGTGGCCGTCTTTCGCTACCAAAAACTCGTCTAGGTCTTTAAAACCATCAGGGAGCAATGCCACCCGAACGTTTAGGTTTTCCCGTTCGGTCAGCCCAATTGCCCTTTCCATGGCCGCAAACCCCGCCGTGTCGGAATCAAAGCAGAAAGTTATGTCTTGCGTATATCTTGCTATTATCTTTAACTGCGCCGTGGTGAGCGCCGTGCCGGACGTGGCAATTACATTGGTAATACCGGCTTGGCATGCGCTAATAACATCAACCGGGCCTTCAACAAAAACCGCGCCTTCCTTTTTTACCGACACTTTGGCCCTATCCAGCCCAAAAAGAAAAGAACCTTTGTGAAAAACCAAAGTTTCACTCGTGTTTAGATATTTTGGGTCGCGGTCAAAAAGCGTTCGTCCGGCAAAACCAACAACATTTCCGTCAATTCCCATCATGGGAAATATTACACGGCCTTTGAACTTGTCAATGTGTGTGCCGGACTTTGACTGAACAATAATCCCCGCGGCCAACATGTCGTTTATGCTGTATTTCTTCTTGGTGAGAAATCCAAACAGACTGTCCCAGGAATCCGGCGCGTAGCCAAGGTTGAAGGAAAGTATGGTGTCCATTGTTAAGCCGCGTTTTTTTGTAAAATACGCCAGCGCCTTTTTGCCAACGCGGTGCTTTGTGAGAATATAGTGATAATACTGCGCGGCCAAATGGTTGATTTCAAAGAGAACAGCCTTTCTGCTCTTTTCCGGGTCGCCTTTGGCTTTTTCCAGTTTTATGCCAGCTTTATCCGCCAGCTGCTCCAAAGCCTGCGGAAACTCAACACCTTCAATTTTTTGGATAAAGGAAAAAATGTCTCCGGCCTCCCCGCAACCAAAACATTTGAATATTTGCAATTCCGGCGAGACCATGAAAGACGGCGATTTTTCGGAGTGGAACGGGCACAGGGCTTTGTAGTTATTTCCGGCTTTTTTTAGCTCAATGTAGGAGCCGACAATGTCGACAACGTTGAGCTGCCTTTTGATTTGATCGACTTGGTCCACAAGGGTTGTATATCACGAGAATGGGGCGGGTGCAAATGCGGATGGGGGTTTGGGGATGGGGGCGGCGCGCCTTTGCGAAAGCAAAGAAGGCGCGCCGCCATGGACCAGGAGATCATTCAGATAGGTTGATGCCGTCGAATTCGGCGACAAAACTCTTAGCCTCCTCGAACGCATCGGCGTGGGGACCCTGGAACGGCTTCGCGTTTGCCAGGATCATGGTCACATCCCCATCCTGCATAATGTAACCCCCACCTCCGATGACACGAAGCACATACGTGGTAGGTGTCACCGTAGCGCCCGGAGCGCGTACTTCATCAAACATGACCCACACAATCCTCGCGGCACTTTTTGGCATCTCTGCCTCCCTTCGTTTATATCCCGTAGTATAACACTTTGGTTCAACGTTATTCCAAACATGCTTTGTCATTCTGACCAACGTTTTGTCATTCTGAGCGTAGCGAAGAACCCAGCGAAGCGCCCCGCCAGAGGCGGAGCTAGATCCTTCGCTACGCTCAGGATGACGTTTGTTGGCGGAGGGGGAGGGATTTGAACCCTCGTGCGCTTGCGCGCGCATGGTTTTCGAGACCAGCCAGTTTGGCCGCTCCTGCACCCCTCCAGAACACAGGCATTTTGATTTTAGCACATAAATCGTTGACACAAATTATAACGCTTGTTAGTATGTCATCGTGGGAATTACAAAACTCGGGCTTTCAATTACCAATCCAAAAAATGAACTAAACTATCAACACTTAACCTTTCTCATTGACTCCGGCGCTATGTACTCCGTTGTGCCCGAAGCCGTTTTGGAAAAGCTGAACATAAAAGTACAACGCAAAGAAAAGTTTTCACTCATGGATGGTAGCGTGGTGGAAAGAGCGCTGGGAGAGCTGCGTTTCCAATACAAAAATCGCAAAGGCACTGCTCCGGTTATCTTTGGAAAAGACAAGGACCTGACTATACTGGGAATAACGGCCTTGGAAGTTATGGGCTACGGACTAAATCCTCTGGAAGGCAAGCTGACCGAGCTAAAACTCACGTGGTAGGGGGGAACTTACTGTTGTGCTGCAAAACAACCTCGTTGTAATCCATCAAATACTTTGGTGACATAAACACATAAAGAACTCTTCGTTTTACATCTCCGCGCGCTTTCTCCTCATAACCCAACACAGCAATGTTGGCGTTTTTTATCTCAATCTTGTCGGCTGCTTCGTTGTCTTTAAAACCATCCGAATATATTAATTCGGCCACACCCTGCAGCAGCTCCCAGTTTCCTGCACCAAGACCAAGATCGGCAATTGTGTAGAACTTGCCAAACTGCGCCGTTTTTTTATCAACGGTAACGCCGTCCACAGGCATTTGCGAAATCTCAACTCCCAGAGAAGCAATTCCTTCAGCTATATCCTCCTCCATATATTCTCTCGCCCGCGCAAGCTGTTCTTTCGACAACGCGTGCCCTGTGTCGGATAAAAAGCCCGAGACAAATTCCAGTTTTTGACGATTTGCCTCATCAGTCTCTATATTTTCGGCATTTTCGGGAATAAAATCTTTTGGCTTTATAGGCTCGGAATAGCCACCCCAGCGGCCCATTCTTTCCAGCTCGGCATCCGTATACCTTATACCTTTGTCAAAACCTTCTGCACTCATGGAATGATAATATCATCAAATTATACTAAACTCACAGTGGGGCATTTGAAACGTGAATTTAGACATAATAAAAAGCTTCGTGGTATTTTAACAATATGAACATTGGTGAGTTGGCAAATACGAGCGGCAGTATTCTGGAGAGAATTTCCGAAAAGGCCCTGACAATTCCCAATAATTGTGCTTTTCATGCAGAGGCGCTACCCAACGATAAGTTTGACGTCCTATTCGAGGACGGGACAAGTTTATTGTCTTTGTTGCCGGAAGGTGTTCGTTTTGCCCAAACAACCAGCAATATCCCGTCTGCTAATGTTGGCTGGAAAAAAGACGGCACCGTTGAGCTAATGGAAATTGTTGGAAACCCAAGCCTAGTAGCAAAAGAACACCCTCAATATTTGAGCTTATTTTCCCACGAGATAGGACATGTTCTTGCTTTGTTTGAGGAAGCTAAGTTTTGGGCAAATCCCGATATTGCTCCTAAATCAGAAACTGAAACTTTAGCGGATTTGTATCAAAACATTCAATTCTCGCTTTATGCCGGCAGTTTAGCCTGGAAAGTAGAACTTGAGGCGTGGAACCATGGCAAAGTCGTTTACCAGCTGTTTCGCGCACCGGAAGAAGTGTTTCAGGGCGTTATGCAGCTGGGAATTGATTCCTACACCACTGTCCAATCGGGACAGATGCTGCGAGAAATAGAGGAGTATTTATATAAGTTTGGTAGATCTGCTAAAGATATAGATCCAAAAAAGGAGTTTGACATATACGACCCTACCGCCCAAGACTATACAAAAGTGGGGTTTAGCGAATTGATGGGCACACTTGTCCGGTTATCTCAAAGAGAACAGGCTCACGAGTAATTCATGGTGGACCGTGGGGGAATCGAACCCCCGATCTCCGCAATGCGAATGCGGCGCTCTACCAACTGAGCTAACGGCCCATATTCGGGTCTGACCCGGTTCGACCCGATTTAGAGGCGTCATGACAACAACAAGTTTATCACACGAAAACCCCTTCTCAAAACAAAAGGGTTCTAAGGACATATAAAGACAGCGCGAGAAAACACCCCGTTATAAAGGCCAAAATGAGGTCGAACCGGGTCAGACCCGAGGATGAACGTGCCCAAGGCTTTTGCGCTCGCGCAAATACTCAATGTGCTTGTCCCGCTCCTGGGCAAAGCTACCGGCGTCAAACCCGTGTTTCTTGGACAACATGGCGGCAAAGTGTCCGCCAACAAAATGGGGCAAAATAACGTAGGAGGCACCAAGATCGTATAAGCGCAGCGCGTGGTCAATGTCGTGCGCTAATAGAATCACAATTGCCACCTTGTTCATTTGCCGGACTTTTGTGACCAAAAACGCGTTGGCGTCAAAGTCCGGAATCGTTGACACAACCATTTTGGCGCCGGCAAGCCCCAACTCGTCCAAAAACTCGCCGTCCTCGGCGTCGCCGTAGCGGTGGTTAACGCCAATTTTGTCCAAAACTTTTATAACATCGGGGTCAAAGTCAACCACCAAAAAGCTCTCCCCCAGCTCTTTGAAGATTTTCAGGAAGTCGTAGCCCACGCGGTTGCACCCAAACAAAATAACGTCGTAAGCGTCCAAAGAGTCAACTTCCTTTGCGGCGTGCTTCACGTCAAAAATGCCCAAATAGCTGGATGCGCGCACGTACAAAGCGTCGGCCTGGGTTATTAAGTAGGCGGAGACGGCAATGGTGACAAGCGCGACAATTGTAATCACCGACAACACGCTGTTGCCCAAATGGCCAACCTTTATACCAAGCAAAACAAGAATTAGCGAAAATTCGCTGACTTGCGCAAGGGAGATGCCAACATAAAATCCCGTCTTTTTGCCGTAGCCCATGAAGCGCGAAAGTATCATTACAGCTAGCGGTTTGAAAAGCAGCACAAAGCCGGATAAGACAAGCGCCGGGAATAAAACACCCAATAGGCTGTCAACAACCATGTTTGACCCAAGATAGACAAAAAATAAAATGATGAAAAAGTCGCGCAACGGACGGAGTTTGGCCGCAATCTCCTGATTGTACGGCGAAACGGAAAGCGTCACGCCGGCAATTAGCGCGCCTATTTCAACCGAAAGCCCCAAAAAGCTAAAAAGCGTCGCAACGCCAAGCCCCCACCCCATTGAGAACAAAAACAGGTATTCCTGCGAGCGCGCAAAAAAAGTGCTGAGCCTTGGCAATATGTAAAGCGCGACTAAAACTAACAAACCTGTAATGCCCACACCCTTTACCACCAACAGAAGAAGCGATGTTGGCGGCACATTTCCGTTGGAAAAAGCCGACACAAAAATGAGCACGACGGCGGCTGTTACATCTTGCACAAGAAGAACTCCAATTGAAATGCGCCCGTAGAGCTTTTCCAAGTCGTGCCGGTCTGAAAGAAGTTTTAGGACTATTACCGTGCTGCTAAAGGTTAGAGCCATGCCAAGGTACAAAGACTCAATCTGCGAGAATCCAAGGATAGCGGCAAGTATAAAGCCAAATGCAGCGGTGATGACAACTTGGCCCAACCCCATAGACAGCGACGGCTTGCCCACTTCTTTTAAAACCTTTGGACTAAGGCCTAAACCAACAATAAAGAGCAAAATGGCGATGCCAACTTGAGAAAACGCGTTGATTGAACTTTCCGATCCCGTTAGGCCCAAGACCTGCGGGCCAATTAAAATGCCCGTAAGGATGTAGCCGATTATAATGGGTTGTTTGAGCAGGCGCACCACTGCGCAAACCGCGGTTGCAAGGAGAATTATTAGGCTGAGTTCTAAAAATGTGTTCATTGGGACAGTGATTATATTGTACAGGGCGAGGCCTTGAGAGCAAATGCGGGGGTGCATGTTGCGTTCTCAAGACCTCGCCTGTGGGGGAGGATGGCGGGTGGGCTAGGGGAGATAACCGAGCCGGCGCAGGACGTCATCTGGAACGAGGTACGCCGTTTGGGCGGTGTAATCAGTGATGACGAAGTCGGCCGGAGTGTTTCTGTCCAGCCAGATACACTCGTCCTGCTCGCCGTGGACGTCACAGGAAACGCCGTTGGCGACTGCCAAGCGCCACGCGACGTTGCCACCCGGGAAGAGAAAGTAGAGCCGGGCCCAAGACAAACCGGTCGGCAGCGCGGCCGTCTGGACGCGGGTGCTCACGCAACCGTCCAGGCCCACCGGAATGGTGGCCACAATGCCAAAGTTGACGTCCACCACCAAAACGGTCCCCGGGGGCAGCCCGCAACCGTACGCCCCAACGGTGGCCGACGGCGCCGGCGGCGGTCCAGGCTTGGTCGCCGGCGCGTTCGTTGTGGTTGAGCCGGTCAGAACCGCGCCAACGGGCTCCAAAGCCGGCGGCGGCGCGACCACGCACGCGCCGGGGTGGCCGGGCAAATACGGTGCGACTTCTTCGTCCACCAGCACCGTCTGCAGCCCATCCTCGGACTCATAGCAGTAGACAATGTCCACGACTCGTGGGCGCCCTGCGGGCACGGTAGCTTCGGACGCCGTCACCGCCGGGACTACCATCGTCAACACCAGCATCGCCGCGAGCGCGGCTAGTCCTAACTTCTTCATGGTCAAACTCCTTTTCTATTGAGATTGAACCGATTATAACATCCTATAGAAAATTCTGCTGTCTATTCTTGTCATCCGCGCTGCCTCATTGTCATCCCCGCGAAGGCGGGGATCCGATTAAAACATCAACGGTTGTATTTCATAAAGATTGGGGCTCGCTGTAGAAAGAAAAATCCGCATGTACCTTGCGGCACATGCAGATTTTCCTGGCGCGCCCGGCAGGATTTGAACCTGCGGCCTCAGCGTCCGCAACGCTGCGTTCTATCCCCTGAACTACGGGCGCAAATACAAAGCGATTATACAACAATGTATAATGTGCTAAACTTTGGAGGGTTGGCCGAGTGGCCCAAGGCAGCGGTTTGCTAAACCGTGGCGATGTTAAAATCGCCCGTGGGTTCGAATCCCACACCCTCCGCCAGCAAAAAGCGATGCTCACACAAGGTGTGGGTGGCGGTTTTTGCCGGGTGTGGGATTCGAATAGCGCAGGCGCGACGGCGCCGAGCTGGGGTCGCGCGCGAAATCAGCAGATTTCGACGCGTGACCGAATCCCACACCCTCCGCCAAAGTAGGTTGATCCTTGGTGAGGACCAACCTTAAGAAGGATCGTCCCTGATGAACATAAGTACCGTCACAAACTTTTTGGGCATAACAAACACAAAGCAGCAACCTGCGTACGCGGCACCCACCCCACCGGAAGCGCTTGAAAAAGAACCAAAAAAGGTTTTGTTCGCGTGGGAAGCAACTCCAAAAGGCGCAAAAACAATCAGCAAAAAAACCGCGCGGGCGTTAATAATAATAGGCGTGATTGTGGCGCTGGTTTTTGCCGTAATGCAGGAATTTCTTTTAATCATCGCGCTCGCCAGTCTTGTGTTTATTAAATACATCCTCACCGCCGCGCCGCAGGAAACAATAAAGTATGAAATCAGCAATCACGGCGTAACGGTCGCCGGGCAGTTTTACGGC
>Ga0209210_1003350_pt1 | contig 10922 bp, 1 predicted proteins | sample RifGroA1_FD_183991 | JGI IMG/M metagenome (GOLD analysis project Ga0209210, IMG submission 183991) | Contaminated groundwater microbial communities from Rifle, Colorado, USA - Rifle Groundwater A1 (SPAdes) (version 2) | ecosystem: Environmental > Aquatic > Deep subsurface > Groundwater >...
AGGTCGGCTATAGATAAGGTGCCGTCTTGTTCATCGCCAACTGCCAAAGTATTCTCATATAGATATATATTAGTATCAGCCGTGCCGTCGGAAACATACACCCTGTTAGCCTTATTGGCTCCAGTAGAGTAAATAGTGATGGTCTGGCCAGCGGTAGCGGAAACGGAGCTGAATGTGAAAGCACCACTAGTGGCGGTGCAAGTAGTGGTTACAGCCGTACCGCCATTTACTCTCAAAGAAAGATTAGATACCCCTCCACATTGCCCTGGGTCCGTGCCTGATTCATCAGCATCGTAGAACACACCAGCGACAGTAAAGCCACAACTACCCACTGCCCAGTCAGTATTAGAAAGAGTGGAGGTGTAGGCCGTGATAGTGATGCCACTATCCAACATGTCAGTGACATCTACGTTGCGGATGGTATAGGTGCCAGCTCCTGACCAGTTACGCTGAGTGGGGCTGGAGGTGGAGGTGATGACTATATCATCAGTTACATCAGTACATTGAGCAGCGTCGCTGCTACTGAATATGGCAATACCGGCGTTCACAAAACCACCGCCAAGTTTTAAGTCACCAGTTGAAATATTATTCCACTTGCCAGCTGAAGCTATATCAACTGCTGTACCAGTGACACCAGTATCCCCGGCCCAAACATTATAAGCGCCTTGAATTAGTTCGCCATCAGTAATGGTCAACCTGCCATTTACTCGTAAATGGCCAGTGAGAGTAACATTGTCATTAGCGTCCGTACCTGATGTTTTATCAATTATCAAATTGTAAAAATCCTTGGTAGCACAAGAGGTGTAATCGGTACAGGAAGAATCCAGGTTGACTGAAGAAATGCCTGCAAGATATACGGTGGAAGTACCTTCAGTTAAGGTGCCAGAATTTGTATAAGTACCATTTATTGTAGCTGGGCAAGAATTAGCAGGCGAGAAAACACCTGAAGCATTAATTGTTAAGTTAAGGGTACCTACACATGAATCATATGTACTATAATCAGCTGTTTGGTTTGCATTGATTATTAAATTATTAGCCACACCAATACCGTATCCAAGCGTAGTTGTGGCGGTGCCTGTACCATCACCAAAAGTCAAGTTATAGAAATCTATTGCCACCCCATGATTCATGCTGCCGTTGCCGTCAATCAAGAAAGTTCCACCAGTCATATTAATATCACCCGTACCAGCAAACACTACATCACCACCGTTAACAGTTACATTATTCGTTCCTTGCAATATTGTTCCGTTACCTATAGATAAATCTCCGGTTATTACAATATTTGAACTGGTAGTCAACGAAACTGTGCCAGACAAACCAAGATCCCCGCCTACTGTAGTAACAGCGCAAGTGACGGTACCGCTGCCGGTGAAATTCAAGTGATGGTAAGCCACCACTTTGCAATTCGGAGCCGCGGCGGTGTAGTTAACAGTGTTGCCTGAAGCTGTCGCTGTTAAGGTGGTAATGGTTGGGGCTGAGGCAAAGCCGATGTTAAGTACCCCAGAAGCATTATTAGTTAAGGTGCCAGCGCCAGACAGGGCAGTATTCACAGTGACCGTGCCATCAATGCTAGCCGTACCTGAAACTGCTAAAGTACTATATGTCACAGCCTTTACTGTTTGACCGGTGCCGGAATAAGTAACCGTGTTGGCATTAGTGCCAGCATCTAATGTCCCGGCGCCGGAAAAAGGCGTGGCCGCACTTAAGGTCAGACTTGAGCTTGCACCTTGAGTCCAATTACCCGTTAGAGTTAGCGTGCCATTAACTGTAGTTGTGCCACCGGTATAATTGTTGCTGGTGGTGCCACTACTTATAGTTAAAGCTCCGCCAAAGGTAGCGCCGCCCGCGCCCGCGCCCGCTAAATTGCCAATTAAGGCAGCTGCCCCGGTACCAGTGTTAAACAAGTTGGCACTGCTTTGGGTGATGCCAGCACCAAAACTGGTGGGTGGATTTTGCCCGGAAAGGTCAAAAGTGCCGCCGGCATTTACAGTAACAGTGCCAGTAAACGTACGCGTGCCAGTGGCGCCGGTAATAGTATTTATTGTACCAGTTACGCTAGTAGTGCCACCAACAGTAAAGGCATAATTATCCATTGATAAAATACCAGCGGTCACGGTTAAGTTGCCTGACATGGAAACAATGCCGCTATTCACAAAAGTTTCTGAGCCGTTATTCAGGGTTATATTATTGTAAGCGGTAGAGGCTGGAATGGTGGTGTTACCCGAACCATAATTACCGGTAAAAGCAAAGGTGGAAGTGTCAGTGGAGTCATTTAAAGTACCTGTTAGAACGAGGGGTGTACCGGTAGTGCCTGAGAGGGTCCAGGTTTTGCTTTTGGCATCTAGGGTTTGGTAAGCGCCGATGGTTTCAGTGCCCCCTACAGTTACGCCACCAGAACCAGTTGCCACAGAATTAACTCTGGTAATTCTGCTATTAGCTATAGCTACAGAATCCACATAAATATAAGCGCCATTAGCTGGAGCAGCGCCTCCTGAGTATAACCCGACCAATACATGAGTTATATTCTCTGCTGTTTCATTACCTGATAATACCGAGGCCGCTAAATCACCATCAACCCACAACTGCCCCCCACCATTAGCACCAGTGCCCTTTATCCATGATAGCTCCATATAATGCCAAGCATCTAAGCTGAAATTGGTAGTTGAATTTGTATAGTCAGAATTAGTTTGAAGTCTCCAACCAATAGGCACCCCACTTTCATTATTCTCTAACCAGACAAATGACCTTGATCCCCAGGTGCTGGAAGTTAATTCAGCCATGGCATGTAAAGCGTTTGCGCCAAAACTATAACCTGACGGAATGTATAGCCACCAACCAACATAAGTATCAGTGGTTTGGGTTGTTATATCTTCTTGTCCATTAATATCAGTCGTAGAACCATTAAAAAGTAATTTATAACCATAATTTCCTTCCTTTTTAGCAGAAGCATCAGCCGTTATGGCTCCGGTAATGCCACCATTGAATTGGCTGGTGTCGCCTGTCTCAGCATTCATAGTCGCAATCTCATTACCCTCGGCCGGTGAAGTAAACTTTAGATTATTAAACGTCCACGCAGTATTGCCGCCAAAATTGCCGGAATTGGCAGCATAGAAAGTGCTGGGGCTACTCATGGTGATAGTGCCGTCGCCAGTGACTGCCCCATAAACTGTTACGTCAGTAGTGCCGGAAAGCGTGGCGTTGGTATCTACAACCAAATCACTATTAATTGTAGCTGCATCAGCAAAACTCCAGCCACCACTAGCTCCATTGAAAGTAACTGAATCAAAATTCTCTCCCCCATCGGCAATTGTGTGTCCAACCGCAGTGGCGGTAAAAGTGGTAATCTGGGTAGTGGTGGCTGTAAATGTTCCTTCATTATTAAAGTCGCCTCCGACTGACAAAGCGTTGGTACCCATGTTAAGCGTACCGGTGCCATCAATGTGTATGTCGCCGTCCTTCACTGTATCTGTGCCGTCAGATGATGGGTTGGTAGTTATAGTGCCAGCTGGTGTGAAATTATCTGCATCATTGATGTGGAGCTCAACTCCGTCTTCCACAATAAGCGTATCGGTAGCGGCATCTGTAGCATCAAACAGCATGTTAGTATCATCTTGGTCGCTATCATAACAAGTGGCGTCATTCCCCACTCCACAAAAAAGGTCGGCTATAGATAAGGTGCCGTCTTGTTCATCGCCAACTGCCAAAGTATTCTCATATAGATATATATTAGTATCAGCCGTGCCGTCGGAAACATACACCCTGTTAGCCTTATTAGCGCCAGTAGAGTAGATAGTGATAGTTTGGCCAACAGTCGCGCTAACAGAACTAAATGTGAAAGCACCACTAGTGGCGGTGCAAGTAGTGGTCACAAGTCCTGAGCCGTTAACGCGCAGAGCCAGGTTTGATACGCCACCACACTGGCCCGGGTCTGTACCTGTCTCATCAGCATCATAGAACACGCCAGCTACAGTAAAGCCACAAGACGCTTCAGCCCAATCGGTGTTCGAAAGAGTAGAGGTGTAGGCTGTGATAACAATGCCACTATCTAACATGTCGGTGACGTTCACGTTCCGGATGGTGTAGGTGCCTGCACCAGACCAGTTACGCTGAGTAGGGCTGGAGGTGGAGCTGATGACTATATCATCAGCTACATCAGTACACTGGGGTTGGTTGTTAGAGTTGAAAACCACTGTACCGGCGCTAGCAAATCCACCACCAAGTTTTAAGTCACCAGTTGAGATGTTGGTCCACTTGGCTGAGGCATCAACAATAGAAACAGCTGTGCCAGTAGCGCCCGTGTCCCCTGCCCAGACGTTGTAAGAAACTTGGATAAGCTCACCATCGGTGATGGTTAGTCTGCCATTAACCCTTAAATGGCCAGTCAAGGTAACGTTGTCGTTCCCATCTGCGGCGTCGGTTTTGTCTATATAAAGGTTGTAAAATTCTTGATTGGTACAAGAAGTGTAATCAGCGCAGGATGAGTCTAGGTTGACGCTAGTTAGACCGTCTAAGGTCAGGGTAGAGGTGTTCTCTGTTAAGCTACCAGCGTTGGTATATGTTCCGGAAACCTGCCAGTTAACCGAAGAGGAGGCTGAGAATATGCCTTGGCTAGCTATAGCGAAGTTAACTGCATCTATGATCCGGTCATTGGAAGTTTCATTATCAAAAGTGATGGTTTGCGTGCCAGTGTCACCAAATGTCATCGTGCCGTTCACAATTATCTGCCCAGTACCAGCGTTCGTGGTGATAGTGTAAGGTGTGGCCCCGCTGGAGTTGTTGAACTTAAGGTTATTAAAGGTCCAGTTATTAGTGCCTGAATCAGAACCAAAGTTTTGAGCTGCGCCAACTAATTGCAGGAATGTACTGGTGCCTGACATTGTTACGGTACCACCCCCAGTAACATTGCCATTAACGGTGATATTATTGGTACCAGCAAGAGTTGTTCCCGAGCCAACTGATAGATTGCCGATTACGGCAATGTCAGAACTGGTAGTCCAAGAAACAGTGCCGCTTGTACCAAGATCACCATTCACAGTTGTAACTGCACAGGTCACACTGCCGCTGCCGGTGAAACTCAAGTGGTGGTAAGCTACCACTTTGCAATTTGGAGCCGCGGCGGTGTAGTTAACAGTGTTGCCTGAAGAAGTTGCAGTCAAGGTGGTGATTGTAGGAGCTGAGGCAAAGCCAATATTCAAAACAGCCGAAGCGCCACTATTAGTTAGAGTACCAGTGCCGGAGAGATCCGTTGTCAGTGTGGTAATACCATTATTGGTTACAGCGCCAGTGCTAGTTACTGCCAAGGTGGCAGCAGAAAAAGTGTAAGCAGTGTCGTTGATTAATGCAGTACCGGTGCCAAGGGATGCTGTGCCTGTAACGGCCACGCTTGAGGTAGTGGTCCAACTGACACTGCCGGAAAGGCCAACATTGCCATTAACAGTAGTAACAGCACATGTAACCGAACCTGAGCCGGTAAAGTTCAGGTGATAATAAGTCACCACTTTGCAGTTAGGTGAAGCGGCGGTGTAGTTAACAATATTGCCCGAAGCGGTGGCGGTTAAGGTGGTGATTGTCGGAGCGGAAGCAAAGCCGATGTTTAAAGTATCGCTAGCACCTTGGGTAAATGAACCGGTGCCGCCGAGGCCAGTACTGATTGTAACGGTACCGTTATTGGTCATGGTACCGGTTGAGGTCACCGTAATAGTGGCAGCAGTTAAGGTGAAAGCACCATTAATCATGGTGGTACCAGTGCCAACAGTTAAGGTATCGGTAATAGCTACGCTGGAAGTTGTGGTCCAGCTCACCGTGCCGGATAAACTAATATCATTAGTAACTGTTGTGACGGCACAAGTGACCGTGCCTGAACCGGTGAAGTTTAAAATATCGTAGGTGGTAACTTTGCAGTTAGGTGAAGCGGCAGTGTAGTTAACAATGTTATTGGCAGCAGTGGCGGTTAAGGTGGTAATGGTTGGGGCCGAAGAAAATCCTATGTTCAGACCATTAGCGTTGATAAACTCGCCAGTCCCAGCCAAACCTGTACTTAAAGTCACCGTGGCATTATTAGTAAATGTGCCGGTTCCGTTTACCGTCAATGTAGCTGCCGAGAAATTAATCAGCCCTGAATTATAGGTAAACGATGTGCCGGTGCCAACAGTGAAATTACCGGCAACTGCTAAATTGCCACCTCTAGCCCAGCTGACGGTACCGGAAAGCTCAACATTGCCATTAACAGTAGTAACAGCACATGTAACCGAACCTGAGCCGGTAAAGTTCAAGTGATGATAAGTAACATTGGCACAAGTTTGGGTGGCACCAGCGTAATCAACCGTGTTGCTGTTGGTGCTCGCAGTAAACGTACCAGCGCCGGAAAAAGGCGTAGCCGCACTTAAGGTCAGATTTGAGCTTGCTCCTTGAGTCCAGTTGCCAGTTAAAGTTAAGGTGCCAGTAACAGTGACAGTGCCTGTATTGTTATTAGTCAGGGTAACGCCTGTGCCAATACCAACAGTACTGCTAAAAGTAATGGAATTAGCGCCAGCTAATGACTGGGAAGCTGTGGTAGTGAAAGTTGCAGGCGAAGCAATGGTAATGGTACCGCCGCTGCTGTTTGTAAAACCGCCTTGGAATTCAACTGAACCGCCACCAACGGTAAATCCTGCACCATTATTAATAGTCACAGCGCCAGTCAAGGTTTTAACCCCACCGTTACTCAAGGCTAGCGTACCACTTGTCCCGCCGCCGACGGCAGTCGTACCTGAAACGCTCAAATCATAGTTAGCGCCAGTGGTTAAAGTTGTGCCGTCGCCAATAGATAAGTTCCCAGTGATATTTGTAATGCTGGCGCCGGTCGTAACATTGGCTGTGCCAGATAATGTCAGATTGCCAGCTAAGGATGTAACCGAAGCAGGCAAAGAAATCGTATTAACGCCAGTGCCGCTAAAAGCTAAATGCCAATAAGGATTGGTGGCTGGGGCATGAACTGTTTGAGCAGTGCCAGTATAGTTAATAGTGTTGGCAGCTGCGGCTGGAGTCAAAGTGGTGATAGTTGACGTTCCTGCAATATTTAAAGTGCCACCTGAGTTATTGGTCAGATTGCCAGCTCCTGATAAAGCAGTATTAACAGTCACAGTGCCGCTGATACCGGCAGTCCCCGTAACATCTAAGGTGATATAAGTTATAGGTTGAACTGTTTGGCCAGAACCAGAATACCTAACAGTATTGCCAGCGCCTGTCGCCGTTAAAGTGCCAGCGCCAGAAATAGCTGTGGACGCACCCAACACTAAAGTATTGGTAGTTGTACCTTGGGTCCAGTTGCCAGTCAAAGTTAAGGTGCCAGTAACAGTGACAGTGCCTGTATTGCTGTTGGTCACGGTTACACCTGTGCCAATGCCAACTGTACTGCTAAAAGTAATGGAGTTAGCGCCATTAATAGTTTGTGAAGCTGTAGTAGCAAAGGTAGCTGGTGAAGCAATGGTAATAGTTCCACCACTGCTGTTCGTAAAACCGCCTTGGAATTCAACTGAACCACCACCGACAGTAAAAGTGCCGGTACTGTTAATAGTTACAGCGCCAATCAATACTTTGGCCCCACCATTACTTAGAGCCAGATTGCCAGTACCATTGGTCGTAGTCGTGCCAGTTACTTGCAAAGTAAAGTTCGCCCCAGTAGTGAAAGTAGTGCCGGTGCCAATTGTCAGGGTGCCGGTAACCGCGAGGTTGGCGCCAGTGGTCCAACTTACAGTACCGCTGGTCTCTAAGTTGCCGGAAACAGTTGTAACCGCACAAGTCACAGTACCTGAGCCAGTGAATTTCAAATGATAATATGTAACTACCTTGCAGGTTTGAGTGTCACCAGCGTAATCAACTGTGTTGCTGTTGGTGCTAGCGGTAAATGTTCCACCACCAGCAAATGGTGAGCCCGAGCCAGCAATTAATTTCAAAGTTGAACCATTGCCTTGGGTCCAGGCGCCAGTTAAGGTCAATACACCAGTCACAGTTACCGTACCAACTGTATGATTGTTGGTGGTGGTGCCGCTTAAAATATTAAGAGTCCCACCAAAGGTAATGCCGCCAGCACCATTGCCGTTCAGGTTGCCAACCAAAGTAGAGGCGCCTGAACCAACATTAGCTAAGACTGTGCTGTTATTAATAAGGCCAGCGCTAAAAATAGTCGGCGGATTTTGGCCTGACAGGTTAAAAGTACCATTGGCATTAACTGTTACCGCGCCAGTAAAGGTACGATTGCCGGTAGCGCCACCCGAAGTATTAAGCGTGCCAGTAATTGAAGAAGTACCATCTACAGTAAAAGCCGCATTGCCCATGCTGAAAGTACCGGCTGTTATGGTAAGCGCATTCTGCACGGTCATGGCGCCAGTATTAATCCAGCTACCCCCACTGTCATCAAAAGTTACGCCGCAGAAATTGGCACCGCCCGGAACAATATCAAAACCAGCAGCTGTAGCGGTAAAAGTGGAGGTTTGCGAGCCGGCCGTACAAGAGAATGCGCCGGCATTCACAAAATCGCCCCCGACCGAAAGCGCGTTCGTACCCATGGAAAGGGTACCGGATGCCTGAATACCAATATCGCCAACCAAGCCAGCGGCTGAACTGGAAGCTGAAGTGGTTACCGTGCCACCAGGCGCAAAAGTATCGCCTGTCCACACCAATAACTTATGCGTGAATGATGAATTGGTGTTGCCGGTAAAACGGATGTTACTATTGTTGTCGCTATCGTAAGAATTTAGGTTTGTGTTAGTGATATTAGAACCGTCGTCGCTGCGCACAATGACGCGCCCTTTATACAAATCAACGTCTAAAGCAGTAGTACCATCATCCGCCCTCGTAACTGCTGCCGCTCTATCCCCATCCGTGGCGGTATCAATAAATATTGTTAAAATACTACCAGTAGCAATGCCAGTTACGTTGCTGAAGGTAAAATCGTTCGTTGCGCACGAAGCCGCGCTGCCCCACAGCGAACTGCCAACCGCCAAACGAATGGAGAGTGCTGCACAACTAACGCCTGTCGTGCCTTCATCAGAATAAAGCGTGCCGGAAATGGTTTTAGCGGCCGCAACGTTATAAGTAATAAGGAGCGCGACTTGGTCCGAGCCAATATCTGTGTCACCACTGGCGGAGTTGGCCGTGTAAGCATCCATACGCATGCGCAATGTAACTTGAGTACTGGATGCTTGGTAACTAGAGGCGACGCTTTGAGCGGCATCTGCATTCCTGGAAGTCCAAGAGCCAGCGCTGGGGTTGCTTAACGTATAGTCTGCTTCCAAATCGGCAGCCCCGCCTGTTAAGACACCTGTTGTATTTGCGCTGTCATAAAGCTTGACTCCCCAACTGGCGCCGGAATCTGCACCAGAGACATTAGTAATTACCTTGTAATAAAAAGAAGCGTCTACATCTGTCACAGTTGCTCCTGAGGGTACGCCCATGGCTTCCCAAGTCATGGTTTTATAAAAGTAACCAGTGCTTCTTTTTTTACGACCAGTAACATCGGCGTGAACCGAACCTGATGGATTACCATCACCGCTTACCCACCCTTGCGCACAGGTACCCGTACAGACTTCACTGGTCCATGCAAAACCATCTATTGATGCTGCAAAAGCAGCAGTATAAGTAGTTTGATCAGCCTTAGCTTCTTTGATATCAGAAAGTGGTGACTGTGGGAAATATAAAACACTGGAAGCAATTAAAAAACCCACCCACATAATAAGGATGGATCTGGTAGCGTGTGCTAAACACTGGCGCTTAACCTTATATGAAGTCTTGCCAAAAAATCTCTTCAATATTCTGCCAGGAAGCAAAACAATTTGCCTCAAACTCTCAAGGTAAATATTGCTCAAATTTACAAATTGTCGTGCCAGCCGAAATTCGTCAACTGGTGACTGTCTCCTGCCCATAGGATTCAGGGTGATTTAGTTTGTTTTTATTTAAGACTAACATTGGTTATTATAGCACGATTTAATGGGTTTGTCTAGCCCAAATTGACACTAAACTTGTTATGTTATAATCTGCAGTTACATATATGCAAAATCCATCAAAAACTACACTAGATGATTTGGCCACAATGGTTAAGGGCGGCTTCGACAACATGGATAGCCAATTTAAGGGTGTACATGACCAATTTAAAGGTGTAAACAAACGGTTAGATGACTTGGAAAAGGGCCAAGAGGAAATTAAGCTGAGGCTTGATAATGTGGCTTATAGATTTGAGTTGGTTGAATTGCAAAGACGCGTGGAAATGGTGGAAAAGAAAGTGGGCATAAATTATCAGAAATAATAGAATATTTTGAATGTGCTAAAGTCCGTTCGCCAGTCGGCGAAGCGGATTTTTGTTTTATTTTGACATTTGAATTTTGAAATTTGACATTGTTAGTTACTTTATCCTCCCAATTCCCCACTCCCCTCACCGGCCACGGGCTCAGTAGTGATTTCTGTGGTCGGAGCAGTTTCAGTGACCGTAGTTTCAGTTTGAGTTTCGGTAGGTTGCGTTTCAGTGGTTGTGACAGTATCAGTTGGTGTTTCGGTTTCAACCTGCGGTTGATCAGCCGGAGGCTGAGGAGTTTCTTGGGTAGTTTCACCTGCAACTTGCGGTTCGGGTTCGGGCTCAGGTGTAGACTCATCAGGTTCTGGTGCTGGTGGTGTTGGCTGAGGCTCGCTATAAACGACTATTGTTTGCCCGCTTGTTTCGTAACCTGCTGGTTTACCAGTTACTAAGTAGTGAACAATGGCAGAAGCGGGCGTACCATCCAAGTTGGCAGCCTTAATTACTACGCCGGTGTAATTCTGATTTTCATCACGCATCCAGTGCGAGATCTGCGCAATCACCACTTGCTCGCCTTCTGGAGTTATTTGTACTGAGGGCTTACCAGTACCTAAGTGATTGGTGAACTGCACTTCAGCTAAGCCTTGCGCGTTAG
>Ga0209210_1003352_pt1 | contig 10920 bp, 18 predicted proteins | sample RifGroA1_FD_183991 | JGI IMG/M metagenome (GOLD analysis project Ga0209210, IMG submission 183991) | Contaminated groundwater microbial communities from Rifle, Colorado, USA - Rifle Groundwater A1 (SPAdes) (version 2) | ecosystem: Environmental > Aquatic > Deep subsurface > Groundwater >...
AGAACATATTCATTAGGCATAGCAGGGCACAACAGCCGCAAAAATGAATTAACAACTGCCTTAATACGCAATGGTTATAATATTAATAATGATAGTGAAGTTTTTGTTGGAGGCAAAAAATCAGAGAAACAATTTTATATCCCTTCTTATAATCCCTTTACAGGAGATTGGACAAACTTTGATAGCAGAGTGCCAGTAGCAGAATTTTACAAAATACAAAGAGAAAGAGACACTATTGATGGTTTTTGGATAAATCCTAATTTTTCAGAAAAGGGCAATAATCATTTAAACAGCAGACTTGAAGAATATCTTAAACTTCTCCAGCCAATCGAATAATTATTTTTCTTTCTATTTTATTTAAATTCTTAATGCAAAGATTATAGGTGCTTTACTTTTAATTTACTTAGATGATTTTATTCAAACATTGTTTATCATCTCTTTTTCGTCTTCTTTCTCTTCTTTTTCATCCTTTTTCTCTTCGCCTTTTTTTATCACAAACTCTGCTTTCAGAATATCTCTGAATTTTGAATTTATCATATCAATAAGGGGTTTGAAAAATTCCTCACACTCAATATTTATTTTGTTTTCTTCAATTTCCAGCTTAACCTCTTTTCCAAGAAAGTATTTTGCAACTGCCTCTGATTTTTCTTTTAAGTCATCAACTTTTCTTTTTATTTTAAATTTATAAGTTACGACTTTTCCTGCAAGAGGATTATTAAAATCACACAATACTCTTCCTCCTGAAACACTTATAACCTTTACAAGGGTATTATCAAGCGCTAGCATCATTCCTGCACGAGGATGAATTTCTTTTTCAGTAAATGCATTCATAGGAATTAATCTTACCAGCTCTTTTCTTCTTTCTTTAAACGCATCTTTTGGCTCAACTTCTGCATTATAATCTTTTCCAATTTCCTTTTCTTCAAGTGCTTTGTCTAATCCAGGAATAACCATTTCCTGCCCGACGCAGATTATGAACGGCTTTGCATCAATTTCAAGCCCTGATTTTTTTGCATCTTCTTTTATGTTTGTGTCAAAAATTTCTCCGCCTTTGACGCTTCCTGTAAATTCCAATTCAATAAAATCGTTTTTGCTTATCATTTTTATAAAAGCATAAACTAGTTATTTAAACTTTCTTATTAATACATTTAATCTTATAATCTATAATCTCTATTTATTTGCATAATGCCAAATTAAATAGCTAAACTTCAATGAAAAACAATAATCTCAATTAAACAACCAAGAAGATTATCAAAAGAATGGCAGAGTTAGAGAAAAAATCAAACAGACAAAACAAAGACAACCTTTATAAATCTATTTTCTTAATTCATATAATGGCTTATAAATTAATTGATGCCACAGAAATCAGGAACGGCACAGTTGTTATGATTGAAGGAGAGGCGTGCACTGTAAGAAGTTATGATGTTAGTAAGACGGGCAAGCACGGACATGCTAAAGTAAGAATGGAAGCAATTGGAATAACTGACGGAAAAAAAAGAGTTCTTGTAAAGCCAGGACACGAGAGATTTGAAGTTCCTATGATAATAAAAAAGAAAGCGCAAATTCTTTCGATTTCAGGCAAAAAGGCAAGTGTGATGGATATGGAGAGTTTTGAATCATTTGATATGCCTCTTCCAGAAGAGCTTGATGAACCATTGAGTGAAGGAGACCAGGCAGAATATTGGGATATAGAGGGAAAAAAAATAATAAAGAGGAAAATGTAAAATGGCAAAAATTCCAGCAGCACAGGCGAGAATGTTCAAGAACACTTTTTTATGCAAAAGATGCGGAGCAAAGGTAAGAGTTCAAGCAAGAAAAATATTAGAGGGTAAGGTTCAATGCAGGAGATGCAAGAAAAAAGCATTTCGGGCAGCGAAAAAAGGATAAATCAGAAAGATAAATTAAGGTGAAAATGTTATTCGGACAAGATTTTATGTTTTATGATATAGCATTATTAATTCTATTCTCAATAGCATTGGCTGTTTTCTTGATAGTTAAAAGAAAAAGAGTGGATAGAGAAGGAATTATGTTTCTTTACAGGACAAAATGGGGGATAAAACTTATGAATTATATTGGAGGAAAATTTGCAAAACCCCTTAATGTTATAAGCTATATTGCCATCTTCGCAGGATATATCCTTATGATTTCTATTGTCTATCTAATAGGAACAATAGTTTATGCTTATTTTAAATTTCCCCAGATAGTGAATGTTATAAAAGTTCCGCCAATAACCCCTATTTTTCCATATTTTACAAAAGTGTTTAATATAGAGAGCTTATTTCCGCCTTTTTATTTTAGTTATTTTATAATTATCGTCGGGCTTACAATGTTTGTCCATGAATTTTCGCATGGAATCTATATGGTTCTTCATAAAATAAAAATAAAATCAACTGGCTTTGCATTCTTCCTTATATTTCCCGGAGCTTTTGTTGAGCAGGATGAAAAGCAGATGAATACAAAAAGCAAAAGAGCCCAGATGTCTTCTCGCATTAATTTCTTATCTACTGCTGATATTTGTATTTACTTCTTTTTTTGTTCCATCAGGCGCAGTTTTTAATATGTATCCTGTTGTGGCAATCAATGTATCACAGATTGATTCTATTAATGGATACAATGTTTCCGGCATGTCTTCACAGGAATTGATTTCATTGATAGATGATAAAACGATTACAGATTCTAAAATAGGAAGATTAAATTTAACATCAGTTTCAATACAAAATAATTTATTTTTCCTGCCTGCCGAAAATTTAAAGAACTCTTTTGTTTCGTCCGGGCTTGCAGAGGCGTTTATTGATTCTCCGTCGATAAAAGCCGGATTTCCAGAAGTTAATCCAATAAGTCCTGCAGCAATTACAAGCATAAACAATATTCCGGTTAAAAATTATGATTCTCTTTCAGAAGAGCTGGCAAAATATTCTGTCGGAGACAGAGTTTCTATTACAGTCAAAAAAAATGGGATTTCTGAAGATTTTAATATTGCATTTAAAAAAAATCCAGTTACAGGCGCGCCGTTCATAGGAATTTCATTTTATGACAGCTCAAATGACCTTTTCGGATTTTACAAAGACAAAAATACTCTGTACGAGCCGATAAACAATTCAGATACTGCAGTTTTATTCAGGGATTTTTTCTGGTGGATGGCTTTAATCAATCTTTTCATTGCCTTGTTTAATATGCTTCCTGTTGCAATTCTTGACGGAGGAAGATTCTTCTATTTGACAATTCTTGGAATTACAAAATCAGAGAACATCGCGAAGTTCATTTTTAAATGTTCAAATTATATAATCTTGGGAGCATTTTTAGTTCTTCTCGCAAGATGGTTTTTTCTTGTGGTCTGAACTCCAAAAGATTATTTTATTTTTCTAACATCCCATTCTTTTTCCTTATTTTAAGTTTGTTAATGGGTGTTTTTATTTTATCTTTATTAAATTTATTCAATGTTTAATTAAATTATATAAATTCCAATGTATAACCCAATTAGCAGATTTGAAAAAAATAAAACTGAGCGAAGCGAAGCAAATTCATCAGGCGAGCGAGGCGAAGCCGAGCGAGCCAATATTAATTCAAGTAATCTTTTACAAATAAACAATTCCGTCTTTTGTAAGCGCGACAAATCTTATTCCTGCAGGCAGTGATAACAGCGCAGAAATAAGCGCCATGTGCTCTTTTCCTGTTCCAGAGGCAATTGAAAGTGCAACTTCTGTTCCGTTAATTTTCCCCTTAAGTTTCTCAAGAATTTCTTTTTTCAGTTCAACAAGTTTTTTATTAGTATCTATTTTAATAAACTCTGAGGGTTTTTCTGTTGAAAATCCGCTTGCAAATTCATCTCCAAGAAGAATTATTTTGTCCCACTCTCCTTGCTTTACAAGTCCTGATATCTGCGCCCATGTTCCTTTTCCTGAGCTTAAAAGTCCTATAAATTCCATAAATAAGTTATAACCATTACATTTATAAGTTTTTATATCTCAATTAATATATAATAAAAATTAAATAAAATAAAAAATATGGCGAGAAAATGGTGAGAAATGGTTAAGGAATCTCCAATAAGTGAAATTATTCTCAGGAAGTATGAACGCCCGTATAACTTAGATAAAAGGCAGCTTATAAGGAAAATATGCCTTTCACTTGGGCTTTTGCAGCCAGGCGACGGAAGAGATGTTATAATTGATATCCTTATGGTACTTAATGAAGAGTCCAAAAACAAGGTGAAACTTGACTCTTCGCAGATAATTGAGAAAGTGGAAACTTTGAGAAAGCAGAATAATCTGGAATTAAAAGGGCTTGCAGAATCCAATATAAGGCGTCAGCTAAAGCGCCTGCGTGATATGATGATAGTGGAAAAGCAGAATAATCTATATTCCTTGTCAGAATTTGAATCACTTCATTCAATATTCAAGGATAAAATTGAAAAGTTCCTTATTGCGCCGAGCGTTGAGAGAATAAAGGATTATTTGGCAGAGCTTGAGAAGGCAGGGCAATAATTTTTATAAAGGCGAAATCCCGGGATAATTTATGAAAAATGAGTATGATGAAGAGAATTTTAAGAAATTTAGATATTCTGTCTTGGCAGGGATAATTGGAGGATGTATTGTGGCAATATCTATTTCAATAAAAACGACCACTGGGACTTGGTATTCAGAAGTATTCTGGACAATTATCACATTCGCTATTTTATATGTTTTGTCTATGTGGTGGTGTAAAATCTGGATGTTTAGAAAGAGAAATAAATAAGTACAATCGGTAGATTTTTAAGTAATCTCTTCTTAAATAACCTATGAAAAACACAAGAAATTTAATTTTAGGAATAGTTATTGGTATTGTGGTTATTCTTGTTCTAATATTCTCCTTAAACAATTTAAGTACCAAGAATAATGTAAAAGAAAGTCCAAATATAGAAATTGCATGCTCTTTTTCACAAAATCCAGATACTGCTAATTCCCCTACAAACGCAATTAAATGTAAATTCAGAAATTATGGAGGAGATGGGGAAGAATGTTTCTTAATTGGAGAATATAAGGTAGTTAATGGTAGTAAAGAAGATTTTTTAGGAGAAAGTAATCTATGTTCTGGAAATCTATCAATAGGAGACTATTGGTCAGATTATAAGTATATTTACAATTCTAAATCTTGGGAAGATTATAATCTCCAAGAATGGGCTGGTTGGGCTTGTGGTGTCGGTGTGGAAATGGATTGTTTGTATCAAAATAATATAGAGAGGGTTACATATAGAATTAAAACTTCTCAAATCAATTAAATTCATTATAATAATGTGTTACAAAAAATCTATGTTTGGTATAGAATAGGGGTTAGGACTTATTCAGTTGTCTTCTCTTTAATACTCAAACCAAAATTATTAAACAATAAAGAAAGATTACGATAATTAAAGAATCTATCTCCAGAGTTTTCAAATAAGAGTGATTCCATAAAAAGGTCATATGCATCCTTAATTCTAAGATTAAAATACTCAACAAACATTATAGTATCAATAGCCTTCTGTTGAATTAGTAAAGCAACATACTCATAAAAGTCAAATAGTATTTTATCTGATTGAATAATAACTTCAATCTTTTCTTCTCCTTTCTTAGCTTTGTTAAAAGATTTGTTATATTCCCTTATTCTATCAGAAATGTATCTCTCTTCTTTGTATAACTCACAGAATAGATTATTTTGCTCAATTAATTGATTTGATTTTATAGCTTTATGAGATAGGAATATAGATACACCGGTTAGTAAAAATCCAAAGAATGCGATAAGAATATTAGAGATTATACCAAAATCCATACTTCTTCTTGGCAACTATCCTCTGAGAAGAGGGGCCCTTTTTAGAGTTACATATCTTTTTAGTAAAACCCTTAACCTTTGTTGTAAACAATCCATTTCGCCTAATATAAGGTTTTACATTTATTTTTATACATTTATTTGCCATATTTACCCCTAAATTGATATCATTTTCTTCTTTATAATCTTTACCATGTTTAAAAATGGTTTTCATCTGAAGTTTGCTTGACAAAATCGAAAATCAACAGCTTTAAAAACCCCATTTCATACACAATAATATCGTACTACATCGCTTGAAGTGCATATTCTGCGCACAGGCGCATAGGTAGAAGATAATAGATAAGAGAAAAACCTCTTGTCAAGGGAGATAAATAGAAAATGGAGCAATTTCCTGTTGAAAAAGCAGTAAGCGAACTGAAAAAATCAGAAGAAAGAAAGTTCAACCAGACAATTGATTTAATTGTAAATCTTAAAAAGTTTGATGTTAAAAAAACTCCGCTTAATTTTATCATAACTCTGCCGAATAAAGTGAAAGAAAGAAAAGTATGCGGTTTCATAGAATCAAAAAGTTCCATTATAGATACTATTCCAAAAATTTCTTTTTCTAAATACAAAGATAAAAAACAGATGAAACCACTAATAAAAAAATATGATTTTTTTATTTCATCTGCGCAGAATATGCCTGCAGTAGCCACTTCATTTGGAAGAGTTTTAGGCCCTGCTGGAAAAATGCCGTCGCCTAAATTAGGAATTGTGCTTTCAGATTCAGAAGAAGAAATTAAAAAATTAGTGGATAAAATTAAATATATTGCGCGAATACAGCCAAAAGAACCATCGATAAAAATACCCATAGGCCAGATTGCAATGTCTGACATGGAAATCTCGGAAAATATTCATTCTGCAGTTGCCTCAATAATCAACGAGCTTCCGAATAAAAAGGAAAATGTCCGTTCAATTATGATTAAACTTACAATGAGCCGTCCGATAAAACTTGAAATTTAAAATTTAAAATGGCATCTTTAAAAAAATCAAAAGTAGCGAAAGAGCAAAAAACCGAAAAAAGAAAAGTTCCTGAATCAAAAATCAAGGCAGTAAAAGAACTTGCAAAATTAATCGATTCAAACAGCACAATAATGTTTGCATCAATAAAAGGGCTTCCTGCGAAAAATTTCCAGAAAATAAAAAAATCGCTTTCAGACAGGTCAGAGATAAAAGTTGTCAAAAAAAGAATGCTTTCAAAAGCAATTGAAGAATCAAAAAAAGAGAACATTTTATTATTAAAAGATTTTATTAAAGAAGATATTGCATTTATCTCTTCAAATATTGATGCGTTCGAGCTCTCTGCTACTTTGAGTGATTCAAAAAGCTCTGTAAAGGCAAAAGCAGGGCAGGAATCAAATATAGACATCGAAGTTGAAGCAGGCCCGACAGACCTTCCAGCAGGCCCAGCTGTAAGTGAACTTGGTGCACTCGGGCTTCAAGTACAAGTAAAAGATGGGAAAATAGAGATAAGAAACCCAAAAGTTATTGTGAAAAAGGGGCAGATTATCAGCGAGGGCGCTGCAAGTGTTATGGGAAAGCTCAACATTATGCCTTTTTATGTTGGCTTTATTCCTCTTGTTGCTTATGATTCAAATTCAAAAAGTATATTTACAGAGCTTACAATGGATAAATTGGCAACTATTGAGCTGATAAAGAGTATGTTTGCTAAATCAAGGACATTTGCAGTTTCTTTAAATTATCTTTCAAAAGAAACTCTTTCAATGCTTTTTGCAAAAGCAGCAAGCCATGAAAGAGCATTAAATTCATTTATAAAATTAGAAGAGACAAATTCGGCAGATTTAGGAGAAAAAAATGGACAATAATTCACATTCAAGGAGGATTAAATAATGGAATACATATATGCAGCGCTTCTGTTGCATAAGCTTGGCCAGAAAGTAGATGAGCATAACCTTAAAAAGGTTATATCTGCAACAGGCGCACAGGTTGATGAAGGAAAAATCAAACTGCTTGTGGCAACTCTTAAAGACGTAGACATTGATAAAGAACTTGAGAGTGCAGTTGCATTTACTGCAACGCCAGCATCTGCTGTGCCTGCAAAAGCACCAGAAGCAAAAGAAGACAAGAAAGAAGAAAAAGCTTCAGAAGCAGCAGAAGGTTTGTCCTCGCTTTTCGGATAATTTTTTAGTTTGTTTTAGAGGACAAACCAATTTATAGTTATAACACTATTAAATCTGTTATTCTTTCTAATATTTTAATCATAGAAAAGTTTAAATAGGATAATTATCTGTATAATTATATCAAGAAACCTTTAAACATCAGAATTCCACTCGTCTGTGACAAGTGGTTTGAACCACTCGCGGAATTCTGAGTGTGCTCAAGAACCAAGGGAGGATTTACATGCTACCCCTCTTTGACTAGTGGTTCTTGACATTACGAATCAGGTTTCTGGATTTTAAAATACAATCAGACATTAAGCAGTTCAAGTATTTCAAAATGGAACAAATATTTAAATCAGTAACAAGAAAATGGGGAAATTCTTTGGGAATAGTTATTCCTCTTAATGTTATTAAAGAAGAAAACCTAAAAGAAAACAGAGAAGTGACTTTAAAACTTGTTAAAAAATCTCCTTTTGAAGAATTGTTCGGGAGTGTTAAATTCAAAAGACCTGTCAAGGAAATAGTCAGGAAATTAAAGAAAGAGTGTGATATATAATTAAAATGGTTGATGAAACTTATTTTTTTGATAGCTATGCTGTTTTTGAGATGCTTGAAGGAAATCCAGGTTATGAGTTATATAGGAGAAGTTTAATGATTTTGACAAAATTAAATCTTTTTGAAATTCATTATGGAATTCTAAAAGAAAAAGGAAAAGAAAAAGCTGGAGAATTATTAGAAAATTTTTCAGAAAGTGCTGTTGATTTTAGTAATGAAGACATAATCAATGCTTCAGAAATTAAAAAACAAAATCCTAAAAGGTCAATGACAGATTGTATTGGCTATGCTGTTTCTTTAAGATTGAATATAAAATTTTTAACAGGAGATAAAGAATTTGAAGGTTTAGAAAATGTGGAGTTTGTAAAATAGGGGTAAAAACATTTAAAAGTGATACTTCTTATTTATTAGTTAATATCATAGAACATTTGCCGTCGTGGGACAATGGTACTCCGCCTGCCTTGAGAGCAGGTTGCCTCCGGGCTTTCCCGGTTCGATTCCGGGCGACGGCGTTATTTTTTATTCTTTGAAAAGGTTAATATCCTTGCATTATTTAACATTAAAAAATACTGCTGATTAAAATAGATTTTTAGGATTTTAAAAAAGAAATTTGGCGGTTCATGCAATAATTAATACCTTCAAGGATTTATTATAAACTTATTAAAAAAGAAATTATCTTCTGCCTTTCTTTGCTTTCATCAAATAAGCAATTAAACCAATAAGGATTATAACTGCAATTATCCCAACTATTGTCCATAGGGTTGTGCTACTTGTTCCTTCAGCACCTGTTTCTGGTGTTCCTTCATCTTCAGTTGTTCCATTGCTTACTGCTCCAGTCTCTCCAGCACCAATACTTTCTGAAATCTTTTTAACTGTAACATCTGCCTTTCCATTTGCAATGCTATTAAGTTTTACTGATAAGTCATATGTTCCATCATTATTTATATCAACTTTTTTTGTTTCTCCAGTACTCAAGTCAAGAGTTATTGGGTCTGAAGATATTGTAATTGTGACTTTATTTGTTGTTATTGCTGTTACAGCAACTGTATGCGCTTCAGATACTGTTGCTCCCGATGGCTTTATTGAAACACTTATCTTAGAATTTTCATTGAAATTTGCACTATATCCACTCGAAACTTGAGTTTCAGTTACTGAAACTGTGCTTCCTGCTGCAATTGTAGGAGTTGTAGTTGTGCTTCCACCACTACCTCCACTACTTCCCCCTGTACTACTTCCAACTCCTTCTACAGTATAAGTTCCTGTAATAGTTACTATATTTCCTGCAATGTCATAAGCCGTGCATACTGAGTTGTAAGTTCCTGTATTTGAAGTTGAAGGACTTGCAGTTATAGATGTTGAGTTTAGTCCTGCAACACTATCACTTGCACTGCATGTGCATGTAGCTGTATCATCTTGGTTAACTGGATTCGGGGTGCAACTTACACTTCCTGTTGGTCCTGTATTATCAAGTATAAAATTTAATACTGCCCCAGTATTATTAAGATTGCCTCCTGTATCATTCGCCCATACAGTTATGTTATACCTCCCATCAGCCCATGCAGAGGTATTTATAGATATATTCCAGTATTCTCCTGCAGGATTTGAAGCATAAAGTATAGTCGAGTTATGCTGTGCTCCTGTTGAATTAGTTATATTAAAAAATACTGTTTCTATTTTTGAAAGTCCGCGAGCATCATGAATTGAAACATTTAGTAATAAGTATCCTGTATTTGCATTTGAATAATTATATAAGGTAACAGGAGAAGTAATATTCGCAGAGTTAATTAAGGGTACTGTGCTGTCAATTTTGAATGTTTTATTATTTGCAGATTCAACTGTTGCTGACCAATTAGTAATACTAACATTAATCATTGTCCAGTTATCTTGAAAAAGTGCAGTATTGCTTATATTAATATATCCCCAAGCAGCAAAGTTTGTTGTAGAATTAACAATAGTGAGATTCCCGGTATTATTAAGTCCTTGAACGAAACTCGTACCATTATAAGATAAATTTGCTACCTGAACAAAATTTCCTCCTGTCCCGCTTGAATTTACATAGATAGTAATATTCAAATGATCAGCACCATCATTATTAAATACAACATCAGTTAAATTTACAAATGTGATATTAATAAAAAGCAATTGCCTTGAAGTAGCATTAAATCCTGTTATCGGACTGACAATAGTAACTGCTGCAGCTGCAAAACTTGCAACAAATATAATAAATAATGCTGCAAAAACAGCGCTGACAAAAACATAATTTTGTTTTATTTTAACCATCCTCTTTTTATCATTGTTTTTAACAATGTTAAATAATACAAAACCATAGAGTATTTAAATATTTCGTTTTATTTACTATTGGTTATAAGTTAATTTTTATGTTTTATTCTTTTCAAAATTTATATTTCTCCGACGATTATTCTTCGCA
>Ga0209210_1003354_pt1 | contig 10920 bp, 9 predicted proteins | sample RifGroA1_FD_183991 | JGI IMG/M metagenome (GOLD analysis project Ga0209210, IMG submission 183991) | Contaminated groundwater microbial communities from Rifle, Colorado, USA - Rifle Groundwater A1 (SPAdes) (version 2) | ecosystem: Environmental > Aquatic > Deep subsurface > Groundwater >...
TTATTAGATCATCAAATAACATTACTCAAACTTCATAGATTCAAGTTTCTCTACTCTTGATTCCATAGGCGGATGAGTTTGAAAGAAACTCAAAAGCATACTTGGTTTCAATGGATTTGTTATAAACAAATGAGCGGTAGATTCGGTTGCGAATGGTATAAAATTTCTTTTGGAATGAGTGTGCAGTTTTCTCAAAGCCGAGGCTAATGGTTTTCCATCGCCGAGAAGTTTTGCTCCTGAAGCATCCGCTTCATATTCTCTACTTCTTGAAATTGCTAATTGAATAAGCATAGCTATGAAAGGAGTTAATATTGCCATAATAAGTAAGTGCATTGCATTTCCGCTGTTCTCGTCTCTTGCACCTCCAAATATCGCTCCGAATCTGGCTATATACGCAACGAAAGAAATTGCGCCGGCAATTGTTGCGACAATTGACATAATTAATATATCTCTGTTACTGACATGTGATATTTCGTGAGCTAAAACTCCTTTCAATTCTTCTTTAGTCATAATTTTCAAAATACCTTCTGTGCACGCAACAACTGCGTGCTCTGGATTCCTTCCGGTTGCAAATGCATTTGCAGATTCATCTGGAATTATGTAAATTTTAGGTTTAGGAATATTTGCTCTTTTGGCTAAATCTTCAACTATATCGTGCAGAAATTTATATTCCCGCTCATCAGCGAGTTTAGCTCTGTAAAGTCTAAGGACAATTTTATCAGAGAAAAAATATGCGCCTAAGTTCATAGCTGCTGCAAGTCCGAGAGCTATTAGCATTCCCAGCTGGCCGCCGAATAAGCCTCCAACAGCAAGTAATATGCCTGTAAGTATTCCCAAAAGTATCAGCGTCTTAAGCTGGTTAAACATAAGTGTAAATCGGTTCATAGGGGCTTAAAAGGTTTTTCTAAACGCAAAGAAATTATTGAAGTGCTTCTCTAGATTTTGTATACTTTTCCAAAACGTCCCGTAAGTTATCTGGAGATTCAAGTCCATATTTCTTTGCAATTGATTCGTAATCATTAGCTGCGTCTGCAGTTTTTTGTGAAACTTGGTCGCTCGCCTTACGCACTCCGAGAGTCCTTCTGTAGTTGTATAGGTTCCCGCCGTCGCCACCGAGCCCAGACCAGTTGTTGACGTTGTGGAGCCACAAGGCCCGGGCAAATGGAACTTTCTGCGCTTTAGCCCACCTAGAATCAGCAAGCCAAACTGGAACTTCATTTATGCCTGCTTCTTGGAGGAAATTAGCATAATCCGCAGTTGTATCTCCAAATATAAATCTAACCAAACCATCCTTTGCAAATTTCTTTATTGGGAGGTCATAGTTTTTATTTTTCTTTAATGTGTAAACTTCGCCTGACTTTGCTAGCTCTTTCAAGCTAGCTGCTTCTTCCTCGGAAATATGAAATTCAATTCCGTTTCTGTGTGCTTCTGTTGCTTCAGCCGGGTGTTTTAAAATTGGAGAATTTTCTGCGTGTGTGACAAGAATTTTACCGCTTGGGAAATAAACAAAGTTTTCTGCTACCCAAGAGCCATATTGGCTGACCTTTGGGTCTGGACCAGCAACAATTCTTGCTTTGACAAATTGCTGTGCCGTTGCTAATGTAGCATTCTCTCGTTGTAAGGCAGCTAGAGCTTTGTCAAAAGGATCTATTGCGACTAGCATTTCCAAGTCGCCGAACCTTGTTTCGATTTCAACAGTTACCATTTTACATACTTTGTGAAAAATATAACTTTAAGAAGTTAGCGCCAGCGGCAGGACTTTCAATCTGTAAATCCGCAGAAGCGAACTTACACTATATTTGAACCTACAATCCCTTTCGGGAATAGTTTTCGAGACTATCGCAATACCGGATTATGCGACGCTGGCTATAATTTTGTCTGAAAAGTTATGAGCATTTATTTGATGCTCATTGGCGGGCTTACGCCCATAGGCATCGCATTGATGCCTACGACTTTTCTACACTTAGAAAGTATTTTATTATACCTTTTAAAGTTAAAGCTATGGCGTACGAGATAATTGCTGGAAGAAGTTCTAAAGATAAAGAAAAATATGAACTTCACGGAACAATATTTATTGGAAAGAATTATGTAAAATTTGGTAAAGATATTTCTCTAGCAAATGAAGTTTATTTAGATGTTGCAAGTCCTCACGTAATTCTCGTCGCGGGTAAAAGAGGATCTGGAAAGTCCTACACACTATCTATAATCGCTGAAGGATTGTTAGATTTGCCAAGAGATGTCAGTAAAAATATTTCTTCATTAATATTTGACACATTAGGAATTTTCTGGACTATGAAATATCCTAATTACAGAGATGATGCTTTGTTAAAAGAATGGCGCTTATCGCCTAAAAGTTATTCGCCTGTAATTTACGTTCCATTTGGATTATTCAAAACATATCAAGAAAAAGGTATACCAATTGATTTGCCTTTTGCATTAAAACCAAATGAAGTAAGTGCAGAAAGCTGGGCAGAAATGTTCAACATAGATTTGATTTCTGGTGAAGGAACATTAATAGAAAGAGCTGTTGATGCTGCTAATTTAACTCTAGGCAGCTACGATATTGATGATTTAATCGAACTTGTAGCTGCAGATCACAGATCAACAGACAAAGAAAGGAACGTAATAGAAAATAGATTCGGTGCCGCAAAGAAATGGGGACTTTTCAGTAAAAACGGAACTGATGTAGCGCAGTTGTTTAAAGGTGGAACAAATACTATAATAGATTTATCCGCTTATTCGCAAGTTGAAGGCGGACATAGAATCAAAGCTTTAGTAATTGGTTTGCTGTCTAAAAAAATATTGCAGCAAAGAATTCTTGCAAGAAAATCTGAAGAAATAGAGCTTATTTCAAGCGGCGGCTTTCTGTTAGGAAAAGAAACTGCTACGACTGGAGAAGAAGCGCCTATGATTTGGATAATGATTGACGAAGCGCACGAATTTATCCCGCACGAAAGTCAAACAAAAACTCTTGCGACGAATCCGCTAATGCAGTTACTTAGAGAAGGCAGACAGCCAGGAATATCAGTGGTATTAGCAACACAGCAGCCCGGTAAAATACACACAGATGTAATGACGCAGTCAGATATAGTAATTTCACATAGGATAACATCTAAAGTAGATATAGAATCCTTAAATTTAATAGCGTCAAGTTATCTGCCAAAAGATATACAATTATATATCGACGGATTACCTGCCACAAAAGGTTCTGCGCTATTAATTGACGACAAACAGGAACGTATATACCCTATACAGCTCAGACCTAAATTAAGCTGGCACGGCGGCGGAGATCCTACAGCCATTAAGGACTATATGAAAACTTTTAGGATAACGATTTAATCAATAAAACAAATTTTTATATGCTTTACTAAACCGCTTAAAGTGGTGATAATATGCAAAATATACCAATTTCTGAGATTATAGAGAGACTCCATCAAGAAACAGGGCTGTCTAAAGAGATGATTACAGACCAAATAAAATCTAAAGTGCATAATCTTGACGGTTTGGTATCAGAAGAAGGGGCCGCGTACATAGTAGCTTCAGAGCTTGGCGTACAATTACTAAAAGCTCAAATAAAAACTAGAAAAATTAGTGAACTTGAACCTGGCGATATTAACATAGATACTGCTGGCAAAATAACGAGAATATACCCTGTGAGAACTTTTGCACGGAAAGACGGCACATTAGGTGAAGTTGCATCAATTGTAATAAGCGATTCCAGCGGAGCTGCTAGAGTTGTTTTTTGGGACAAAAAAACTGATTTCATAAAAAATAGAAAAATAACTGAAGGCGATGTAATAAGGATAAAAGACGCCAATGTAAAACAAAATAATTTTGGCGGTAAAGAACTGCATTTAAACGTCAGAAGTTTTGTATCTATAAATCCCAAAGGACTTGAAATAACTGCCAGTTCGCCTGTAGTAAATAGAAAAACCATTTCTAAAATATCTGTTGGGGAAAGCGTAGCTATAATATGTTTAATTGTAAAAATATTTCCGCCGAGATTTTATTACGCGTGTAAAGAATGTGGCAAGAAAGTTACATTAACCCCTGAAGGCGCATTTTGTCCTAAACATAATAAAACACAAGTAGAACAAAATATGCTTGTAAGTTTTATTATAGATGATGAAACTGACACAATTAGATGTGTCGCGTTTAAACAGACTGCAGAAACGATTTGCGGATTTATGGCAAAAGAAGGATATGAAATAGTTACAAAAGACGGCGAGAATGCGCTAGTTGCACGTTTAGAAGAATTCTTACTCGGCAGGATAGTAGAATGTTTCGGGCGGGCTAGAGAAAATAAAAACGTTTCTCAAGTTGAATTGACAATAAATAGTATTGACTTAAATCCAAATCCTATAGAAATAGCAGTTAAATTATTAGGTAAAAATGAATAAAATTGAAACAAAGAAAATAGATAGCATAAGCGACCTTCCAGGAATAGGTTCAACTACACTGCAGAAACTTGAAGAAGCTGGTTTCAACGACGTAATGTCTATAGCTACAGCGAGCGCATCAATATTAGTTGATGCAACAGGAATGTTAAAAGCGACTGCAGCAAAAGCTATTATGGCTGCTAGAGACGCTGTAGATTTAGGATTTCAAACTGGAGAGGAAGTTCTTGAACACAGAGCTACAACTGGTAAAGTAACTACAGGCAGTTTAGAATTAGATAAACTTTTGGGCGGCGGAATAGAAACTGCCGGCCTTAGCGAATTTTTTGGAGAATTTGGCTCGTCCAAATCACAAATTGGATTTCAATTAACTGTAAATGTGCAACTGCCAGTAGAAAAAGGCGGACTTGCTGCCGAAGCCGCATTCATAGATACCGAAGGTACATTTAGACCTGAAAGAATAAAGCAAATGGCTGAAAACAAAGGTCTTGATCCAGGCGAAACTCTGAAAAAAATTCACGTTGCAAGAGCATACAGCTCTGATCATCAGATGCTATTGGCAGAAAAAGTTGGCGATTTGATACAAAAAGACGGTAAAAATATAAAAGTTGTTGTTATTGATTCTCTCACTTCTTTATTTAGGTCGGAATATACTGGACGCGGAACATTAGCAGATAGACAGCAAAAGTTAAACAAGCATCTAAGAACCTTACAAAGACTCGCTGACAAACATAATGTTGCAGTTTATATGACAAATCAAGTTATGGCAAATCCAGCTATATTTTTTGGCAATCCTACAACCGCTATCGGCGGTCACATAATAGGACACGCATCAACATACAGAGTATTTTTACGCAAATCAAAAGGCGGTAAAAGAATAGCTAGGCTGATTGATTCGCCTCATTTACCAGAAGGCGAAGCTGTATTCCAAGTAAGCAATATAGGTATAAGCGATATAGAGTCGTAGCATCAAAATGTTAATTGAAGCGTATTATATTTTTGCAATCGTCGCTGTGATAGGTGCTGCGATAGGCGCATATATAGATGTTAAAGAAACATGGATTCCTGATTCTGTAAATTATTTTATGATTGCTTTTGGATTGTCTGGACACGCATTGCTTTCATTTATTACAAATAACTGGAGTTTTATGATATATTCAGTTACGGCCTTTACAGTATTTTTCATATTCGGAAGCACGTTATATTATATTGGCGGCACTGGCGGCGGAGATGCAAAATTATTCGCTGGTTTAGCTGCACTGTTAGCTACCTATCCAGCACAAACTGTTTGGCCGTTCGTGTTAACTGTATTTATGAATGGATTAATTATAACGGCAGTAGTTGCTGCAATTATACTACTTCACAGATTTATTACTAAAAAAGGTCTTACTAAACATATCAATCCTAGTAAGTTAATGGAAGGCGACTGGCTGACCGATGAAATACATATTGGTGAGTTACACTACATACCAAAAAGAACTGGGATAGATAAATATACTATTGAGAAATTAATAAAATTAGAATCAGAGGGTAAACTTGCAAACGTAAAAATTAAAGTTGGCTTTGCTACGGGATTATATTTCTTAATCGGCTTACTAATAAGTTTACTTTTCGGCGATTTATTAACTATGGGCGTCTCTTTTTTACTTTGATAATTTTTTCCTTCTTGGGTTTTGGTTTCGGCGCTTCTGGAATTTCTTTTTGCTTGACTGCCTGCTTGCCAGAAGCGAGTCCTTGTGCTGCGGCTATAATTCTTGACTGAAGATTTTCAAGCTGCTTTTCTGTAACTTTTTTAGCATCCCAATTTAATTTTATTCCGTCATTCTCAAATCTCGGAATTATATGAATATGAACATGCGGAACTGCTTGTCCAGCAGCAACCCCATTATTTTGAATTATATTTACACCTTGTGCCTGCGTTGCTTCGAAAACTGCGGCTGCTAAAATTTTTAACAGTTTCATATACGCACCAAGCAGTTCGTCTGGAATTTGCGGTAAAACTTCATAATGTTGTTTAGGTATTACTAAAATATGACCTGGATTAGCAGGATTTATGTCTAAAAATGCTGAAAAATGTGCATCATCATAAACAATTTTTGCACGTATTTCTCCCTTAGCTATTGAACAAAAAACACAGCGCTGCATTCCGCCTTGCGACTGGGCGTTATGCCTTAAGAAGTCTAGCTCTTCCTTATCAAATAGTGTCTTTACAGCTGTAGCTTGTTCTTCCGGCGTCATTCCAGATAATTCTTTTAATTTTTTTTCAAGCTGGGCTTTATCCATTATAATTAGCGTAGTAAGCTCGTCTTAAAAAGTTAGCTATTAGAAACTTATTTTAATAAGCTAAGTTTAACGTTTGCTTATGTACGAAGATTTAGCCGAATTTGCTGTAAAATTTGCTACGAAAAGCGGAGCTAGTTACGCTGAAGCTAGAGCCGAGCAAACGCAGTCCAATGTTTTCGTCCTAAAAAACGGTACTTTAGATATTTCTGGATTTGAAGATTCATTTGGCATAGGAATACGAATGATAAACAAAGGTACTCTTGGTTTTGTGTCTACAAATTTAACTTCTAAAGATGCTATTAAAAAAATAATAGAAGAATCATTAAGTATAACTTCTGCAGCTCAAAAAATTAGTGAAAATACAAAACTATCCGAGGAAAAACCCGTAAAGAAATCTTATTCGGTACCGGAAAAGAAAAAAATAAACAATGTTAGTCCAAAAACTAAAATAGAACTTTTGAAAAGCATTGATGCAAAACTTAATGCTACTAAAATAAAAATGCCGACTTGTTATTTTTCTTTGAGTGACGAAACTATAGAAAAATATTATACGAACTCAGACGGTACTAGAATAAAATCAGTAATACCCAGGCCAAATATATTTTACATGTTTGCTGTCAAAGAAGGCGCTAAGACATCGCAAAGAATGTGGCAATACGGCGGATCTGGTGGCTGGGAAATAGTTGAGAAATGGAAACTACCATCTACAATTCAAAACGAAGCTAAAGATCTGCACAATGCGTTAGTAAATGGCGAAAATTGTCCTAAAGGTGAATTAGATGTTGTTGCGTCACCGCAAATAACTGGAATAATTTCGCACGAAAGCTGCGGACATCCTTTTGAAGCTGACAGAATTTTAGGTAGAGAGGCAGCGCAAGCCGGCGAATCATTCATAACAAAACAAATGCTTGGTACGCGCATAGGAAATAAAGCTGTAACACTTATTGAAGATCCGACTCTAAAAAATTCGTATGGTTTTTATTTATATGATGACGAAGGCGTAAAAGCTAGAAAAAGAATACTTGTAAATAAAGGAGTAATTAACGACTTTCTTCATAATAGAGAAACAGCTTACGAATTTGGAGTAAAAAGTAACGGCGCTGCAAGAGCCAGCGAATTTGATAAAGAAGCTATAGTGAGAATGGCTAATACTTTCATCGATAAAGGCGATTATAATTTTAAAGAACTAATAGAGGGTGTAAAAAAAGGAATTTATCTTAAGAGTTTTATGGAATGGAACATTGATGACAAACGTTACAACAATCGTTACGTAGGAAATGAAGCCTACTTAATAGAAAACGGAAAAATAAAACATCCGGTAAAAAATCCTGCGATTGAGATTACAACTCCTGCTTTGTATATGTCAATTGATGCCTGCGGAAAAGATATGGAATGGCACTCTGCAACGTGCGGAAAAGGAGAACCTATGCAGGGAATACCTGTAACGCACGGCGGGCCTACAATTAGAATAAAAAATGTGAGGTTAAGTTCCTAATGAACAGCTTATTTGACTTGTCACATTATGCTATGAAAGAGCTCATAAAAAAAGGAGCTGACGAAGTTGTAATTAATGCAACAAAATCAAGCGGCTCACAAATTAAATTCGTTAATAACAAAATTGCAAAAATAGGTACGGAAGGACTAACAGGTATGTCTTTTTTTGTTGTAAAAGACAAGAAAATAATTTCAACATCCGTGAAAGATGTAATTGCCGGCACTGTTGATGACGTAATTGATCATTCTGATTTAAATGTAAGCCGAAAGAAAATAGACGAAGCTGTAGCAAAAACTATAAAATTTCTAAAGCTAACTACACCAAAAACTGATTACTACGGATTAGCAAAAGGTCCGTTCAAATATAAAACAATTAACGATTTGTACGATAAAAAAATTAGAAATTTATCTGGTAAAGAGCAAATTGATTACGTACTAGAAGGAATAAACGCTGCACAAAAAGAGGGCGCCAAGCGCTGTTCTGGTATATTTGAAACAAACTCAGTTAAATCTATTATGTTAACTTCAAATAAAGTTGAAACTTCATCAGAGGACAGCTCTGTTTATTTTTCTATAAGAGCTTTCCTTGATAAAGAAGCGTCTGGTCATATGACTAGCACTGAAAGAACGCTGAATAAATTAGATGTTACGGGCGCTAGTAAATTTGCAGGTAGTATTGCTAATATGGCAAAAAATCCTCAAGCAGGAGAATCCGGCAAATATGATGTTATATTTGCGCCTATGGCTTTTGCAGTTATGCTGTCTCACGTTGGCGGCGCGGCTTCTATGTTTGACGTCGAAGCTGGTACATCATTTTTTGCAGATTCAATAGATAAAAAAGTTGGTTCTGATAAAGTTAATTTGACAGATGATGGAACATTACCAGGCGGCTTAGCATCAACAGAATATGATGCAGAAGGCGTACCAACGCAAAAAACTAACGTAATTAAAAATGGAATTTTTAAAAATTATCTATATAATACATCTATAGCTGCGAAGTACAAAACAACCACAACAGGTAATGCTGGACTTATTGCTCCTAATCCATGGAATATAGTGTTGCAACCTGGAAGTTCATCGCGCGACGATTTGATAAAGCAAATAGATAATGGACTCTACATAACGAACGTATGGTATATGCGATTCCAAAACTACATTACGGGAGATTTCTCTGTAATACCTAGAGATGGAATATTTTACATAAAAAACGGAAAGATACAAAACTCAGTTAAAAATATTAGAGTACGCGAAAATATGATAAATATTTTAAAAAATATTAAAGATTTAGGAAACGATTCTAAACAAATGTATGGATGGGAAATAGATGATTCTGTAATAACACCTCACGTTCTTGTAAAAGATATTACTATAACTAAACCAACTAAATAAGTTTTCCTTTGGTGCATCTAAAACATATATCTTTAGTCTTAGAGAGATGTTTTTTACACACATATGCGCCGCAGCTGGCACAGGAAATAACTCCTTCGCTACTACAGTACACGCAAAGTCCTTTTAATTTCATTGCTTTTTCCACCTTACGCCAGATGTTGTATCTTCCAATACAATTCCTTTCTTCTTTAATTCGTCTCTTATGTTATCTGCTGATTTGTAATCTTTATTTTTCCTGGCTCTCTCTCTTTCAGCAATTAATTTTTTAATTTCTGAATCTAAATTATTAACTTTCATATTAAATTTTAATCCAAATATACTTGTCAGCTCTAAGAATATCTTAAGTCCGGACGCTACATTTACCGCATTAAGATTTTTATTTATCAATGATACTAATTTATGAAGTTCGGCCCACGCAATAGGCGTATTGAAATTATCATCCATAGCATTTATGAAATTCTGTTTTATGTTCTTTACTTCAGTTTCAAATTTAGCATTCTTTTTTCCTTTAGATTCTTTTGCTCTTAGTACGAAATCTTGCAGTCTATCAGCAACTATTTTAGATTCTTGCAATGCTTTGTCATTATAATCAAGAGGGCTTTGATAGTGGGCTTGCGAAAAAAAGGCTCGCACCGCATTCATATCATATTTGCCTAATATTTCTGGAATTATTGTAAAATTTCCTAAGGATTTTGACATTTTTTGTCCGTCTACAGTTATCAATCCTGCGTGAAGCCAATAATTAACGAATTTCTTTTTCGTTGCACCTTCGGACTGTGCAATTTCATTTTCGTGGTGCGGGAAAATCAAATCTTTTGCTCCGCCGTGAATATCAAAATGTTCTCCTAATTGTTTCATCGACATCGCTGAGCATTCTATATGCCAGCCGGGTCTGCCTCTTCCCCAAGGACTATTCCAAAACTCATCTCCATTATCCAATTTCCAAAGTGCGAAATCCTGCGCTTTTTCTTTTTCATATTTATCAGTTTTTATTCTTGTTCCAGTTTTCTCTTTGTCAATTTTTATGTTAGACAGCTTTCCATAAGCTTTGAATTTTGAAACTCTGAAATAAACGCCGTCGTCAGTTGCGTAAGCAAGACCCTTCTTTTCTAATTTTTTAATTAATTCTATTATTTCTTTTATGTGTTCTGAAACTTTCGGATAGCTGCTTGCTTTTTCTATATTGAGTTCTTTTAATTCATTGAAAAATTCTTTTGTATATTTCTCGCCAAGTTTTTTCATCGAGATGCCTTCTTTCTTGGCCTGCGAAATCATATCATCGTGTACATCTGTAATATTCATAATTAGTTTAACTTTATAGCCCGAAAATTCCAAATAGCGTTTTATTACATCATAA
>Ga0209210_1003360_pt1 | contig 10905 bp, 10 predicted proteins | sample RifGroA1_FD_183991 | JGI IMG/M metagenome (GOLD analysis project Ga0209210, IMG submission 183991) | Contaminated groundwater microbial communities from Rifle, Colorado, USA - Rifle Groundwater A1 (SPAdes) (version 2) | ecosystem: Environmental > Aquatic > Deep subsurface > Groundwater >...
GAAGCGTTGTTGGCAGAAAGAATCAGCCGGACGGCTTCTTCAAAAAGCTGGTCCCGGTCTTCACCATTGGGAGCTATAAAAGAGCTGCCGCCCCGTCCTTTGATACCGACCGGCATGGAAGTGACTTCCTCGGTGTAGTGGGGAGCAACACCTTGTTTTTTGAGAAAATCGATCAGACCATGAATTTCTTTGTCTGAAACAAAAGCGCCTTGGATACGGGTGGGCTTGGCTTGGTCCGGAGGAATATACAACATGTCTCCCTTGCCCAAAAGCTTTTCGGCACCGGGCTGATCGATAATGACTTTGGAATCGATCATGGAAGAGACGGCAAAAGCAATCCGGGTGGGGACATTGGCTTTGATCAGACCCGTAATGATATCTACCGATGGGCGTTGAGTAGCCAGGACTAAATGGATACCGGTGGCCCGGGCCATTTGGGCAATTCTGGTGATAGCGTCTTCTACTTCGACTTGGGCATACAGCATGATATCTGCCAATTCATCGATGATGATGATTAAATACGGCAAAGCCTGAAAACCGGAAAGCTCGTTGTAAGCGTCAATATTTCTGGCACCTACTTCGGCAAAAAGTTTGTAACGGCGGTCCATTTCTCCGGTAGCCCATTTAAGAGCAGAGAGAACTTTGGCCGGCTCAACAATGACTGGGGTGAGCAGATGAGGAATACCGTTGTAGTTGGTCAGTTCTACCCGCTTAGGGTCGACCATGATGAAATTGACTTCACTGGGCGAGGCTCTGAAAAGCAGGGAACCGATGAAAGCATTGATCAGGACTGATTTGCCTGAACCGGTGGCTCCGGCGATTAAAACGTGGGGCATTTTGGAAATATCGGCCACAATGGGCTGGCCGGAGACGTCCAACCCCAGGGCGACAGCTAATTTGCTCTTGTGGTGTTTCATGACCTCGGAATCAAGCATTTTACGCAAGGAGACAAATTCCGGAGCCCGGTTGGGGAGTTCAATACCTACCAATGAACGGCCGGGGATGGGGGCCTCGATACGGATTTGCCCGGTGGGGGCGGCTAAAGCCAGAGCCAAGTCATTGGAAAGGGCAGAAATTTTGGACAGCTTGGTACCAATAGCAACTTCCAAAGCGTATTGGGTAACGGCCGGACCGTAATTGATTTCCACTACCTTGGCGGTAATCCCGAAAGCTTCGAGAGTCTTTTCAATGGTTCCGGCATTGGTCTTGGGGTCTCCCCGATCTGCTTTGCCGGAGATATTTTCTACTAGAAGTGACATGGGAGGATAGTGCCAGGGAGAGTCAGATGCAGAAGCCAGAGGCTGGAAGCCGGAAACCGGAACTGGAGACACTTTGGAGGCTGGAGTGAGGGGAAGCTTGGGTTGAATGGGGTTATTAGAAGCAGTCATGCCGGAAAACTTGATAACCTTTTGTTCCGGGGGAAGCGATTTTTTGCCCATTTTGGAAAAGAGAGACTTGATTTGGGAAAAAATTCCTACGAAGAAAGCCAAGACGTCTTCGAAGGGGATATTGAACATGACCACAAAACCGATAACAAAGCCGGCTAGAAAAAAAATTACGGCCCCAAAAGGAGAGAGAAAAGAGCTAGTTCCGGACCACAACTGACTGCCGACCGATCCGCCACGGGAAATACCGGCCAGAGCGGCTAAAACAATGAAGCTGCCGACAAAAACATTGGGCTCGGAGAGGGCAGATCTAATCTTAGTAAGCATTAATCCACCAACAATGAATGGGAAAGGCAAAAAGAAAGTGGCAAGCGTGCCAAACTGAACCAAAAGCAAAGAATTGAGTTGAGTTAAAAGAGAACTTTGTTTAGTAAAAGACAGCCAGACAAGACCGGCAATGACAAACAAGAGCACGGCGCCAATGGAGTGAATAGTAGTTTTTTTGAGCCTGACTTTGAAGGAGTTCTTCCGGCCAAAAAATGCGCGCGTTCTGGGCATGAAGACATTATATGCTATCGGTTAAACTTCCACTACCACGGGGAGGATCATGGGGCGACGACCGGTCTTTTCAAAGAAATATCTTTCCAGAGTATCGACAACTATATCGCGTACTTGATGTTCGTGATTTAATTTCCCGGCCCGCTTGGACAATTCTTTTTTGACCTGATCACTGGCTTGGGTAAGCAGGCTGGCATTTTGTTTAGCAAAAACAAAACCTCGACTAATGAGCTCAATGTTGTCTGTTTGACTCAAATCACTTTGCTTGGATTCAACTACGGCTACTACCATCCCTTCTTTGGCCAACATTTGCCGGTCCCGTAAAACCGTCTCACCTACATCTCCTACTCCCAGGCCATCTACCATGACTTTGCGAAGTTCTAAAGCTGGTCCTACTTTAACGATGTCCGGATAAACTTCAATTATTTGATTAAATTTGGGCAACAAAATCTTGTCCGCTGAGTAGCCCATGGACTGAGCCAGCAGTGAATATTGAGCCATGTGTCTGTAACTGCCACCAATGGGTAAAAGATACTTTGGTCTGGTTAAATTCATCATGAGTAATAATTCCTGTTGGCAAGGATGTCCAGATACATGCAGGTCATCGGCCACACCAGCGTGAACTACGTTTGCTCCCCGCTCAGCTAACATATCGATTAAAGCTTCTACTGCAGATTCGGTTCCGGGGATAACCGAAGAGGAGAATAGAATCTTGTCGCCTGGTTTAATTTCCACGTCGTGGTGCTCTCCCAACCCTAACCTGCCCAAGGCAGAATCGACTTGCCCGCCTGACCCGGCCATAAGAATGCACACGCCTTTGGCAGGTAATTTTCGAACTTCTTTAAGATTAATAAATACTCCGCTGGGAACTTTGAGATATCCTAATTCCAGGGCAACCTTAATGTTTCGCTCCATTGACCTACCAGCAATGGCTACACGCCGACCCAACTTAATTGCTGTGCCAATCACCTGGCCTAGTCTACTAATACTGCTACTTATGGTAGTCATAATAAATTTACCATCACAATGAGTCATTTCGCGTTCAAACATATCGTTGAGACTTTTTTCTGAATGGGTATAGCCGGGTTTGTCGCTGCCTAAACTGTCTGACAACAGAAGATGAATTCCTTTGTTTCCGGCTTCAGCAATTTTTCCTAACTCGGGTTTAACTCCATCTAGAGGGGTGAAGTCAATTTTGAAATCACTACCGTGATAAATAGTTCCTACTGGGGTTTGAATGATCAAGTTAGTAGAGTCGGGAATGGAATGAGAAATTCGTACCGAAGTAATTGAAAATTTACCTAATTGAAGTGGCGTTCCAGGTTCCAGTATTTTAATTGTTTTAGGCATGTTTTGATATTCAGCCAGCTTGGCCATGACCACGTGAGCGGGGAATTTGCTGGCGTAAACTGGGACGTTGGGGATTTGAGGCAAAATATACGGCAATGCGCCAACATGGTCCTCATGCCCGTGAGTGAGGATGAGGCCTTTAATTTTATTAATTTTGTTTTTGAGGTAGCTGAAATCGGGAATTAAAATATCTACTCCCAACATTTCTTCGGTGGGGAAACCAATTCCACAATCAACTAATAAAATGTCGTCTTCTAGTTCGTAAACAAACATGTTAGAAGTGACGCTTCCAAACCCCCCTAGTGAAATTATTCTTAAATTATTCATAAAATAGTGCTAAGGGCTAGGTGCTAGGTGCTAGGTGCTAAGGATTGCACCAGTTTAGTTAACATTTTTATAATTATTTCTGTCTCAGAAATTAACTCAGTTAATTCTGGTTCGTTTATATAGCCAAGTTTACCAGAAAAACCTAGCCAGTACTTGGTTTCTGCAGCGGATCCCTTAGAGACGTTTAGAAATTGCAGAAATTCTTTTGTAGAATTGCGGGTGTATCCCTCCACGATATTTGTGGGGATTGATGATGCTGCCCGACGAAGTTAGCTGGTTATTCCAAACAGTTCTTCTCTGGGGAATTTTCTTGTAAGTAGATAGATTTTTATAGCTAATTTATCTGACCTCTGAAATACGTCTAATGATTCGTAACTTCGCATTTTTTTACTTGGCACTTAGCCCCTAGCCCTAAAACAACGTCGTCTGACTAGGATTATTATCCTCCTTTTTGGTCTCTTCTGCCAGAGGAGTTTTAGAACTTAAAAAAGTTTTTAATTTAACAAAATCTGCTTTAAAGGCGCTGAGCATGGTAGTACCACGCAGGGCGGCCGCTGGGTGATACATGGGGAAGATAATCAGTTGATAGTTCATAGTTGGTAGTTGATAGTAGCGGGCAACGCCGTGGATTTGGGAGATGGTGACGCCGGGGATAAATTTGGCCATACTGAAACGGCCTAAGGTAACAATGATTCTTGGTTTGATAATTTCTAATTCTTTGTCCAAGTATGGCCTAAACATCTCGATCTCTTCTGGAAAAGGGTCTCTATTCTCTGGTGGACGAGCCTTAACAATATTTGTGATATAAACGTCTTTCCGATCGACTCCAACAACCTCGTTAAGTGTTTTTATTAATAATTTTCCCGATTGACCTACGAAGGGCCTATGTTCAATCGATTCATAGTATCCGGCTGCTTCACCAATAAATATGATTTCTGAATCTGGGTTACCGTCTCCAAATACTACATCGTTGGCTGATTTTATGAGTGGTATGTCTTTTCTAGACTGGAGATCCAACTTGAGTTTAAGTAATTCTTGTTTTTTATCCATATTTAATTCTTCTTTGGGGATATTTTATTCCAGTTCTTGCTAACCACCTATAAATTGAAGAGTGATGTACTTTTAAGATTCTGGCAATTTTTTCTCCTTTGTATCCTTTAGATGTATAGAGATCTTCTAAAATCTCTTTCATTGTTTTACCTGATCTTTTTTGGATTGACCGAAAAAGCTTGCTGATGCCAGTTTGAATAAAGTCGCTGTATTGTTTAGCAAGTAGATATTTTTTATGCTTTCTGTCCAAAAATAGGTCGTCTTTTTCTAAATTAGAATATAACCAGTCAGCTATTTTTATAGCTTTAGAGGTGTAGTATTCAAGCATATATGTAACGGAAATAACCTTTTTTGGAGTGGTTTTTAACCTTTTCCGAACTCCTTGTGTTGCCAATATTTCAGTATTGCGAAAGATAATGCTTTTTAGATCTTCGAGAAATTTTCTATTTCCACTAGAGAATCCTATGTCAATTTCCCTATTGTTGTTGCCTCGATTTCTCATAATTATCCATCCGTCTCCATCTAAATATCCTCTTACAAAATGTCTCACAAGATTCTTGGGAATTAATGGTAATTGATTTCGGATGTTTTTCTTAGGAAGTAGTCCTACTCTAATTGCTCCCCCTATTAAAATTTGGTTGTTTATCCGGAGTCTATAAGATGACTTTCTTTGGAGACTTATGGGATAAGTGGCCTTTAAGAATTTCTTAATTTTTTGGAGAACATTTTTATCTCTTAATTGAACATCCCAAGCTAGTGATGTGCGGTGGATATTGCCGTCTGCAAACGTGAACCCAAGAACGTATGCCATCTGGCGAGTCCAGCGGTCGAAAAATTTCTCGTTCACAGAATACTTTAATTTGCTTCTCGTGAATCCTGTTTTTCTTAGACTTTCTTCCAACTTAACTTTCTTTTTGTCTGTGATCATATTTCATACCAAATTCTATCTAGTTTACTTTTAATGTTTTTGTATGAATCCGGCCAGAGATAGAGCCAGCCGGAAAGAAATCTGGCGCTACGGTCAATATTCCAAATTAATTTTTTTGATTTTATAAATTTCATGCTTTCTTTGGTGGCAATTAATTCTTCGGAGATTCTGTAAGTTGGATCGAGGAGATATTTTAGCGCAAATTTAACAACTCCTTCCTTTTGGATTCTTTTTATATGGGTTTGCTCGTGAATTAGGCGGGCAATATTGTAAGGATCGGGATTGGTTTTTTGTAAATTTCGATATGTTTTTTCCGGTAAATAAATGTTGGGATATAAAGCGGTGGCTGTTTGTTCAGAAATCCAAGGAATGAGATTCCAAAATTTAGGTTTTACTTTGATATTCGAATCAAGTGTCATTTCTCAGTTTTTCTTGTAATGGGTCGCTGGTCACAAACTCAATTGAACCTGCCTCGGCTATATCTAAATTGCAGACACCTTGTAGATGATCATATTCGTGCTGAAGTAGTCTGGCTAAAACACTCTCCGCTTCTTGTTTTTGAGTTTGGCCATTTTCATCCGTCCACTCAATGGTAATTTTGGCTGGTCTTTTTATATCTGCCCTCATTATTCCAGAGCTTAGACATGTTTCCCGATAGTAGTTCTGATCGTCTGAAGTCTTAAGAATCTTTGGGTTGATATAGATTTGAATCTGGTCATTTAAAAAGGTTACAAAAACTCTTTTGCCTATACCTATTTGAGGAGCAGCTAATCCCCTGCCCATACCGGTTATTTTTCTATATTCAATTAAAATATTCCCCAGGTTTTTTCCTATCTCTATTCCTTCATCCAGGGTTGTTTCCGATGAGGGCGTGCGCAAGATTGGATCTCCAAGATATCTGAAGTTTGGAAACTTTTCGGCAATCTTTTTAAATAACTCAATTCTTGAAAAGATTTCTTGGTGCATCAATAAGTGGGCAGGAATTGTTTGAGGTTGTCTGCGGTAATATAAAACTCTTTACCTTTGCCTTCAACTATTAATTTGGCGGTTTTTCTGACAAGTCCTTGGATAGTTCTTTCCAGAGTACGGATACCGGCGTCGAACCCTAAGGGGCGGACAATTTGAGGCCAGACGGCGTCATCAATTTTGAGAGCCGTTGGAGGTAGAGATGCGTTTTTAATTTCAGAGGGCAAGACGTAATCTCTGGCAATTTTGATTTTTTCTTCATCGTTGTAGGAGGGCATGGTCATGGGCTCGAGACGGTCCATGACGGCCGTAGAAATATTGGTAGTGTTGTTGCAGGTAGCAATGAAAAGGACCTGGGAAAGATCGAAAGGATAATCAATATAGTGATCCGTAAATCCGGCATTTTGTTCCGGGTCCAGAAGTTCAACCAAAACACCCATGATTTCTGAACGGGCAGAGTCGGCCACCCGGTCTATTTCATCAAGAAGGATGACTGGGTTTTTGGCTTCGGCCCGGCGCAGGTTTTTAATTATTTGGCCCGGTTCAGCGTCCGGATACGCTCTAGATTGCCCGCGCAGATCAAGAGCTGAACCCATGCCGCCAAAAGGAATACGGACAAATTTGCGGCCCATGGATTCGGCGATAGATTTAGCCAAAGTAGTTTTACCAGTACCCACCAGGCCCACTAATAACAAAATCGGGGCGTGATAGATGGTACTTTTTTGCTGATTTAAAATGAGAACTGACAGATATTCTAAAATGCGCTGTTTTAAATCTTCCAGGCCGTAGTGATGCTGATCGAGAATTTGCTTAGCGTGGCCTAGATCCAAAATATCCTTGGTTAACTTGTCCCATGGAAGAGAGGTAATCCAATCTATATAATGGGCAGCTTGATCATAATTAGTAGTCCGGTTTATGGTCTCTTCTACTTTGACCCGCAGATCGTCTGGCAAAACAGCAGTTTTGAGTTTTTCCTGAAGTGGGGCAAGTCCTTGATCCATTAAATCTAGTTTACACCAAAAATCTTACTTGCGGATCTTTATTGTTTAGTGAAATAGAGCCAGGAAGTATACCTGCCTATATTTCCTTGTTCATTGAATCGTGCGTCTATAAGGGCAAGGGGTAGAGAATTTGATTCGTATTCAACGATTCCAGCATGTAACACATTAACTGTTGTGTTAGGGTGATCCTCTTTGATATAGTTTACAATTGTCGATTTAAATTGACCGTTGTTTGTTGTAACTAAACGCACCCCTCTGTTGTTCCCCAGGGTTCTTCACCAGCTTTTATAAGCTCTGGGTATCTAGTATAAAGAGAAAACACGACCGACTTATGGAAGTCTTCCATTAAGGTTTCTGTTTTCGTTGCCATGTGGGGAATTATAGGATATTTGGGGAGTTTGTCAACTTGAGTCGGGGGATATTGGGGATTATTTATATATCTCGTGACCGCCGATGTCATAAAGAGTAATTTCAGTCATCTCAGGGTTTTTAAACTTAAACATGATTCTTTGGTTGTTTTGTAAACGCATGGAAAAATATCCTGCATATTTTTCTCTTAAAGAATGAACTTTGAATATGGGGTCAGATGGATTTTCCATAAAGAACAACAGGTCTTCCTGAATATTTTTTCTTTCTTCGTAGTCATAGAAACCTAGCTTTTTCTTGAATCTTTGTGTTGTATAAACTTGCTTAATCATCTAGCAGCTCATGTAAATCGGGAGAGAGCTTGAGAAGCTTGTTTGCTTTTTCGTCGGCTTTTCCTGAACGAATCGCTTCCAGTGCATCCCATTCTTCCCATTGGCGGTTTTGTCTCATCACTTCTTCCAGCTTTTTAATACTTAAGATGACTACCCGAGGGGAATTGTTGTTTAAGACTAAGACGCTGTCGTTTTTTTCAGCCAAATCCATTACCTTTTTGGGGCTTCTTTGCAAATCTGATGCTGAAACCATAATAGGAAGTGTGTTCATGAATACATGATATCTTATGTATTAGAGTATGTCAAGAAGTATGTATTAAAACCGGCGGCGGGTGTCACGACGTTGAGGAGCACGGAAGGGACCCCGGCTGTCGTCACGGCGAGGACCCATGGGAGGGCGAGATTCGCGAGGCTCACGGGCCTTGACCACCGGCTGGCCGGCGGCGTCAAAAAGCATGGAAAGACTAATGCGGTTTTGAGTGTCAATTTCGATAACCCAGACACGAACTTTGTCTCCTTCATGCACGATGGTGCTGGGGTCGGCAATAAAGCCCTGACCCATTTGGGAAACGTGAACTAGACCATCTTTGCCAGGGAGAATATTGACGAATGCGCCAAAGGGCTGAATACGGGCCACTGTACCTTCGTAAATTTCTCCGGGTTTGACCTCTTGGCCTAATGAACCGATCCAACCAATGGCGTTGTTGACACCGTCTTGATCGGTTCCGGAAACAAAAACCGAGCCATTGTCGTTGACGTCGATCGTGACACTAAAGTCGGCCATAAGTTTTTTGATGACTTTGCCGCCCGGACCAATAAGCTCACCAATTTTGTCGACGGGAATAACAACCACATGAATCTTGGGAGCAAATTGAGAAAGTTGCTTTCTGGGCTCGGGAAGAACTTTGAGCATGGCTTCAAGAATCTGCGTTCTGGCTGTTTTGGCTCTGCCCAAAGTTTCTTTGACGATTTCCAAAGTCAGACCATCGATTTTGGTGTCTAATTGAATGGCGGTAATGCCATCTTTGGTACCAGCCACTTTGAAATCCATATCGGTGTAGTGGTCCTCAATACCAATAATGTCTGTCAAAAGTAGGTATTTGTCTTTAGATGTAACCAGCCCGATAGAAATACCGGCTACTGGAGATTTGAGTGGAACTCCAGCGTCCATCAAAGACATGGTGGAGCCACAAGTGCTGGCCATAGAAGTAGATCCATTGGAAGACATAATTTCTGAAACGACACGGATGGCGTAAGGAAAATCCTCTTCTGCAGGAATAACTGGAGCTAGGGCTCTTTCGGCTAAAGCACCGTGGCCAATTTCCCGGCGTTTGGGAGCGCCTACCCGACCGGTTTCACCGGTAGAAAAAGGCGGGAAATTGTAGTGGTGCATGTAGCGGCGGATGGTTTCTCCTTCGGCAGTTTCCAGGGTTTGACCCAAAGACGGGGCACCTAAAGTAGTGACGGTCAGAGCCTGGGTTTGACCGCGCTGAAAAATGGCGGAACCGTGAACCCGGGGAAGAACGCCTACTTCGATGGACAGGGGACGAATTTCGTCTAGTTTACGGCCATCGGGGCGCTTGCTGTCTTCTAAAATATTTTTGCGGACGGTTTTGGAAACATAATTTTCCAAGATGACAGGAATCTGGGCTAATTTAGCCCGGTCTTCAATCCCCTGGCTCATGTGTAAAACTATGGAGCCTAGATCTCCACCTTCTTTAGTAGCAGTGGCTTGCAAAAAGTCTGCCACCAAAGGCTTGGCAATTTTTTCCATTTCGGCCACAAAAGTGGAGTCGAGTTCGGCTTTTTTGATCTGAATTTTGTCTTTGCCAATTTCGGAAACCAATTCTTGGATGGTGGAAATGATTTTCTTGTTTTGAGCAACGGCTGTTTCGATGGCGGTAAATATTTGATCTTCAGGAACTTGGGTAGCACCGGCTTCGATCATGGGCACTAAATCGGTGGTGCTGGAAACGACCAAATCCAAAGCTACTCCGTCACGGTTACCATTTTTGGGGTTGACTACCAATTTGTCTTCCTCCAGGCCAATTCTGACAGCGGCAATAGGGCCACTCCAGGGAATGGGAGAGATAGCCAAGGCTGCAGAAACGGCGTTGATGGCTAAAACGTCGGTGTCGTTTTCGGTATCGGTAGCCAGAACCATGACCACAATTTGTACTTCGTTTTTGAAATCTTTGGGGAAGAGAGGACGAATAGAACGATCGATGAGACGGGCGGAAAGGGTTTCTTCGTCGGTGTTTCTTTCGCGCTTGACCCAGCGGGAACCTTTGATCCGGCCACCAGCGTAAAGACGTTCTTGAAACTCGACTGATAGGGGAAAATAGTCTTTGGTGAGGTCTTCCTTACCCATGACCACAGAGGCAAAAATGACAGAATCTCCATAACGGGCAACCACGGCAGAGGTAGCCTGTTGGGCAAATTTACCGAATTCGAAGCTTAATGTTCGTCCGGCTACTTCTATGCTTTTACTTACTAATTTCATTTACTCTTAGTCAATCAAGAAGTCTGAAGAAGAGGATTACTTCTCTTCGCACCTCTCGATTGATTTATTTTGATAAACCTAATTTTTTAACAAGGTCATTATACCTTTTTACTTCCTTTTTCTGCAAGTAGAAAAGTAA
>Ga0209210_1003365_pt1 | contig 10889 bp, 7 predicted proteins | sample RifGroA1_FD_183991 | JGI IMG/M metagenome (GOLD analysis project Ga0209210, IMG submission 183991) | Contaminated groundwater microbial communities from Rifle, Colorado, USA - Rifle Groundwater A1 (SPAdes) (version 2) | ecosystem: Environmental > Aquatic > Deep subsurface > Groundwater >...
TTCGGTTTCTCCTTTTGGTGCAATTTTTCCGACAAGAATATCGTTTGGTCCGACTTCTGCACCAATTACAACGATTCCATCTTCTGCCAAATTCGCAAGTTCAGCCTCGGAAACATTTGGAATGTCTTTGGTTCTTTCTTCTGGTCCCAGTTTAGTGTCTACTACTTCTGCTTCATACTCTTCAATATGAATTGAAGTTAGCAAATCTTCTCTAACTAATCTATCTGATATCAAAATAGCATCTTCAAAACCGTATCCTCCAAAACTTGAATAGGCAACTACCAAGTTACGACCTAATGCCAATTCTCCATTTTGACTTGCAGGACCGTCTACTAACAAATCTCCAGCCTTTATCTTGTCCCCAGGATTAACCAAGACTTTTTGGTTATAACAAGTAGAATGTGCAGTTCTTTTAAATTTAATTAAAGAATATTGCTCGGAGTTACCGTTATCAATTACTTCAATTTCTTCAGTAGATTCATCAATTGATACTTTTTTGTCGAGCTTTACAATAACTTTTTCATTGTCAGCGTGTGTCACAGTTCCCGAATGTCTTGCTATAACAACTCTTTTCATTGCCTTTGCCACTTCTTTTTCCATACCAGTACCAACGATAGGGGCTTCTGGATTAACAAGTGGAACTGCTTGGCATTGCATGTTTGAACCCATTAAGGCACGGTTACCTTCATCGTGGGCTAAAAATGGAATTAGAGAAGCTGAAGTTCCGACCAATTGTCTAGGAGAAATATCGATTAAATCGACCAGTTCTGCAGGTCCTTCAGTAAAACTTCCTAAGTGTCTTAGGGGAACTCTTTCGTCTTTGATAACTCCTTTTGCGTCAATATTTATACCTGAGTGTGTGATATTGTAATTTTCTTCATCGTCTGCAGTTAGATAAACAATTTCGTCAGTTATTATTGATTTATTTCCCTTTTTAATTACTTTTCTGTAAGGAGACTCTAAAAATCCAAATTCATTAACCTTTGTGTATAACGCAAGGTAGGTGACAAGTCCAATGTTTGGTCCTTCAGGACTTCTAACTGGATCAATTCTCCCATATTGAGATGAGTTGACGTCACGAATAGAAAAAGATGCTCTTTCACGATTTATACCACCAGTTCCCAAAACAGAAACACGTCTTAAATTGTCAATTTCAGAAAGTGGATTTGTATCATCTAATATTGTCGAGAGCTGATTACTTCTGAAAAATTCATTTAATGAAGAGATCAGAGGTCTTGCATTAATTAAATTAGAAGGAAGTGGCTTATCGTCAGGTGAAATCAAACTCATCTTTTCCTTAACACTTCTCTCCAACCTTAAAAGTCCAATTCTAAAAGCATTAACACCCACTAATTCTCCGACCCTTCTTAAACGCCTGTTGGAAAGATGATCAATATCATCAACTCTACCTTTACCATTTTGCAAACCAACCAAATAGGTAAGAGCTGAGGTTATATCTTTAAGAGTCAAAATACTTACGTTTGAGTCGGCAACACTTGTCCCCATTCTTTTATTTATTTTGTATCTTCCTACTTCTCCTAAATCATATCTTCTTTTGTCCAAGAACATACTGGTAAATAAATTGGTTGCATTATCTATTAGAACTGGTTCACCCGGTCTTAATTTTCTATAAACTTCAAGAAGAGCTTCGTCTTTACCTTTAGTTGTATCTTTAGCAAGGGTAGCCTCAATATATTTATGCTCTTTATCAATATCAAATTCAGCAAAAAAATTGATAATTTCTTTTTCACTCTCCATACCAAGAGCTTTTAAGAAAACTGTTGCCAATACTTTCTTCCTTCGGTCAATTCTGGCGTAAATTAGATCTCCCCTAGTTACTTCAAATTCCAACCATGAACCATGAAGGGGCCTAACTTCAGCCTTAAACAAAACTCTTCCTGAGGATGGATCGAGTTCTCCTGAAAAATATATTCCGGGACTTCTTACTATTTGGTTAATAACTGCTCTTTCAATTCCATTAATAATAAATGTTCCACGAGTGGTCATATGAGGAAGATCTCCCAAAAAAACTTCTTGACTAACTTCTTTTCCAGTTCTCTTGTTTATAAGAGTTGCCATAATCTTAAGAGGGGCTGAATAAGTTAATCCTTTTTGTTGTGCTGTGGTACTTGTAATTGTGGGTTTTCCTAATGAATGATCGGATAATGTTAATTGCCAATTTTTTCCTGTAAAGTCATCAATTGGGGAAATGTTTGCAAGTTCTACTTCAATTCCTTTGTTTATGAATTCTAACCAAGACTCCCTTTGAATTAAAGTTAAATCCAATTCTGGCAAATGGTTTTCTTCTTTTCCAAAGTTACGTCTAGTGTTAGCTTTCATCTTTATTTTTTACGGCGCTCGACTTACGTCTAAAGCGAAAATAATCCTGTTAGAAACAGGTAAAACGTACAAATGTACGCCTACAGGGAATTATAGGGATAAAACAAAGCTTGTCAAGGGGTCAATTTAAGTATTTTGCAATATTATTGTTGTGCTCTTCTAAGGTTTTTGCAAAATGAATTTTTCCATCATTGTCATGAAAATAATACCAATAATCACTTTCTTCAGGATCAATTGCTGCTTTAATAGAAGAAAGTCCTGCACTGGCAATCGGAGAAGGTGGCAAGCCTTGATATTTGTAGGTATTAAATGCTGAATTTATTTCTTTATCTTTAGAATAAACAGGTTCCCAATATTTGCATTCTGAAATTAAATTCTTGCACTTTACACTATCCCTTGCATACTGGAGTGTGGCATCAACTTGAAGTGGCCAACCGTTTTCAAATCTTTTGTAAAGAATTCCTGCAACTATTGGTTTTTCAGACTCTGCAAAAGTTTCTCTCTCAAGAAGGGACGCCATTATGATTTGTTCAAAGGTAGCGTCACCGACTTTTTTTTCAAAAGTCGAACTCATTTTATTGACAATTTGAGTCGCAGTTGCGGATTTAGGAAATAAATAAGTATCGGGGAAGAGATATCCTTCCCTACCTGTTGTTAATTGCAAAAACTCATTTAGAAAAACATCGTCTTTTCCCAAAGTCTTTGTAAATTTTAAGGCAACTTCCTCTCTTCTTAGTCCTTCCGGTATTGTCACCCAAATTTCTTTTGGTCCCTTTTTTAATGAATCTAAGATCTGAATCAGAGGCAAACTTGGTGAGAGTTGAAATTCTCCCGCCTGAATCTTATTCTGACTATTTGTTAACTGAACAATAAATTTAAAGGCAACAGCACTTTTAATTAATTTTGTATCTTCAAGTTTTTTTCCAATCTGGGCAACTGACGTGCCTTTAGGAATTAGAAAATCAACTAGTTTATTGTCTGTTGAAACTGGGGAAATCAAATTTTTAACAAAAAACACACCAACTACGAAAAACAAAACTATTAGTAATAAACCTATTGCGATTCTCTTAATCATTGAAGATATAGTATATCAAACCTCATTAAGAAGTGCTCTTCTGTACTTTTTGTTCTTGGTATCATAAATGTAAATCCTGCCGCATTTACATGTTACTTTTTCTCCATACTTATGCTCTTCGTGTTTAGCCTTAGCAAGGGGCAGACCACAACCAACACATTTCCCTTGGGACATCAACCAAGCTTGGATTGGAGCAATTACATTTTTAAACATACTAGTTAAATTATACTAAAAAATCACCTTAGTCAACCAACAGAAAGTTATCGGCTATCTAAATAGTTTTGAAGCATTATTGTGGCAGCGTAAGCATCTTCCATTTCTTTTCTTTTTTTCCTTTTAACTCCTCCTTGAATTGAGAGAGTAATTGCATCTATTGAAGTTAATGTTTCATCGTAAGTTTCTGCATTTATCTCTTTTGCAAATTCTTTTGATTCGTTGCCCATTTCATTTTCAGATATTCCCACAATTACTTTGTCAATTTTTTCTTTTTCTATTATATTTTTGATAGCTACGTTTAAGCTCTCTTTATTTTCATATCTTATTACTTTGTAAGGTTCAGCCAGTTTACCTTCAGAGGTAGCTAAACCTACTTTTTTTCTACCATAATCAATGCCTAAAAATTTCATAATTTTGTTATTCTAAAATTTATATTGTTGCAGTATACACTTTATGTTTAAGATACGACTCTGGCTCTGACAATTAATCTTTTAGGATTTCTGGGATCCCCCGGAGGAACACAAGTGACAAGGGTTATAAATGCATCGGATGGATTCTGTTCTAAAATTTGTATGTCGGTTGGATATATTTCAAACAATTCTTCAATCTTAAATTTATATGATATTCCATCATATTCTATAAAAACATCATCTCCTTCTTTTAAGGTGGGGAGTGTTGAAAAAATCGCAGTATAATTTTTAGGATTGTAAAAAATTGGTAAAATTGAATGACCGAAAATCACTGCGTTTCCATTTTTACCCGGTAATGCAGTTCCAGGATATTGAATTAAATTCTTAGTCAAATCTTCTCCGCCAATCGCAACAATAGCATTTTCAATTTTTAATTTTGGAATAGAAATCGTATAGAAAGAAACTTTAGAAGTACCAAAATCTTTGTTTTTTGGTGCCTCAGGAAACCAGTTAGATGCTTTTGTTAAATCCCCACCACCTTTTTCTTCCAAAACCAGCGGCGTTAAAAGTGTTTTATACCTATCTGATTCTGTCAATTGATACTCAACAATTGGCCAAACTGAAGAGATTAAAATTATAATCCCCGAAACTCCTGAAATTAGAGCCGATGCCTTGATTATTTTTCTTCTTCCGCTATTCGTGATACTTTTCATTGACTTGAAGATATTTCAACTGATATATTCTTGACTAAATGTGGCAGTGTTCCAAGTTTTCCCGGAAGGAACGGTTTAATCCTAAATTCCGCACGAACAAATCCAGGAACACTTCCCAAGAAACTTTCTGCAAGATTAGGATATTTACCAACAATCTTTTTAGATACATCTAAAGGATCAATATTGGGAAGTAAATTGGCAAATATTCTAACATCGAATGAGCCTTCTTCATCAGACTCTTTGAAATCGTAAGTTATTTGATCGTCTCGAAGTACAAAACCAGAAGGAATTTTGCCCTCAAGACTTTTCTTTGAAATTTCCAATAGTTCACTTTTTGAGACAACAGTACTTTTAACTTTAAGGGTAAGAGCTAGTTTTAAATTTGTAGCCTCGTCCCCTACTTTATTACTATAATCTTCCTCTTCAATTTCATTATTAATAGAGACTTCCACCAAGACCTGATCAGAAGTAATTTTTTCATTTAACTTTCCATTAGCCTCATCCATTAATTCACTTGTTAATTCCTCTAGGATTTTTTTTCTGTCCTCTTCTGAAACAGCAGAAATTTGTCTACTTGTACCACCCGAAAGATTGTCCGAAGTGGAGGCGTCAACATCAGCTTTGGGATAATTACCTACTTTAAAAACTTCATCCTTTACTAGGTTATATTCTGAACCGATACTAACTGCTTCTATATCAATTGTTGCAGTTCCAGGAGAACTGGGGGAAAGTGCCCCAGAGACAGAAGCGGCTTTTACTGTTTGGAATTTTAATTCAGACGAAGAAAGAAGAATTGTTCCAGAAGGTAAGCTTATAGGAAAAGCTGTTCCATTTTGAATCTTAACAGATCCTTTTGCTTTTTCTCCCACAGTCTTTGTTCCTGTTGTTGGATTGGTTTTTTCACCATTAACACTTACTTCTATTTCTTCTCCTTTAATATCTTTACCAACGGTAAATGTAACATTTTCTTCAAGTTTTTTGGGTGTTACAAAAAGAGTCACTGTTGCCTTTGGCAAAAACCACCAAAGTATAAATCCAACAACTAAAGCCAGTAAAATCATGCCTCCACCTATTAATAAAGGTTTTCCCCCAAGAGAAAAATTAAAGTGCGGTATTTTAATTTTATTTGATACTTGGGGCCAATTTGGTATTTTAAAATTAAATTTTGGAAGATTTGAAAGTTTGGGGGTTTCAGCCTTTGGTTGTTCTATAACAAATCCTAAATCTTCAGCTGTAACATCTTTGGGTTCTTCAACATTATGAATCTCCTCCTCGGGTATCGAATCTGTTGGGGTTTCAGTTTCTATTTCTTGCTCTTGGGAAATCACTCCGTGTACTTCTGCCATTTCTGATCCACCGGCAAGTGCAACTGCCATTATTTTTTTACTTGGATCCAAGATTTCAACCTTTGGAGTATGCATGAACTTAGAGTTTCCAATTTTATTCCAATCAGAATTATTTAAACTTTCTTTTATGGTCTCAAGTTCTTGTTCCTTTTGATTAAAAAGTATTATTCTTGATGGCAGATTTTCAACACTGGTGCTTAACCTACTTAACCCCTCGGTCATATCTTCTTCAACGGAGACACTACGAAAGACACTTGTAGTTCCTATAAGTTTTCCTAAATTAAAAATGGAAATATCAAGAGCCTCGTCACTTATTCCGACAACAACTCCCGAAAGGGGTGTCATATCTTCTTCTTTAATAAAATGAGAAATCGCTTCAGACAAAACTACAAACCCCGATGGGACTAAGGATAAATCTTGACAAACTTTTTTAAGTCTTTCCAAGTATTCTTCTTTGATATTACCACCCTCAATCCAAGAACTGGGAACGCCAAAAACTGTCTTTGTTGGATCATCAACTTCTTCAGGTAAACTTTGTGTGCAAGAGGATAGTGAAGCATCAATTGCTTCGATTAAGTTACCTTCAGTTTCCCAACGTGTTGCAGGAGAGGAAGAAATAATTGCAACCTTTCCATTCTCTATTTGCCATACTGCAGAGGTTACCCATTCAGGTTCAATTAGAAGTGCCCAAAAAATTTCTTTTTGTTCTTTAGGTTTTGTTAGAAAGTCCAGCATGATTTTCTTCTGTAGCAAGATAAATTCTTATAATTCCCGATCCTATTTTTTCTTGCTTAATTATTTTAGCATGCCCTAAAAGTTTTGTGTTAGTTACATGAGGGCCCCCACAAATTTCTCTTGAAAAATAGTTGTCTTTAAGCCCAATTGTGTATACCTTCACCTTCTCACCATATTTTTCGACAAAGAAATGCAAAGCTCCCATTTTAATTGCCGCTTCTGGAGTTGTTTCTATAAAAGAGACACTTAAATCTTCATCGATTTTTTGATTAATTAAATCAGAAACCTCCCTTAATTGTTCATCTGATAATTTTTCGGGGTATGAGAAATCAAATCTTAATCTATCTTTTGTTATATGACTTCCTTTTTGTGACACCTCTTCTCCCAACACTTTTCTTAAAGCGGCGTGAAGAAGATGAGTTGCGGTGTGAAGCTTTGTTGTTTCTTCACTGTGATCTTCGAGTCCTCCTTTAAATACTCCGGTTGAAAGTGATCTTGAAGCATCTCTATGCTTCTCAAACTCTTTTTTGAATTCTATTAGATCAACCTTTTGTCCTTTATCGGCAAAAAGTTCAATGGTCAGTTCAAGGGGGAAACCATAAGACTGATATAAATCAAAGGCAATTTTACCTGTAATTTTTTCAACCTTATCAATTTCTTTAAGTCCTTTATCAAGGGTTAGTTTAAATTTTTTTAATTCCTCAAGTATTATTTTATTGTCAGTAATCTTTTCAAAATCAGTTACTTTTGTAGCTATTCTTCTAATCAATCTTCTCAAAACATAACCGTGCATTTTATTTGAAGGAACTACACCATTTTCTATTAAAGCTAAGGATGCTCTTAAGTGGTCTGCAATAATTCTAAAATCTCTTGAGTTCCCCTCATATTTTTTACCAGTTATTTCTTCAAGCTTTTGTATTGTTGGCCAAAAAACATCAATTTTAAAAATATCTGGTTCATTATTAAGTGCTGCTGTTATTCTTTCCAAGCCTCCCCCAAAGTCTATATTTTTATTTGGCAAACTATCTAAACCCCCGTTTTTATTCTTTTTATACTGCATAAAAACAGAGTTTCCGATCTCTAAAAATCTTCCACAATCATCATTTGGATGACATGATTTTCCATATTTTTGGTCGTGTTTGACTTCGGTAAACTCAAAAAAGATCTCCGAGTCGGGACCACCAATTTCACCAGCAGGCATTTGGGCGGGTTTACCAGATCTTGACCACCAGTTTTCTTTATCAATTGGATATTTGAATATTCTTTCTTCGCTAATCCCTATCTCTTGCCAAATTTTATGCGACTCCTCGTCTGCTGGAACACCTTCACCACCACTTGAAATACTCACTGCCAATTTTTCTTTTGCCAAACCCAATTCTTCAGTTAAAAATTCCCAAACCCAAGGAAGTTGTTCTTTTTTGAAGTAATCTCCCAAACTCCAGTTACCAAGCATTTCAAAATATGTTGTGTGGCGATTATCTCCAACTTCATCAATATCCTGAAGTCTGATTGATGGTTGTGAATTAACAACTCTATTTCCTGATTCATGTTTTTTACCCATCAAATAAGGCACGAGTGGTTGCATTCCAGAAGACGTAAAAAGAGTAGTTGGATCATTTTCCAAAACTAATGGAGCGGGGGGGATAATTACATGTCCTTTACTTTCAAAAAAATTTAGATATTTTTCTTTTACTTCTCTGCTTGTTACCATGAAGCTAATTATAGACTAGATACTAAATTCTAGCTACTATTTACTAATTATTACCGTGGGTAGTCATTGTTTTATCTCTTTTAAACATTTCTGCAATTCCAGTTAGTCTATCAGGTCTTATAAGCCCTCCCCCTAAAATTGCATCTTCCAAAATTGAGTTTAGTCTTTTTACTGCTTTTCTTAAATCTAAAATTATAAAGACAACCTGCACGCCAACAACAACCAAAAGAACTGTTAAAGTTATAACAACAATTACTAAAAGCCTTTGAACTCCATCCATATTATTATTCTACCGTAATTTTCCTTACAATTTCAGTCTTTTTTCCCGACCTTGAAATACTAACAAATTTTAATTCTTTAGTATCTTTTGTAATCTCAATCTCAGTTACAAATTTTCCATCCTGATCTAAAATTATTGGTTGATTATTTACTGTTAAAATTGCATCCGTTGTTGTCTTTCCTTCAATTTTTACTCTGGTTTGCAAAACTTGCTCATTTTCAATTGGTTTATTGATAACAAGTTCCGGAGGTCTTACAAATTTTGTATATTCAACTCCCAAATATCCCAAAACCAAGACAAGAAGGATTCCAATCCCAATTGCAAAAGTTAACTTCGGTGACCAAGAAAATTTTCCACCAACGTCAGGTTTTGGATTTATAGCAAGCTTTTTGGGTGGATAGTCTCTTTTTAAAATAGCATTGGCAGTTTCTGAAGAAATTCCTAAAACGTTGGCCAAGTTTTTTACAAATCCTGAAACAACCGGAAATTCTGGTAGATTATCCCAATCATTTTTCTCCAATTTCAGAATAAAATCTCTTTTGATTTTGGTTAGATTTTCTAACTTAATTAATGAAATATTTTTTTTGACACGAGCCTCTTTTAACATTTGACCTATTGTATTCATACTTAATTATTTACTACCTATAGAAGCCAAGAACTCGTCTGGATTCTTGATAAGTACCTCACGAGGTTTTGACGAACCGTCTGATGGGGCAATAACACCAGCGTCTTGTAATTGATCAACTACTCTTGCAGCTCTTGCATATCCAATTGAAAGCCTCCTCTGGAGAAGTGATGCAGAAGCTCTGTCATACTGGCAAACAACCTTTACCGCCTCACTAAATAAATCATCTGTCTCTCCAATAACGCCAGCAACGGCTGGTTTACCAGATTTTGTCATTGTTGTAACCTCCTCTGTGTATTGGACAGGGACTCCCTGATTCTTGATAAAGCTGACTAAATTTTTAATTTCTGCATCTGTTACAAAAGCCCCTTGAATTCTTGATGGCTTGGCTTGGTCCGGAGGAAGATATAACATATCTCCTTTACCTAAAAGCTTTTCTGCACCTTGTGTATCCATGATTACCCTTGAATCAACTTGTGAAGAAACAGCAAAAGCAATACGGCATGGAATATTGGCTTTAATAAGCCCGGTTATTACGTTAACGGATGGTCTTTGTGTGGCCAACACCATATGTATTCCTGTGGCGCGGCTCATTTGTGCAATTCTTGTAATGGCATCTTCAACTTCAACAGGAGAAAGAAGCATTACGTCGGCCAATTCATCTATAAGTAAGACTATGTAAGGAAGCGCTTGGAAACCGCTCATTTCATTATAGGCATCTATATTTCTTGCACCAGCTTGAGCAAAAAGTTCATACCTTCTATCCATCTCACGAGTAAGCCAGCGAAGTGCTGAGAGAACTTTGTCAGTATCAACTATTACAGGGGAAAGAAGATGGGGTATTTCGTTATACCCTGTTAGTTCTACTCTCTTAGGATCTACCATAATAAATTTAACTTCTGATGGTGAGGCTCTATAAAGAATTGATGCCAAAAAAGTATTAATACAAACCGATTTACCGGAACCTGTTTGACCGGCAATCAAAACATGAGGCATTTTATTAATATCTGCAATGACCGGTTTACCACTAACATCAAGTCCTAAAGTTACCGCAAGTTTTGATTTTTTAGCAATCATCTCAGGAGATTCTAATATTCCTTTTATTGGTACAAATTCAGGTGATCTATTGGGAAGTTCTATACCAACAAGATTTCTTCCTGGAATTGGTGCTTCAATTCTAATTGCTCCAGTTGGAGCCGAAAGAGCAAGCGCCAAATCTCGCTCTAAGGCAGTAATCTTACTAAGTTTTGTTCCAAGCGCAACTTGAATTGCATATTGTGTAACGGCTGGACCCAAATTAACTTCTACAATATTTGCAGTAATTCCAAAGGATTCAAGTGTCTTTTCAATAATATCTGCATTACCGTTAATATCCCCTCTATCCACTTTACCAATCTGCTCACCTGAAAAAAGGTCAATTGAAGGGTACTTCCAAATA
>Ga0209210_1003368_pt1 | contig 10884 bp, 4 predicted proteins | sample RifGroA1_FD_183991 | JGI IMG/M metagenome (GOLD analysis project Ga0209210, IMG submission 183991) | Contaminated groundwater microbial communities from Rifle, Colorado, USA - Rifle Groundwater A1 (SPAdes) (version 2) | ecosystem: Environmental > Aquatic > Deep subsurface > Groundwater >...
ATTTGCCAATCCAGTTTCTTTGGGCGATTTTTACTTTTTCTGTCCAGTCCAGTTTTTCAATATTATTAAGAAGCCTATCCGCGTAGTCTGTGATCTTAAAAAACCACTGTTCTAAATTCTTTTTTTCAACCTTAGATCCACACCTTTCACAAACTCCAGCTATAACCTGCTCATCAGCAAGCACAGTTTTGCAAGAAGGGCACCAATTTACTTCTGCAGCTTTTTTATATGCTAAGCCTTTTTTATACATCTGCAAAAAAAGCCATTGGGTCCATTTATAGTACTCAGGCTTGTAAGTTTCCACAGTCCTGGTCCAGTCATAGGCATCCCCAATCTCAGTTAACTGCTCATAAAACCTTTTTTCTGTAATTTTTGAAAGATCCATTGGATGCTGATTTACCTTTAAAGCATAGTTTTCACTGTGTATTCCAAAGCCATCAAGCCCAATAGGCTCCAGGACATCAAATCCCTGCATCCTTTTGAAGCGGGCAAAGATATCTGTGCCTGTAAAAGGATACATATTCCCTACATGAAGACCTTCTGCAGAAGGATAAGGAAACATCATTAAAGCATAATAGGGGTTTTGTGATTTATCTATATCAGGACTATAAAGTTTTTCTTCTTTCCACTTTTTTTGCCATTTATTTTCAATCTCTTTTGGCTGGTATTTTTTCATAGGCTTAGTTTATCATTTATTATTTGAATTGTCATTTTGATAAACTCATTGTCACCCTGAACTAAGTGAAGGGTATGAATAAATTATATTCTTCGCCTGCGGCTCAGAATGACAAAGGAGCGGCTCAGAATGACATGTTTAATCAGAAATTTTATTTCCACAATCTTTTCACATATATAAATTATAGGATAGTTAATATTCTTTGATATATTAAATATATATTTTGATATATAATAAAAATGTTTACACAGAGCTATGTTATATTTTTGTGGCTGTGCGTTAAATGATTTAATCAGATTTGTTATCATTTGATATATTGACAGGATAATTTTCATACCCTACTATTAACTTACCTAAAACAGGAGCGAAGCAGACGGACGCTCCTGTTTTTTTTGAATTTTTGAGGTTTCCTGCAGGTTATTAAATAACCTGACTAAGAAATCAGAGTTTTAAAAATTTCTTCACTACACTGAGCTTTTATAAATAAGTTATTTATTTGACAAAATATCTGGTATTTGCAACTATATATTTATTAAAAGATTCCTAACTTTTTACTAGGATTTTCCTAAGTTTTGAATCTGAAAAATTAATGCCTAATTTTAAATCTAAAAACGATTTAAAGAGGCAGACGGACACCCAAAACCCTGAAAAAGCAGAAGCAGGGTTTCTTTCCATATCTAAAGCTGCAAAATACTTAGGTGTTTCTCCAGATACCCTCAGAAACTGGGAGCAGCAAAGCAAACTAATTCCCCAAAGGACTCAGGGAGGTGCCAGGAGGTATAAACTTTCGCAGCTTTCAGAATTAAGAAAAGAACTTAATCCTGAGAAGGGTTATAAGGGATTAATTTCTATTTCTAAAGCATCTAAGGCTTTAGGTATTTCTCCTGATACTTTGAGAAATTGGGAGCAAAAAGGGATTATTAGACCTCAAAGGACTGAGGGTGGTGCCAGAAGATATACCAGGTCTCAGATTTCTTCCCTTAAGAAAGATTTTAGCTTTGGGATTGAGAATCCGCAGCTGGTAGATAAAAATGATAATGAGGCATTTTTACAGCCAGAGGTATTTTCACAACCAATTGAGCTTAATTATTCAAAACCAGTAGCTGTTGGTGAAAACCTAATATCAGAGCTTTTATCAAAGAAAGTTGATGATGAGAAAAAAGTTTTTGTAGATGAGGAGTATCAGCATAATTTACTGCTTGCAGGGGTTAATAAACAGTTAACTTTAGCAGCGGTTTTTATGGTTTTTGCTGTAACAACAATTTTCACACTCCTAATGACTACGGGACTTATTGCATCATACCTTATCAAACCAGAACAGACTAAGGCAATATTTGCATCTCCTGTCATACCTGGCACATCTTCTGTCACCCTGAGCGGAGCGAAGGGTATATATTCTTCGCCTACGGCTCAGGATGACAAGAAAAGGGCTCAGAATGAAAGTTTGTTAGCTCAAGTACTTTCCCCTTTTAATACTTTAGCAGTGGGTGCAATTAATACTTTTGCTCCACAAAAAGCTTCAGAGCTTGGACTTTTAGCAACAGTTACAGACTTACCAAGGGATTTAGCACAAGGTTTAACTAATCCAGAAGTTACCAAGCTTGAAGGTGAGGCCCGCCTGCCGGACGGGCAGGTTTTGGCTGAATCTACCCCATCTGGAAAGTATTTAGAGATTAACCTGGATACCAAAGTAAATGGAGAGATTCTGGGTTCATCCATAAAAATTGCTAATACTGCTTCTATAGATGGGCCCTTAACATTAAATACAGTTACCTATACCTACCCTAATACACAGGGTGGAGCCCAAACCTTTTTACAGAATGATGGGGAAGGAAATTTAGCATGGACTGAAGCACCTACCCCTGATTTGGCTACTACAACTATTGCAGGGATTGCTTCTTTTTCAGACTCTAACTTTGCAGTTTCAACTGCAGGGCTGGTGACCATAAAATCAGGAGGAGTCACAACTACTGAGATTTTAGATGGGACTGTAGCTAATGCAGACTTAGCTAATTCTAAGTTAACAGTTACAGCAGGATCAGGGTTATCAGGAGGAGGAGATGTATCACTGGGATCTAGTGTGACATTGTCTTCAAGCCTGGGTACTTCTGTGGATTTAACATCTGAGGTTACAGGAGTACTGCCTATTGCAAATGGAGGGTCTGCTAAAGCCTTAACTTTGGCTGCAGGTGGTATATTATGGACTGATTCTGATTCATTTGAGGTATCAGAGGCTGGGACATCAGGACAGGTTTTAGTCTCTAATGGCTCCTCTGCACCAAGTTGGAGTAGTTCTTTAGGCGGTGGTTTAATTACTGCTGATTCATTGGATTTTACAGAATTTAAAGATGCAATGACTCTGGATGCAAGCACAGATATTGCAACTGCCGGTTTTACCTTAAGCACTTCAGGAACGGGAGAGGTTAACTTAGCTAGTACCGGAGCCTTCACTGTGGCTGGGGCAACAACATTGTCATCAACATTGGGCGTCACTGGTACTACTACTCTCTCAGGTAATTTGGCTGCCAATGGTGATACCGCTCTGGGTAATGCTACTACTGATTTGATCACTTTCACCGGCCGGGTAACCAACGGTACTTCCCTGCTTCCGGCTGTCAATCTGGGTTCTGATCTTGGCTCATCATCACTTCGCTTCAACAATATATATGTGGGAACAGTTAATTCCAATGCCGCTTTTTCAAGTACGGGGCAAGCCGTCTTTACTTACGAACCGGCCAGCACCGCATATACAGAATCTTCTGTTTTAATTAACCCCACTGCCCCTTCGGCTAATACAAACCTGCTTGGAATTGGTCAGGGCGGTGAGCAAAGAGCTGGCATTGATGCGGAAGGAGATTTAACCCTTGGTTATGATGGCATTGCCGGCTCATCAGTGCCAACTACTTCGAACCCATTTAATGTCTACAATCACGGTACGACTAGTATTGCCTCTATCGATACGTCAGGTAATTTAACCCTCGCAGGAACAACTTTTACCGCCAGCTCACTGACAACTCTTAACTGCAGTGACTGTATTGATTTTGATGACATTGTTGATTCGGCTACTCTCGACACTGATTTCGCTATTGCTCAAGGTACCAACACCTGGACCCAGACTTTTACAGGGACCACTACGGATGCCTTTACCTTAAACGCCGCTTCTCTTTCAACCGGAACCGCCTTAACTGTAACCGGACCTTCCTCCACCGGAATTACAGATGATTTCATTAAAGCAACAGCAGACATTGGATCTGGAGCTGCACTCATGAGTTTAAATCCTGATTTTTCAGGTTCAAGTGTTACGGGTTACGGCTTAAGAATTCAGGCAACCGATTCGACTTCCGGCACCTCCAATACCGACTATGGTATTAATAGTGTCTTAACGCTAACCAATGACTCTTCCAGAACTGCCAGAGGTATATACTCAAGCGTAACAAGCTCATCAACCTCTCCTGATAGTATATTCGGGGTAGAAATAGCAGCTTCAAATACAGGTGCTCTTTCAAATCTTACAGCCAGATCCACATATGGACTATTGGCTTCTGCTTCTGACACCGGAGCTTCGGCAGGTGCATCTTCCACCCGAACAGTCTATGGTGGCGAATTTGCGCCCACTGCAACCGGAGCTACTGCCGGAACAACCAATGTCTATGGAGTGCGTATTTCTGCAATAGCCACCCATGCTGCTGATGCAGGCACAGTCAATAATTACGGCTTATATGTAGCCAACAGCACTTCTTCAACCAACGGAACTTCGACTAAATATGGCTTATATGTTGAGCCTCAAACAAGTGCTGATGCAAATTACGGCGCATATTTTGGGAGTAGTGTAGGAATATTGGATACTACTCCTGATGCGGATTTGGATATCGACTCCTCTGCCACAACAGGTGATGGTTTTGGGATTTTGGCAAGCTCAATTACAACCGGGCAGGCTTTGCAGATTGATGGTCCGACAGCCACCGGAGTTACAGGAAATTTTGTCAATATTGCTACAGATGTAGGATCTGCAGGAGCATTAATGAACCTGGCTCCTGATTTTTCTGGAGCTGGTGTAACAGGGTATGGATTGAATATTGCTGCAACAGACTCTACCTCCTCAGCAAATACTGACTACGGTCTTCGTATTGAGCTGGCCTTAAGTGGTAATGCTGCCAAAATAGCATATGGGCTCAGAGTACATTCAACTGACACTTCAACGACGGGTGATGCTTCTTATGGGATCCTAAGTTTCCCGACTGTTTCAGGAGCGATTTCGACAGGTACGAGAGAAGTTTATGGATTATCTGGCCAACCGCAAGTAACCTCTGCAAGCACAGGTGGCACTACATATGTCTATGGTCTATTTGCCCAACCAAGTGTCTCTGCCGCTTCTTCTGGTTCAACAACTAATGTTTATACTATGTATGCTCAAACTATTGCTACCGCTGCAACTTCATCTACTGCAGTTATAAACGGATATGGATTGTATATCGATAGTTCAATAATGAATACAGAGGGAACATCAACCAATTATGGACTATATGTAGCAGCACAAACCGGTGCAGATACAAACTATGCAGCTGTGTTTGCAGGAGGCAATGTGGGAATTGGGACAACTAGCCCTTCAGATCTATTAACCATCGCTTCATCAGCCTCGAATGCAATTATAAGATTAACTGATACTACCAATTACTGGCAATTTAGACAGCGCAATTCTTCTTCAGATCAACTTGAATTTGTTTATAACGGGGGTGCGCCAGCCATACAAATAGAGAATGATGGCGACATCGGGCTTAATAATGAAGGCCCGAATGGTGACCTCGATGTTCGGGTTGGAGGTGCGGGGGCGAATGACGATATTGTTTTGTATCGCGTAGCAGATAATCAACCAGCTATCCAGGGCTATATTGATGGCCATTTCTCAGATGCAGGTACATATTCCCAGGGTAACACAGGTCTTTACCTCCAACCAAAAGGAGGTTATACCCAAATCGGTAGTACGAGTACTACCGATGCGTTACCATCACTTTGGATTACTGATGCAGATGGTGCCTGCCAACATAATCCTGAGGCTGCTAGTGAGACTGTTACCTGCTCTTCAGATGCCAGGTTAAAGACAAACATTAGAGATACTGGTTCTGCCTTGGATTATTTCTCAGACTTTAGAGTTAGAGATTACCATGTTAATGCAACTACTGATCCAAATGCTACAAATACTGGTGTAATTGCGCAGGAGATTATGCAAACTCATCCTGAGCTTGTGACTACTGGTAGAGATGGTTATTACATGGTTGCTGAGCCAAATCCATTCATGTTGGTGAAAGCGGTTCAGGAGTTAAACAATAAGGTTGAAAATGCTTTGATGACAATTGGCTCAGACGGAAACTCCACAAGCCAAACCAACCTGAATCAGTTAACAGTTACTTCTGATATTAATGCAGGAGGAATTGTTAAAGCTTCAGACTTTATGCTTGATGCTTCTAATATTAATTTAGTGGGGAGTTTAGCTTCAGTTACTCCTGATAGTGAAGGTAAGGTAAACTTGGCAGAAGCAATAAATGCGATTAACGATGAAAGATTAATGATAAATGATAAAATTGCAACCCAGTCTGCACAAATAGCTTCGCTTGACCAGCGGCAAGCATCAGACAGCGCAGTGCTGGCTGAGACTAAACAAAAGACTGACTCTTTAGCAGATGCTGTTAACTCTACCTCCTCTACCCTGACTTCTCTATCTGATCAAATTCAGGGACTGTTAGATAGTTTAGGTGGGGATTATTCTTCGAGCGATAGCGAGAAGTCTAATACAGATAGTTCTCAGACTTTGTCTTCGAACAATAACCTAACCCCTGTAGAACAAATGTTTGCTACAGATTCTGCAAAACTTGCTGATTTAGATGTTTCCAACCAGATCTCCACTTTAAAGTTAGCAGTTTCAGATACCCTAAAATCTTTAGGTGAGACATTTTTGGGTAAAACAACAGTAGCTGGAGATTTCTCCCAAGATGGGACATTATCTATAACTGAGGGTAAATCTATTAATGCTATAGATACACTGTATTTCCAGAATTCAAGCTTAGCTAATGCTGTGGACTTCTTCAACGGCAAAGTGACAATTAATCAATCAGGAGTCTTAGGGGTTCAGAAATTAGCGGTCTCGGATAAAACTTTAGGCTCTGTTGTTTTACCTGCGAACCGGACAACAGTCACTATTGAGACTGACCAGTTAACAAATAGTTCAAAGATCTTTACATCTTCGGATAAACCGGTGGCTATTGCCGCTCAAAAGAATGTTTCGGAAAGCAAAATCACTCTGGAAATAGCAGAACCGCTTTCAGAAGATTTGAATATTGACTGGTGGATAGTAGATGAAAGGTAATTTGTTTTATTTAAAGATAAAGCATACAATTTTTCTATGAAAGAAAATGTCTTCAGTCTTCAGCTCTCAGTCATCAGAAAAGTTACCACTTGTCTTATTTTACTTGTAACTTTTCACTTGCTGCTTGTTACTGCGCTAGCAGGAGCTTCGCTCACTTCAGTTCATGCTCAGGGCTTTAATGTAGCTTCCAGCCATGAAATTACAGATAAAGAGGCTGTCTCTGGAGATATCCTGATTTATGATGGTGCAAATGGTTTGGTGCGCACAAATGTTACTTATTCACAGAAGATCTTTGGTGTTTATACAGAAACTCCTTCCCTAGTGATTAGAGAAGCATCCGCCTCAGCTAAACCTATTATCAGGCTGGGAGATGTGGATGTAAATGTAACTGATTACAATGGTGAGATTAAAAAAGGTGACTATGTTACAACCTCCCCTGTCTCAGGCAAAGGTATGAAGGCTGGACAATCTGGTTATGTGCTGGGTTTAGCTTTAGCAGATGCAGTCTATGGAGATCAAACTGTGACTGCAGAAGGTGGAAATTATAGACTTGGCACTGTCAACACTGCTCTGCGGATTGAGTATGCTGAGCTCACAACTGCCAGGTCTAACATTAAACTTTTGTCTGATTTAAATGCTGCATTTTTCAGGTCTGTCCAGGATCCTGAGAAGTTTACCCTGACAATCAGGTATATTATTGCAGGGTTGGTGGCATTGCTAGCCTTTGCAATTGGATTTTTCTATCTGGCAAGGTCAATTTCTAAAGCTGTAGAGGCTATTGGAAGAAATCCTTTGGCAAGAACTGCAATTATTACTTCTGTTGGTCTTCAGGTTGCAGCCACACTAATTGGAGGCGTTGTCACAATAGGGATTATATTTATCATTGTGAGGATCTAGAAATGATAAATAATTTGAAATTTGAAATTTAGAATTTGAAATGAATATTAAATGTTTTAAATATTAAAAATTTAAAATTTAGAATTAAAAATTACCACAAGTATTCTATTTTTCCTCTAATTCTGCTATCTTAAATATGAATACTGCCCATGGAAATTTACCTAATATTATTAATAATACTAATAGCTTCAGTTGTTGTTTTTTTCCTCTATAGGAAGCTAAATTACCAATCCCAGATTATTAAAGATTTAAGGGCTGAGGGTGAAAGATGGAGAATTGCCCCAAGCCAGCAGGTTATCCAGGATGCTTACCAAAAAGCCAACCAGGTGATGGGCGAAGCTGAAATTAATGCATTAAAAACTGCAGCTGAAAAGGAGATGGAGATAGGGCTGTTCCAGGATAAACTGCAGTCACAGTTTCAGGCTCAACTTCAGCAGATTTTAACCAAAGAGGGGGCACTTATTTCCCAAAGTTTAACTACTGCCCAGAAAAAGCATGATGAGTTTATTGTGCAGCTTGAGAAACAGAATTTGGACTGGCAAAATAATGTGGAAAATGAGATGAGGGGAAAAATTGGGACACTTTTAGAGTCTTTTGAAAGTAAACTGACTGAATTTTTCACAGGTGCCCAAAAACAGAGCCTGGATGCAATTAATTTAGAGCTTAAATCTGCAAGACAGCTAATAGACAGCTACAAATCCCAGCAAATGGCAATAGTTGATGAGAACATTGTGGCTGTTTTGGAGAGAACTCTTAACTTAGTTTTGAAACAAAAATTAACTTTAAAAGACCAGATGGATTTAGTTGCTGAAGCTTTGGAGAAAGCAAAGCTGGAGAAGTTTTTAGTATGAAATTGACTACAGACTACTGTCTACAGCCTACCGCAAAAACAAAGAAATGCAGAAGCCAGTAGTCGGTAGACGGAAAGCTGTCTTATGGATCAAACATTAGCAAAGCAATTTTTAACCACAACCTTTACAAAAAACCAGGCCTTAAGGAGACTTAGGCTTGCTAAGGAACTTCTAGAATTACTTTTTTTTCAGGGTGCAAACCCAGATGACTTTGAGAACACCTTCAACAAATTGAAGGCTAAGTACTCCCCTTATTTTGTGGGCCAGGAGGGTTTAGAAGAAGATGTTAAATTTATATATACTCTTGGGCCAAATTTTTTCAAAAACTTTTCAACTGTAAATATTAATGACCAAACAGCTTTACTGGAAAAATCTATAAATGATACAAAAAATATCTTAATGTATCTTCCATTTGAGCTGCCTGAGGACCAGGTTATTGTTTTAGGAGGCTGGTTTAAAAAGAATTTAGGGGAAGATACCCTATTTGAAATAAATTATGACCCTGAGCTTATTGGAGGTTGTGCAATATCCTACAAAGGGATATATAAGGATTTTTCCCTTAGGGCAAAAGTGAATGAAAATAAAGTAAAGATACTAGAAGTACTCGGAGGATACAAAAGATAATTTGAAATTTACAATTTGAAATTTGAAATGAATTTGAAATGTTTTAAATATTAAAATTTTAAAAATTTAGATTTGAATAAAAATTTAAAATTAATAATTAAAAATTAATAAAATCATGTCTACACCACAGTCCCAACCTGCCCCACCAGCCAATCAGCAAACTCCAGCTAATGTCCCACCTTCTGCACCTACCCCTACTGAAGAGATAGGCTATGCAGTCTCTATTAAAAATTATATTGTCTGGGTAAATGGCCTGCCCAATATCAGGCTTAATGAGATTGTAACTACAGGTGATAATGCAAAGGGAGTTGTTATCTCCATAGCTGAGGATTTAGTAGGGGTGTTAATGCTTGATGAAGCAGCTATTAAGCCTAAGCAGGATTTTAAAAGGACCCAGCAGCAGCTCTCTATAAAAGTCGGGACCCAGCTTTTGGGCAGAATGATCAACCCCTTAAGCCAGCCTCTTGACGGCAAAGGTATGATAACTATCAAAGATGAACCAGTAACTATTGAACAGGCTCCAAGAAGCATTAAATCCAGGGAAAGGATAACTGACCAGTTTGAAACAGGATTGTCTCTGGTAGACATGCTTGTACCTGTGGCTAAAGGCCAAAGAGAGCTGGTATTAGGTGATGCCCACTCAGGAAAAACAGGATTTTTGTTAGATACTGTGATTAATCAACGGGGCAGGAAGATCATCTGTGTTTATGCAGTTATCGGGAAACCTATAAATGAGATCAGTAATGTGGTTAAAGCATTAGAGGCAAACAAAGCTATGGAGTATACTGTGGTTGTTTCTACCTCCTCTTCTGACAAACCTCCTTTAATCTATTTGACCCCTTCTGTAGCCACAACTATAGCTGAATATTTTCAAAAAAGGGGCAATGATGTGCTAATGGTTTTGGATGATATGGGTATCCATGCCAAATTTTACAGGGAGATTTCACTTTCACTGGGCAGGCCTCCAGGGCGGGAGTCTTATCCCGGGGATATTTTCTACCAGCATGCAAAGCTGATTGAGCGGGCGGGCAGATTTAAAAAAGAATATGGAGGGGGTAGTATTACTGCACTTCCAGTGATTGAGACGAATTTGGATGATTTTTCCTCCTTTATGACCACAAATTTAATGGGTATGACAGATGGACACCTTTTATTTTCTGCTACCAGATATCATCAAGGCTACAGGCCCTCAGTTGACATCTCATTATCAGTCTCCAGGGTTGGGCGCCAGACCCAGAACCTGGCCCAAAAAGGCCTTGCTGACAGGATAAAAGCCCTTTTATCAGAAGCAAACAGGTTAGCTGCTTATTCAAGGTTAGGGTCTGAGATTTCCCCCCAGACCCTATTTACCTTAAAACAGGGTAAACAGATGGAAGCTATTTTAAAACAGCTTCCTTTAAATAAGATCCCAATTTTGGTTCAGATGATCTTAATGGGGCTTATTTTTACACCATTTCTTCAACAAAAAGATGAGA
>Ga0209210_1003370_pt1 | contig 10879 bp, 11 predicted proteins | sample RifGroA1_FD_183991 | JGI IMG/M metagenome (GOLD analysis project Ga0209210, IMG submission 183991) | Contaminated groundwater microbial communities from Rifle, Colorado, USA - Rifle Groundwater A1 (SPAdes) (version 2) | ecosystem: Environmental > Aquatic > Deep subsurface > Groundwater >...
ATGCAAACCCAGAAACATAAGTAGGACTTTTCTGTATCTCTTCGTAAGCCACTTCAATCACAATTTTTGGCTTGAACCTCACAAGACTGCCATCCTCGCTTTCAACAAGTGGTTTTAGCAATTTAGTCATTTCTTTCAAAGTGGCAGAGCCTGCCTGCTCGCTTTTCTTCTCTTTCAGGCCAGTGCCAAGCATGCCACACTCCAAAAACCTGCCAGTCTCAGGCTCTCTGATTGCTAAATGTAGCGAGCCGATTGTTCCCGCGCGCTTGCCAGTCCCCCAGGTTCCGCCGACAATCACGACATCGAGGCTTTCCATAACCGGTTTTATCTTGAGCCAGCCACCCGCAACCCTCCGCCCAGGAACATAAAGGGCTTCCATGTCTTTTACAATAACACCTTCTTCGCCAGCCTTCAATGCTTCCTTGTAAAACGTCTCTGCCTCTTTTAAGTCGCTTGTGACAAAACCCTTTGCAATGTGAAATTTATCTGTTTCTTTTACTGCCTTTTCCAAATACTTCCTTCTTTCCTCAAAAGTCAAGTCCATCAGATTCTTGCCATCCAGATAAACAATATCAAATAAATTAACTTCAATTGGAATTTCGCCAAAGGCTTTCTCAATATCATACTTTCTCTTGATGCGAGTTGAAAGCTGTTGGAATGGGACTGGCTTGCCTGTCTTCTTATCCAGCCCAATTGTCTCTCCATCCAAAACGCAGTCCTCTGCCTTAATCTGCTTTCTGGCCATTTGAACTAAATCCGGGAAAGCGACAGTAATATTTTCAAGGTTTCGTGTAAACAGCCAAATCTTTTCGCCCTTTTTGTGAATCAGCGTGCGCATGCCATCATATTTGTATTCCAAAATAACTTTTTTGAAAGAAGTGATTGCTTCTTTGAGGCCGGGCGACTTTTCAGCCAGCTGAACGATGAATGGCGTGCCTAATCTTAATTTAAATTTTTTCAGGCCTTTTTCGCCATCTTCTTTTGCAACCTTAGCAACTTCGCCGAAATCCGGCAGTAAATTCCACGCGCCTTCAACGTCATCAACCGAAACGTTGTATGCGGAGGCGACTGCATCGCGCACTAATCCTTCTGCAACCCCGATTCTCAGCTGTTCTAAAACTGTCCTTGCTATATATTTTGCTTCCAAGGCAGTTGCCTGCGATAATAATTCTGCAATCAAATCCAGCTTCCTGTCCTGCGAGCCGCTGCCGCTGTGCTCCGAGATGGCCTGCAGGTTTGCGAATACCTTGCCGACTGTGAGCTGTTCCGCCCCCAAAGTCCGCTGCCTTTTTTTGCTGACTAAAGATTCAACGGTGGTGCCTAAATCGCCGGATTTTTTGTAATCTTTTACAACATCTTCAACCGAAATGCCGACTGCCTTCGCGATTGCCTTGAGCATCAGTTGCTCTGCAACTCCGACTTCTTTCTCGGACCATGAAGGAAAAACTCTGCCTTGGATGAGCAGTGTGACCGCTTCCAACAGGCTGGCGGGCGTTTCTTTAAACAGGTTTGCGATAATTTCGGTTTTCTTTAACTTTGATGGGATTTTTTCTAGTTCTGAGTAGGTTTCTGCGAGGATGGAGTATTTCATATAACACTATGTTTTGCGCCAAATATAAAACTTTATATGCCTTGCGTTATAATAATTCGCATGGCAATCGGTACGCCACCAGGTGTTCTTAGTAGTACAGGAGAATTAATAAAAAAGCTAAATGCGCCTGCAACAGCACTCTTGAAAACAGATGCAGATTTAACAGCCTTAATAGGAGACGTCAGAAACTTCTTCGATGGGCAAGGCATGCTTTATGACCATTTCATAGTTCTTGGAGGAGAGAATGGCGCGCATCAAGGCAGTGCGCTGTATGTGCGATGGCTAACAGTGGTGCAAGCAGACAGATGGCGCGATAGGACAACAAGCGCTGAGATTTACTTCTGCAATCGTGCCGACAAACTACTGCTTCGTATTAACGTGGATACCACTGCCGTAACAGTTGGCAAGGAGTTAATGCGGCCAGAGCAGGCATACTGCTTAATAGAAATCCTTAAGAGGTATTCGCAATAGGACAAGCAAATATTATTGTGCTTCTGCAAGAGCCAAATGCGTTATAGAAAGCTAACTGCTAGCGGGGCTGAATTCTTCCGGATGGCTGCTTGCAATTTCTCTTTCCAAACTCATTCGCGTAAATTCTATAAATACCCTCGCCTCTTTTTCTGATGGCTTTCCGTAAAGTCCTTGAGAATAGATTTGTTTTGGCAGCTCTCTAAAGTAAAGGTATGCAGTTAGGCTACCATCATATAAGTGAGATAAAAAATTAAAATATCAAATAAAAAGGTTTGCTTAAACTGCCTTGCAAACGCCGCCAACACACATCTCTCCGTACGCGCAGTTTAGTGGCTTATATGAGCAAATGTTGCTTGGCGAACAATATGTTTCCTGGACTGCATTTGCGCCCATGCATTTATCTGTTTTTTTCAGGCCTGCGCTATCAGTACAGCTGCCAAATATGGATGTATTCAATCCATCGCCATCAGTACAAACTGTATTTGCTGGCGCACCGGCGCCGATAGCAATTGCCCAGCCAGTGGACTGCTGTGAGAATGAATATCCCACAATAACTAATGCAACTAAAAGTACTATTATGTTTAAATTAAGTTTGGCCATGAAATAATAATAAATTGGGAATATATAAAGGTTTGTCTAAACTGCCTAGGCCTGCGTCTTTACATCCTGGCGCGTCCATTGGCCATTCACGCACTTGCCATACGCAGGGAAATAACTTTGCTGTGCGCATGCAGTCCTTTCGCCTGAGCCGTCCGCAGTTGTGGTTACGCAGGAATATTCAAAAAGTTCTCCGAGAGGCGCGCAGAAATCTGCATATTCTCCTTTTGCATCCTTGCACCAGCCCTGCGTGAAATAATCCACGCCATCTGGATCCTGACAGAGAACCACAACAGCAGGCTTAGTTTCTGTTCCTGCGGATTTTATTTCAGTTGCCACGGCAGGCATCTGAACTGATTTTTGCCCTTCTGTATAGTAAAACCTAGCAGTCTGGACAGTTCCGATGGAAATCAAAACAATTACTGCCGCAGCAACTATGATAATTATTGCGAGCATTTGCGGTTCTAGTTTAAAAATATTCTTTTTTCGCGCGGCCATTGTAGTAAAATAAAGAATTAAAGAATATAAAAAGGTTTGCTTAGTTTGCCTGCCTGCAAGTCCCGCCGACACATTCCTCGCCGTATGCGCAGTTTACAATTTGGTAATTGCACTTATTAAATGGACTGCAGTACGTTTCCTGAACAGAGCTGGCACTAAAGCACCTGTCTGTTTTCTTTTCGCCGGATGCATCTATGCAAGTATCTTTTACGCTAACATCCTGCCCATCGCCATCAGTACAGAAATTCACAGGATTATCTATTGGAACTTTATCGCTTACTGCAAAGCCAGTCTGCGAAGTTACAAACGAGCCTGCAACTATTGCTACAGCTATAAGCACTACTGCTAAATTTGAATTAAGTTTCGCGGCCATAGATTTGTATGGAAAAATGAGTATAAAAAAGTTTTGAAATGGAAATCATGCGTATTTTGCGAAGTTTTTAACTGTAATTGTTGATGTAGCACAATTATTCGTCTTGTCGCTTTCTTTTACCTTACCTTCCACATCAGCGCAGGTTTTTAGCTCGTAAGTTCCAACTTCCATTGGCACAAATAAATACGCGATGGATTTTGTAGTGCCTAACTTATGTGGCGCAGATATTTCCAAAGAGCCGTCCTTGGTATAATTTACTGCATCTGATTTTTTGTAGCTGTATGTTATTGCATACCTATCTTTTGCATCAGCCTCTCCAGAATTAACAACATCTGTTGCAATTCTGATGGCCTGCTTTGTCTCTCCGCTGAATGTGCTTGATACTACGAGTTTTATGTCTGGCAGTTTTTCCGCGACAGCTGTTTCTGCTGTTTTTGCAGGCTCTGTTAGCAATGTGAACTGCGCAGTTTTAGTACCTGCAGACTGGCCTGCATTCAAGCCAATCATATAAGTGCCAACTGCTACAATTACAAAAACCAATAATATTAATGTTGCGATAGAAGGCTTTCTGCATTCGTGCATGAACTTTTCCAGATCATTTTTTGATTTCTTTGCTTTTGCCATTTTAATCCTTAAGATTGGGAGGCCCAGCCGCTCCGATTTTTTCGTTTTTGACTGGGCCAGTCCACAAGAACTGCTACCTCGTGATACGAGGCAACTTTGGAGGTGCTTGTGGGAGTTTGATTTGTGAGTTTATGCGAATATGAGTCTATTAGTCCACTAACTGTTTTTAAAAAAAAGTAAAATAAATGGACGCCGTCAGTGCTGGCGTCCGGTGGGTATTTACCTCCTTACAGCATTGAGATGCCAAGCTCTCTGTTGAAAGATACTGCTCTTTCAGATGGCTTTGCATAGTCCATCTTTCCAAGCACGTACGGCGACTTCACGCCTGTTATGATTGTCATAACTCTAAGCTTGCCCTGGAACTTAGGATCGATTCTTGCGCCCCAGATGATATTTGCTGTCTCATCCATGCTCGAAGTAACCATCTCTCCGACTTTTTCTGCTTCGTCTAATGTCATATCTGGCCCGCCAGTGATATGTATTAGTGCTCCTGTTGCGCCATCGTATTTGACATCAAGAAGCGGGTTGGAAAGTGCGCGGTTTACTGCTTCTTCTACACGCCTTTCAGTATCAGATTCTCCGATTCCAATCACAGACAATCCGCCTGCGCTCATGATTGCGCGGACATCTGCATAGTCTAAGTTAATCAATGAAGGGACTGCAATTATTTCTACAATTCCTTTTATCATTGTTGCGATTAATTCATTTGCAACTGCGAAGGCCTGCTGTATTGGCAAGTTTCCTGCAATGTCTGCCAGCCTGTTGTTGTCAATAACAATTACTGTGTCTGTGCAATTTCTCAATTGCTTTAATCCCCATTCAGCTTTGTCGATTCTTGCTTTTTCAATGTTGAATGGCATCGTAACTACGCCAATAACTATTGCGCCCTGATCTTTTGCAATCTGCGCAACTACTGGTGCTGAGCCTGTGCCTGTTCCGCCACCCATGCCTGAAGTTATAAATACCATGTCTGCGCCCCGCAGGTGTTCTTTTATTTCAGAGATAGATTCTTTTGCAGCTTCATGTCCTTTTTCAGGGAAACCGCCGCATCCAAGTCCTCTGCAAATATCTTTTCCGATTAGAATTTTTTTGTCTGCTTCTCTGTGGTCTAAGTGTAGTTTGTCTGTGTTTAATGCAATTATTTCTGCGCCTTTTACACCTTTTTTGTAAAGCCAGTCAGTTGCATTGATACCTGCGCCACCGCAGCCTATTACTTTTATATTGGCTTGCCCAACTACGAAGTCATCTTCTACTTTTCCACTTAATGCTTTCTGTGCATCATTTACAATAAATTCCATTTTAGCCATTGCCTGAGAAGCCAGCACGTACACAAGCATTATATTTAGTAGCTTGCTTAGTAAACGTGGTCTGCCCTCCTTTAGCAACCTCCATATGTTCCAAATTTTAATTGGATGTTTCATAAATTGAAACAACTAATATATAAATAATTATATGTTGTAGTATATAATTCGCTGGTGTCTGCTTTTTTTCCAGAAATAAAAAAAGTTCCACTGGCTCTGCAGTGGAAATCCATAAGAAACGCCTCTGCTGGCTGATTTTTTGTAACAATTAAAAAGTTAAGACAAACTGCTTTTCTGGTGAAAAACTTTAGAATTAATATTGAAACTAAATATTTGTTTTCACTGTTGCAACCCTATCGCAGGAGTTGTAAATCAGTGTAACTTGAAACAGTTAGTGATGGTGATATTGAACTAAAATTACGTGACTCGACGCACTGTTGTATTTGATCGAAATACAGATTGGAAGCGCAGGCCATCACTGCAATCAATACATTTAGGTAAATGTGCCTCTATATCTCTTGCCCATGCTGGGCGCAGTTTGCCTTTCTCATAGCTATCTAATGATAATGGATCAAATTCAGCACATCGCTCACCGCTGGCAATCCTCTCTATTCGCGCATTAACAATATTCCACAGCGGACTGTCAACAGTGTAATCGCGCGGAACAAGCCAATGCACTCTGTCCGTTATTCTTTTATTATTCATAGCCTTAGCATATGCAGCGACATCTCCTGGCGGATAAACGCAGATTATGAGCGCACCTTTTTTGCTGGCATATGCAGATATTGGTATGTCGCTCATTCCATCGCCAATATAAATAATATTTTGATGTGCAATTTTATAATCCTGGTGCGACAATAAGTCATCTACACTTCTGCCTTCGCCTTTTGCAAGGCTGATTAATTGCCTGCTCTTAGAAAAAGGAGATACTACTTCGCGCAGGCCATCCAAATCATGATTTCTCCTGCCGAAAATCTGGCCAGAAGATGCAAGTTCGCTGGCATAAATACTGTCAACCTCTCTTGCAACAGGACTGCCTTCGATGATTTCTTTGCTGCCAACACTAATAATATGAGCTGATACATCTACGCGCCCGTTCCATTCTTTACGCATGCCTGAAAAAAATCCAGGCAAGCCAGGCGCTAGTTTCACGCGCGCACCAACCCCTCTCAAATAATCACGGGTTATATTTGGAAATACGCCATCTCTTACATCCCAAAGAAACTGTTGTAAATAACCAACACCATTATATGCCACGCCCCATGCATTGCAAAGCTTAAACCAGTCAAGCGGCTCATTAATACGAATCTGAACTTTCTTTAAAGTGCCATCCTTTTGCAAAACATTCACAACAGTTCCATCATATCGCTTCTTAATAGCCTTAAAATTATCTGTTAGCAGAGGCACCCACTGCATTTTAGTGCTTATAGTGTCATCAAAATCCGCAGCAATACCTACCCTATGCTCTAAATCAGATTTAGACATAATACTATTGGCAGCGAAACAGTTAAATAAGCAGCGGCGGGCCTATGCATTTCCCAATCTTTATAAATCAGAGTGTTATTAATAAACCATGGCTAAGGTTGGCGATAGGGTTAAAGTGCAGTCCAGTGATACAAATTACGAAGGCACAGTCATTCCATCTTCAGACAAGCAAAAAGATGTTCTCATGCTGAAATTAAATTCAGGCTACAATATTGGAATTAAAATTGATAAAAATACAAAAATTAATATCATTGGAGAATTTTCTGGAATTAAGGCAAGCCCACCAGAAAAATACAGCCACAAGCCAGGCCTTCCCAATGTTACGCTTATTGCAACAGGCGGGACAATCGGCTCAAAGGTAGATTATAAAACAGGCGCAGTCCACATGCTGATGAGCCCAGACGAATTGATTGCAAATGTTCCGGAGCTTACAGAAATAGTTAACCTGAAAAAAATCCTGCGCCCATTTTCCCTAGCATCTGAGGATATGTCGTCTGCTGAATGGCAGAAAATTGCAGAAGAAGTTGAAAAAGAATTAAATTCCGGCGCAGATGGTGTGATTGTTACCCACGGAACTGACACTCTGCATTACACTGGCGCAGCACTTTCGTTCATGCTGAAAAATCTTTCAAAGCCTATTGCAATTGTTGGCGGGCAGAGAAGTTCGGATAGGGGAAGTTTTGACGGTGCAATGAATCTTATCTGCGCGGCGCATTACTGCAAGTCAAACATAGCCGAAGTTGCAATAATTATGCATGCAGAGCCATCAGACAGTTACTGCTTTGCAATCCGCGGAACAAAAGCAAGGAAGATGCACACATCGCGAAGAGATGCTTTCAGGCCGATTAATGATCTGCCATTTGCAAAAATATGGAAGGATGGCCGAATTGAAATTATAAATAAAAATTTCCGCGAAAGAAAAGATACAAAAGTTTCTGTTGAAAGCAGGTTTGAAAATAAAATCGCTTTGATTAAATATTTTCCCGGCGCAGACCCAGCAATTTTGGATTATTTCGTAAAAGAAAAATATAAAGGCATGATTATCGAAGCAACAGGCCTTGGGCACGTTGCAGTCCAGCCGTTGAACAAGAAAAATTCATGGCTCGGCGCAATAAAGAATGCAATTGCAAAAGGAGTTTTAGTCTGCTTCGCACCGCAAACAATTTATGGGAGACTAGATCCTTTTGTTTATTCCAACGCGAGAATGCTGCACGATGCCGGCGTACTTTATTTGGGAGATATGCTTCCAGAAACTGCTTATGTCAAGCTAGGCCATGTGCTAGCCTATGAAAAGCACATTGAGCAGGCCAAGAAGATGATGCTGGAAAATATGGCTGGCGAGATAAATGAAAAAATATCAGAAGAATCTTTTCTTTATTAATTTGTCGTATTAAATATGCTTAGGTTAGCAACTATGGCAATCTTTCAAAAAATGCCAATGCATGCTTGACAATATCTTTCTTGCTCTGCTGATGCCTTTTTTCTTCTTCTGCTGGCAACTCCATTAAGACATGCTTGTCTTCTACAACATTATCAATCATTCTCAGAAGCCCTGCCCGTTTTGCGCCGAAATGCTTTGCAACTGCAAATGTTGCGGCAGTTTCTAAATCAACACCCAAATAGCCTTTCTTGTTCCAATCAGCAATCATCTCTTTTGTTTCACCAAGCATAGCCGATGTTGAATACATAGGTCCAATATGATAAGCATGCCCCGCCTTTCCCAGAATTTCAATCAAAATCTGATTCATGTCTTTTGAAGAATCTGCAATTTGGTGTGGCATTGCGTAATACTGGCTCGCCCCATCGCCTTTTTCAGATTTTGTAGGAATGAGAAAATCACCAACGCGCATTCCTTTCCTCAGGGCGCCAAAAGAGCCAATCTGCAAAAAATACCGAGTGCCCATGAGTGCGAAGGCATGGACAATTTCGGATGCAATCGGTGCGCCATAAACAACCGAATAGCCGAGAGGTTCGCCTTTGTAATTTCCAACCATTGCAAAATTTCCCCAAAAGCCATGCATTTTCCTTACTTTTGTAAGATTTTGCCTAAACTTGCGCATCTGTCCTGATATATTCCAATGCCCATCCACGATAAGCAACTTAGGAATATCTTTTCTAGTTAGATGCGCATCATGCATAAAATCTTCGGCTTTTAGCTCTTTATAAACCATGAAAAACTATTTGAATTATGGATTTAAAAAAGTAACTAATTATAATCTGAAAGACCTTATGTTAATTTAAAAAAAAATATTAAAAAGTGGGTTTTATGAAAAAATGCTTGCACCTTTCCATCCTTGAACTCGTAGCGAGTTCAAGTTATTTCTTGCCCCACGCCATTATTCCCATAATAACAAAATTAACTATTGGAATCAATAACAGCAACGCCCACCAGCCAGGCCTCTTGAGTTTTTCTGCAATCTGCCACCATAAGTATGTTGCCAGAATAAGAAAGAGCACGCCGCCGATAAACGGAATAAATCCCAAAAGCACGCCTATTGTCCACCAGCCGGGCACTTTCGCAATCTTTGTCATCAGATAAATATTTCCAATCGGAACAAATGCAAGCCATCCATCCTTTGTCTTTGTCCTATCTGCAATCTTCATCAGCGCGAGAGATGTGTAAATATAGATTGCAAGCATTAGCAAAAACATAAACACAATCAAAATTCCAACTAGTGCTGCGACTGAACTCATACTGCTGAACATTCCAGTAAATAGGTTTTCGTATGCCATGGCCATCAATTACTTAACAAATTAGGCATATAAAAAGATATTGTAATAAAAAAAATAACAAAATAACAAAAACTCGCTAACTACAAGTGAGTTTTTGAATTGTAAAGCACATAAAATCCATCTGGATTTTTTTTGCGTAGTGCGCTTCACAATTAAACGAAAATCAGAAACTCTTTTGCCTTAATTGCGGCTGGCTTTGCAGATTTTGCCTTCATCTCTGCAATTTTTGTGTTCTTCATTAGCTTTATTTCTGATTTTATGGTCTTTGGCGCGCCCTGTGGCGATGACTCCCAAACTTCAGAGCCGGCATACATGTTGTTTGCGGCCGCAGCAACGCCAAGCAGGCCCTCGCCAGCCGGCGCATCACTTGGAATAGTTGCATCAATGCTGAAGTAGCCTGTGCCAGGATTGCCATTAACATCTAAATCTGCCACGCCGATTCCGATTTTATAATCCTGCGATTGTTCGCCCAGCATCACGTGGGCTTCAGTATCCATCGGGCTGGCAATTAAGTTCCACATTCCGGAATCAACATCTCTGTATTCAACATGCCCGCGGATTTTGAAAGGCTGGCCTTTTATTATTGCCTTGTTCGGACTGCTGAATCCTGCTTCGCTCCAGTCAACAATAATCCTTGTCGGCGGAAGGTTTGCGTTCTGGTTTTGCCCGTTGTTATTTTGCCCGTTTCCTTGTCCGTTATTTCCGCCCTGCTGTTGTCCTTGGCCCTGGCCCTGCTGTCCCTGCCCCTGTTGCTGCTGTCCGCCATTGTTGCCTCCTTGGTTTTGCCCCTGATTTCCGCTATTCTGTCCTTGGTTGCCACCCTGCTGGCCTTGTCCTTGCTGTTGTCCTTCACCTTGGCCTTGAGATTGTCCCTGCCCTTGACCTTGACCTTGTTGTTGGCCTTGGCCACTGCCCTGCTGTTGTCCTTGGCCTTGGCCCTGCCCGCTTTGTCCATTGCCTTGTCCATTTCCTTGCTGTTGGCCTTGCCCTTCACCACTGCCTTGGCCTTGTGATTGTCCTTGTCCGCTCTGGCCATTACCCTGTCCTTGACCTTGTCCTTGACCTTGTCCCTGCCCAGTCCCCTGTCCGGTGCCTTGACCCTGCCCTTGTCCCTCGCCTTGGCCTTGGCCTTGTCCAGTTCCCTGACCCTGACCCTGCTGTCCAGAGCCTTGACCGGGTCCTTGGAACTGGCCATCAGAAATTCCG
>Ga0209210_1003371_pt1 | contig 10878 bp, 7 predicted proteins | sample RifGroA1_FD_183991 | JGI IMG/M metagenome (GOLD analysis project Ga0209210, IMG submission 183991) | Contaminated groundwater microbial communities from Rifle, Colorado, USA - Rifle Groundwater A1 (SPAdes) (version 2) | ecosystem: Environmental > Aquatic > Deep subsurface > Groundwater >...
CGTGCTCGTATAGCGGTTTATGTACCAATTTGGGTTCTTACCCAAAAGTGGTGGCGTTAGGATTTTCGATTGGAAGAGCGGGATTCGTTGATTTGCCACTTTTCAAGGAAGGTTTTTCTAATTTGTAATGTTAGGTTCAAAGGTCCGATCTTGCCGCACAACTTTCAGAAATTTTGGTATTGACCAAAACCAGATTGTAGAGGGTACGAAAAGTTTAGTTCAAAGGTCGGACCTTGGGCAGGGGTTTTGGTGGTAATAGAAAAAGACCACCCTGGATAGAGGTGGTCTTGAGCAACGATGATCTCTGACTGGAGAGCCTATGGACTAGGCTGCCAGATCTCCTTTCTTCTGCTACTCCACCCAAGGACTATTGAGATGGAGTGGGAACGGCCTCTTTGGGTTGCCAAACTGGAGCGTTCCCATCAGCGATCTTGGTCTTAAAGTGGCCGTCGATCGAAGCAATCCAGATCTCAGACTTTTCGATCGACAGCCTCTTTGTATAGGTGATGTAACGGCCGTCGGGCGAAAAGGCTTGTGGGTCGCTTGGAAAGTGGCCATCGTCGATCTTCCAGGTGTTGGAGCCGTCTACACTAGTTGCCCACACCCCGAGACTTTCTTGGCCGAGTGGGCCCCGTGACAATGAATAGATGAACAAATCTCCAGAGGGTGACCAGACCGGGTTGGTATAAGAGACTGAACTACCTCTGGGGAAAACGGCAGTTTCCGCCAGAGTGTCTGCGTCCAGAATTGTTATACCGCAGGCTTCCGCTAAGTAAAAACAGGTGTCAAAGATGAGCTTTTGCCCATCTGGCGACCAATTGGCTCTGCCAACTGCTTCAGCCGTACAACGTCTCTCGCCGCTAGTTAGGTCGAGGATGCAAAGTTTACCAAGACCCTCGCAGTAGTTGTTCAGGTAGAAGGCAAGAAGATTGGGGTCTGGTGATGGTTTGATGTTCCAGGCGAAAAAACCATCCTCCAGAAGTAATATTGTATTGGTCGTTCCTGTTTCGACATCCACTTCGGCGATCCGAAAGCCCTTGATGGTGTCCGCAAAGCACGCATTTACTCCCTCCATCGTAGTGTAGTCGACGTAGAGAGAAGTCCTATCCCGCCGCCAAGCCAAACCGAAGAGCGGGTCTTTTCGGTCGGGTAGGTCGATTGTTTTGGTCGTGTTTGTGAGGCTGTCAAAGACAACAAGCGAGGTACCGCCGGTAAAATTGGGGTATGTTCCAGCCTCTTCGCCTCTCCTCCAAGCTAGGTATCGTCCGTCCCACGACCAGCTAGGAGCGGAGTAAGAAATCCTGTCCATCACTGGATATTTGAAGTAATCCCTGGCATCAAGGGTCAGCGTGATTTGGTCGGTACCAGTCGCATTGACCAAATTGATGTTTCCGTCGTTTCCGAGGTAAGCAATCTTACCGCGGCAGGCGGTTGCGCCGAGAATCAGAAATACACCGAGGGCTAGGAGTAAGAGCTTGCCGATCATGAGTTCTCTCCCTTTCTCTCTTTGGTTTTTGTTAAGGTACTTGCCTATTGCCAGTTCGGCTGGTTTTTAGCCGCCTCAAAAATAACAGAAATTGTTTAGTTTATCAAGGTTTTTTTGCAGACTGATGTGTTGGATAACTATTTAAATCTGTTTCTCTGCTCCGGCGAGGACTTCGTCGCGGATTTTTTGCCACCAGGGGTAGTCTAGCTTTTTCAGGGAAGAAAGTTGATGTTTGTAAATTTCTTCAAAATAGTTGTTGCCGGCTTGGATTTCTTCGAAGCATTTAGAAAGTAGAGAGAGTTTGTCGGCGACTTTAACGACTTGGGCCTCGAGCGTTTTCGTGTTTGTTTCTTCGTGCCATAGTTCGACAAGCTCACTACTCAAATCGGTTGGTAGATCAATAAATGTCTCCCCTACCATTTCCCGATTTACTTCTTTTATCGCTTGATAAACTTTTTCGTTGTAATGCTTGAAAGGGTTTAGAATATCCCCCGAAAAGCCTTCCTCGGCATCATGAATTATTGCGATCTGCAATGCCTTTTTACCATCAATTTTCACTTTCTGTTTCTCCAAAAGTTTGGTTAAGAGCAATGTGAAATAAGAAACATAAAATGAGTGTTCGGCCACGCTTTCTGGGAAATGTTGCGGCCGGTTGTTAAACCTAGTAACGTGCGCCAAATTTCGATTTAAAAGGTGATCAAATATCTTTGCCATAGGTTAACGATTTATTTAATTACGTAGCATATTATAAATGCCTTGCTTGTGGTTTGCAAAGAGCGTCTTAAAGGTATAAAATACCGCCTCGTACCTTATATCTTTGGTAATTCATGGGGAGGGATCATCTTGTCAAAGTACAGGGAAGATTTGGTTGTCCCTGCCTTCCGAATAATGGAGGCAATCGCGGCCAATGATTGGCTTGCGGATCCGCAGAGAGTTCGGGTGGATTTTACCCCTATCTTCGGTTATGAGGTGCTGGAAATAGCATTGGCCTTCCGGATTCGTGTGCCTTTTCTGAATGTGAGGCTTGAGAGGAGGAAAGGAAAGCGGAGGAATAGGATCACGATATCTGCTTGCTACCTTTGTCTGCGGTGGGTGAACCTGAACGAAGATTCACCGCTCTGGTACCTCACTGAAAAGCCTCTGGAGGTGAGAAAAGGCAAGGGCGTCTTTTACGACGAAAATGAAAAGCAGTGGAAACTGCTTACCTACCAGGTGGTTGAGGATATGAATCACACGCGGCGAATGTTTATTCATATCTTCGCCAACTACCAGCGTGAACTTTCACGCAACGAGGCAATTCAACGTGAAATCGAACAAAGAGTCGCCTCTTCAACCATCTTTGGTCCTGCACTCTCCCCTGTTGCGCGCGAGGAAATGGCTCGACTTCAAAGTTGGCTCGGCCGTCGCTGGCAAGACATGGGTTTGATCAAAGGTAAGCTTGGTGGTCGATCGGACCTGGTTCATTACTACGCGACTAGGGTTCAGTGGATCTTGCGAGGTATTGCTAGGACTTTAGTTGCCGATGCTGATAACCTGAACCGTGGAGGAACGTTTAGTCGGGCTAACTTCAAGACTCACTTAGAGCAGGAGCGAGCTAAGCTCGACCGTATGGTGAGTAGGAACATTCGGTCTCTTCGACGGCAGGCTCAACATCGAATCGACAAGGCGATCGACGCCTTGGAGAAGGACCGTGTGGCAGCGGGGCTGTTTTTGCTGGCTGCGGAAGGAAAACTTCAGTTAGCAATTGAAGCGATGGAGCGGTGGGCTGAATCAATCCCGTCTGAAGAAGTAGCGGATGCAGCGCGCTATCGTGGTGTACCAACCCTGCAGGGGTGAGAGTGATAAAGGTTCGATGTGCGGAAATACGCAATCGGGCCTTTTCGTACACGGAGGACATACTACTATAGGTTTGACATTGGAGGTCGGTTTGTTGTATAATTAACAAAACTGGGAGAAAGCAAAGGGAGGTTTGCATTGCAACGAAAACGGCTTTCACCGATTGTGGTGATGAAGGTTGTCACACGAGTAGCAGAAGGCACCTGCTACAAGTGTGGTCAGCCGAAGTTTCGCTGTAAGGTTGGGTCAGAGGGCGGGAAGAAGCCGTATCCCGACACTCGCCTTACCTGCGTGAACGCCTGTGAACTCCAGGATTATCCCTGATGAGATGTTCAGGAGTTCGGGACCGCTGGAAGCTTACCCACCAGGTAAGACGAAGGCGGTCTTTTCTTTTTCTTTGAAAATTCGTGACTCAAGGCCAGGCCTTTGAACTTGATTTAAGGCCTGGCCTTTAAGGTGGTTAGCTATTTGTTTTCTTGTCAAACGAAGTTTTTTATGGTAGGTTTTTAGAAAATGAAAAGTCTAAAAGACGTTGATAAGAAAGTTGCGGAGTTAATTAAAAAAGAGGAAAAGCGGCAAAGACAAGATATCAATCTTATCCCTTCTGAAAATTACACTTCAAGGGCTGTTCGCGAAGCCCTGGGATCTGTTTTTACCAATAAATATTCTGAGGGCTATCCGTTCAAAAGATATTACGCCGGAAATAAGTTTGTTGATGAAGTTGAAAGCCTGGCGATTGAGCGCGCAAAAAAGCTTTTCGGTGTGGGTTTTGCTAATGTCCAGGGGCTTTCTGGATCCCCCGCCAACATGGCTGCTTACCTAGCTTTGGCAGAAGTTGGCGACACGATTATGGGTATGTCTTTGGTAAGTGGTGGGCATCTTACCCACGGCTCGCCGGTTAGTTTTTCCGGTAAGCTGTTCAACGCAGTTTCCTATACCGTTGATCCAAAAACGGAGCTAATTGACTTTAATGAGGTGGCTAAACTGGCAAAAAAGCATCGTCCCAAGATCATTGTTTGCGGCTTTACTGCTTACCCGAGAATAGTTCCCTGGAAAAAATTCCGCGAAGTAGCTGACAGTGTTGGCGCCTATCTTTTAGCCGACATCGCTCACATTGCGGGTCTGATTGTCGCCGGCGTTCATACTAGTCCAGTTGGTGTTGCTGATGTAGTTACGACTACTACTCACAAGACCCTTCGTGGCCCGCGGGGCGCGATAATTATGACGAATAATGAAGAACTGGCTCAAAAAATTGACAAAACCGTCTTTCCTGGTCTTCAAGGCGGACCACATGACAATACTACCGCAGCAATAGCCGTCGCTTTAAAGGAAGCATCGACTGCTTCATTTAAAAAATACGGAGTACAAATTGTTAAAAACGCCAAAGTACTGGCTAGTTTTTTATCAAAAAACAACCTTCGTTTAGTAAGCGGTGGTACAGACACGCACTTGATGCTCGTTGATTTCGGTGAGAAAGGACCAACAGGAAAAGAAGTTCAAGAAGCTTTGAATAGATGTGGAATCGTTGTAAACAAAAATACTGTCCCCCGCGAAACCAGAAAACCATTTGTGACTAGTGGCATTCGTCTGGGTACACCAGCAGTAACCACCCGCGGAATGAAAGAAAAAGAAATGGAAAAAATCGGCAATTTAATCGCTGATATTATTGGAAATAGAGCCCAAGAAAAAAAGTTGAAAGAGATTGCTGGACAAATAAAATTACTTACAACAAGGTTCCCCGTTCCTTGACTACTCACTGGGTTGACAATTGGAAGCTAATTTGGAATCATTAAGGTAATGCTCTTAGATAACTACCCGCAGGAAACTGAAAGATTAAGAAGATACGAGCGTTTTTTTGAAGCGATTAGTTGGGCAATACTTGTTGCTAGTTACTTAGTCACTTTTCTCCCTCTAGGGGTGCCGGTTCACCGGTTGGGTTTCACACTGTTGGTGGTCGCGGTTGGAGCAGTGACATTTGTCGCTTACCGACTTTTACCTTTTGAAAAAAGAACAGGCGACTTCCGCTACACCTTTAAGCAAAAAAACTTCCTTCTTAGTTTGGGTGATCACCTTTTCGCCACCATTGCGATTTTTCTAACTGGTGGGATTGAGAGCCCATTCTGGTTTGTTTATATCCTCACTTTGATCGCCGGTTCTTTATATTTGCCGGCGGGAGCAATTGTGGTTGAGAGTATTGAAGCAGTGAGTTTGTACTTACTTACCGTTGCTTTTTTGACCCCGCATTTTTTTGGGTTTTACGAAGTTGGTTTTACAGCGCAGATGGTTATTGTACCACTGGTAGCAGTTTTCGCGACGGTTTTGAATTACGTCGTGGCTAAAGATCTAGCCCAAGAAGTTTCGGGAAAACGGGTTCTTACCGAACATTTAAAGGAAAAAGCAACCGAGGCAATTGGTGAGCAAAACAAACTTCGCGCCATTGTTACTTCGGTCAGTGATGGTATTTTCGTTTTAGATCGAGAAAGACGATTGATTTTTTTGAATAAAGCGGCCGAAAATATTTTAGGTGTGATTGACCAAGAGGTGATCGGTAAGGATTTTGATAAAATTTTTTCCGCGTTCGACGGCAGCAAAAGGATTAAAGCAGAAGAATTTTTTTCGCTTGACGACATCGAAAAAGACAGAGTTGTTTTAGCAGCAAAAGACCTGAAATTTACCACTAATAGTAAAGAGCGCTGGTTGCGTTTGACGGCAACAGAGATTAAAGAAGGTAAAGACTTAGGGATTGGTTGTATTTGTATATTTCAAGATATTTCCGAAGAAAAAAGCCTAGAACAAATGAAACTTGATTTTGTTTCCATCGCCGCCCATGAGCTTCGGACTCCCCTAACCGCTATCCGTGGCTACCTTTCGATTTTGATGGAAGAGGTGACCAAGAAACTAAAGCCAGAAGAGCGCTCTTGGCTTGAGAAAAGTTTTGTTTCAACGACTAATTTATCGGCTTTGGTGGAAAATCTTTTGTTAATTTCCGGAATTGAATTGCAGACGCTAAAACTAGATATGAAAGAGACCGATTGGTCGGTTCTGCTGCAAGAAGTCGTTGCTGAATTTAAGTCGCAGGCCGGTCAAAAAGGCTTAAAGCTGGAAGTGAAAATTACTGATAAACTGCCAAAGTTAACAATTGATAAATTCCGAGTTGGTGAGGTAGTAACAAACCTTATCTCCAACGCGATTACCCACACTAAGCCCGGCGGCCGTATCTGGTTGGGTACGAAGCTTAAGGATAAGGAAATTGTCACTTGGGTTAAAGACACTGGCGTGGGGATTCCCAAAGAAGCCTTACCCCACCTTTTTACCAAGTTCTTCCGGGTCTCTGGGGTGTTGGAACAAGGCTCGAAAGGAACCGGTCTTGGTCTTTATATTGCTAAATCAATTATCGAGATGCACAAGGGGCGGATCTGGGTTGAGAGCGAGCTTGGGGTAGGAAGCACTTTTTCGTTTGCTCTGCCAGTAAAATCTAAAACCAAAGATGCAGGTACGAAAGTAGCTCTTTTCGCCAAAAAACAAACTTGATGTTTACTTTTTCTCGCAAGTAGTTTTACAATGATAGATGAGGGCTTGCCCTAAATGTATATCTTTGATCTCACATTTAATTCGTGGGCCATGCTTCCGTATCTGGCCTTAATGACGAACATTGTGGTGGTTTATTTAATTGCTTCTCGGGGATTAGAGATTTCCGCCAACCGTTGGTTTGCTCTCTCAATTATTTGTCTTATTCCCTGGTGTATTGGGCAAACAATGATGAATCTTTCTGCAACAGCGGCCGCGTCGAATTTTTGGAGCGATTTTGGCGCGCCGGGTTGGATATTTGTCTCGCCGATCTTTCTTTTGTTTGCCTTCTCCTACGTTGGTAAGGAAAACATAGCTTCTAAACTGCCTGTTCAAATCTCTTTGTTTATTCCAGCCTTTTTCTTTCTCTTTCTAGCCTGGACGACCAGTCTAATTCTTCGGCATGATATCCCTGCTTCTGCGTACGAGCGGGTTGCTTGGGGTTGGATCAGTGGTATGGCCTCGGCTCCATGGTTTTGGGCCGTGATTATCTGGCTAGATGGGCTTTTTATCCTTTCCCTCGGATTGTTGATCCATTATTGGTGGAGACTAAAGGATATCAAACGAAAAGCTCAAACCCTGATTGTTATCGCTGGCGTTTTAGTTCCGGTTGTCGGCGGTTCCATTACCGATGGCTTTTTGCCGATTTTAGGTTTCAATATCTACCCGGCGGCAGTTCCTTTAACCACCGTTATGAGTGTATTTATCGCCTACGCTATTCTCAAATTTCAGCTTTTTGTGATCAATCCGGCGACGGTGGTTTCCAACGTCGTCACTACGATGAATGAAATTTTGGTTGTTTTTAACCGGGATCACTTCATCGAGTTCATCAATGATGCAGTGGAAAATATTTTAGGCTATAAAAAAGGAGAGGTTCTCGGCCGCCACGCACGAGTGCTTTTGGGTGATGATTGGGGAGCCTTTCAGAAGAAAATCTGTTGGCCACTTCACGAAGGAAAGAGTGTGGCTGGTATAGAGCTAGAGCTCTTACGCGCCGATGGCCAAAGAGTTCCGGTTAGCTTTTCGGCCTCGGTGCTTAAAGATGCCAAGGGTAGCATTTACGGTGAGGTGGGTGTGGCGACTGATATTCGGAAAATCCGTGATCTTGTTACCGATATCACCGCCGAAAGGAACAAGCTGACAACCGTCATGCAGTCAATTGTAGATGGGGTGTTGGCTTTGGATTTGGACGGAAATGTTATTTTTGTCAACCCAGCAGCCCTAAGTATGTTGGGTCTGGGAAGTGAAGACATTTTAAGTAAAAGCCTAGGTTCGGTTTTGACGATGCTTGATGGTGATCAAAAACTAACAAGCAAAGATCTTATTCCTAGCGAGAGGTTGGTAAAAGACGTAATTGTTACCCAAAAGAGGGGCTTAAAGATAACTACTAGTTTTGGCAAACAACTTTTTGTTAATCTAACAAGCTCCTCGATCAAGGAAGGCGGCGAGGTGGGTTTGGGGGCAATTATTACTATAAATGATGTTTCCAAAGAAAAAGAGCTTGAGGAAATGAAGCTTGATTTTGTTTCTATGGCTGCTCACGAACTGCGTACACCCCTGACGGCTATTCGTGGCTACCTGTCCGTTCTTCAAGAAGAAGTGGGTGAATCTTTATCCAAAGAACAAAAGTCATTTCTCGATAAGGCTTTTATTTCCTCTTCCCAATTGGCTGCTTTGGTAGAGAATCTGCTTTCCGTTTCCCGAATCGAACGAGGAGCAATGAGGCTTGAGGTCGAGCCAACGGATTGGGGGCAGGTGCTAGGAGAAGCGGTGGCCAATTTCCTACCATTGGCTGGTGAAAAGGGTGTTCATTTGTCCCTACGAAAGCCAGAAGAACTGCCTAAAGTTTTGGTCGATAAATTTCGGATTAGTGAGGTCATTTCAAATTTGTTAGCCAACGCTATCGCTTACACTCGTCCTGGTGGTAGCGTCGAATTAAGTGCTCAAGCCGATGATCTAGAAGTCACTACTCAGATAAAAGATACGGGTCAAGGGATCCCAGAGTCTGCTCGATCGCGGCTTTTCACTAAATTTTTCCGGGTTTCAGGTGTATTGGAACAGGGTTCAAAAGGCACTGGTCTTGGTCTTTATATTTCCAAAGCAATTATCGATATGCACAAAGGTAAAATTTGGGTGGAGAGTAGCCTGGGGGTAGGTAGTACATTTTTCTTTACCGTTCCAGTAGTAGAAGCGGCCAAGGAGCTAAAGGTGGTGGAAGCGAAAAAAGAAGAAGCGATTGCGGTGCCAGAGTTAGCCCAGCCCGCTGTGGAACGCTCCCCAACCCCGGTTGCCGCTAATACGGCCAACAAAAAAACAAAAAGGTTTTTCAAGAGAAAAAGTTAAACAGCGGCCTTTTTGAGTAATCGTTCTCTCCTCTCCTTAGTTGTAGCAGTCACAGCGGCTACCTTATCATCCTTTTTGCTAAGACGAATCAAAATTACTCCTTGGGTTTGGCGTGTAAGGACTGGAATATCTTTAACCGGCAGCTTGATTACCTGACCATCCCTTGAGGTGACGATTATGTCTTCGTGATTTTTCTGAAGTACTTGGGCGGCGACCAAAGAGCCGGTGCGAGTAGTAACCTCCGCCGCTTTAACTCCAATTCCTGCCCTACCCTGCAAGGGCCAGCTAGAAAGAGGACTTCTTTTGCCAAAGCCATTTTCCGTTACTACCAGTAGATCCGCGGCTTCTTGGCCGATTTCCGCGCTAATTACTCGGTCGTCACCTTTTAGGCGGATGCCAATTACGCCGCTTGTTGCTCTGCCCATAGCTCGGGTATCTTTTTCCGAGAAAAGAATGGACATGCCGCTCCTTGTGACAATAATCATTTTATCGTTGCCGCTCGTTAAGTTGACAAAACGAAGCTCATCGCCGGCGGTTAAATTAATGGCGATTACTCCGGTGCGGCGGATATTAGCAAAATCCGCTAAAGGTGTCTTTTTAACAACCCCGTTTCTTGTTGTCATAAACAAAAACCCGTTCCTAGTACTAGTTGAGATATTTACTACGGCGGTTATCAAATCGCCTTGGTCTATTTCGATGAGATTAACAATCGCCGCTCCCTTTGCTCCCCGACCGCCCTCGGGGAGATCGTAAATCTTTAGCTGGAAAACCTTTCCGCTTTTGGTGAAAAATAAGATATTGTTATGAGTATTGGCCGAAAAAATGTTGGCGACCCTATCTTCTTCCTTCATCGCCACCCCGGATACTCCTTTACCGCCTCGACCTTGAGTGCGGAAAGTAGAAAGCGGCGATCTTTTTATATAACCTTCCTTGGTAATGGTGACAATTACTTGTTCCTTGGGTATTAGATCTTCTTCGGTAAATTCGCCAACCGGATTTTCATACACCCTGGTGCGGCGAGTATCACCATATTTTTCCTTTAGATCTTCAAGTTCTTTCTCAATTACGCCTAAAATCTTCTTTGGCGAGGCCAAAAGATCTTCCAAATAAGCGATTTGTTTTAGAGTGTTTCGATACTCCTCTTCGATCTTTTGTCGCTCCAAAGCAGCTAGACGACGTAGCTGCATATCCAAAATCGCTATCGCTTGAATTTCGGTCAGTTTGAAACGAGCCATCAAATTTTCTTTAGCCACCTCGGCGTCCTTAGATTTTTTGATGGTCTCAATCACAGCGTCGAGATTATCCAGGGCAATTTTTAAACCTTCTAAGATATGGCCACGACGACGAGCGGTGTCAAGTTCAAACTGAGTTCTTTTGGTGACTATACTCTGGCGGTGGCGGATATATTCGGTCAAAACTTGTTTGAGGGTGAGGGTCAGCGGTGTACCATCTACCAAGGCGACCGTGTTAACATTAAAAGCCAGTTGCATGGACGTGTGTTTGTAAAGGTTGTTCAAAACAGCCTTGGGACGGCTATCCCGTTTTAGCTCAACAACAATTCTCATTCCTCGGCGGTCCGACTCATCCCGCAGATCAGAAATACCTTCGAGCCTTTTCTCTTTGACTAGTTCGGCAATCCGGGCGAT
>Ga0209210_1003372_pt1 | contig 10874 bp, 7 predicted proteins | sample RifGroA1_FD_183991 | JGI IMG/M metagenome (GOLD analysis project Ga0209210, IMG submission 183991) | Contaminated groundwater microbial communities from Rifle, Colorado, USA - Rifle Groundwater A1 (SPAdes) (version 2) | ecosystem: Environmental > Aquatic > Deep subsurface > Groundwater >...
CTGGCAGGACACTTAATGTTATTAGCACGATTTCTCTTGCTGCCGTTCCAGATTCTTTAGCTGTTGGCAATTTTGATAGTGACACCTCAAAAGAACTTGTGATTGGGGTTTCTCAAGAACAGTTTAATGTTGGAGCAGCTACTTATCGCGGTAAAGTGTATATTTATGATAATTTAAACACACCAAGTCCAAGTTTATTGCGTGTTTTATCTAATACTTACGTTGCTTACGTTTCTGGTTATCCTAATACTAATATTTATTTTGGGAGAGATGTTGCTGTTGGCGATTTAGTAGGAAATAATTTAGATGATGTACTTGTTGGCGCAGGAGGCGATCCAGTTTCTTATATCCCTATAGGAGGTAGAATTTTTGTTTTTGATGGAAGTAATGGCAATTTAGCATTTGCTAATTCAGGCGGGAACTATTTATGGGGGTTTGGTGAGCAGGTTGGGACATTAGCGGATTTAAATAATGATGGCAAGAGAGAAGTTGTTGCAACTTCTTTTTATTTGTCCCCTCTTTCTCCCTACCATTCATCTCTTCGAGTTAATGTCCGCAATATATATTATGTAATAGAAAGAATATTAGGGGATGCTCGCATTGCTCGTAGTTCTATGGATGCTTCTGGGGATATTGATAATGATGGAGTTAGAGATTTAATAGTGCACGTCGTTTCATCAGGAAATATTAATCAGATTTTCCGTGAAACTTTTGTTATTTCTGGAAGGACCGGAACGAGACTCTATAAGTTTAATGACGCCCTTTCTGTCCAAGCTTTAATTGATGTTAATTTTGATGGTCATGATGATATTTTGTTGACTATACAATTGACTGCTGGTCATGTGTATAGAGTTATTTCTGGGGCAACAGGTGAAGTAATTTCAGAGGTGCCACTTGGTCTGTATGTGTCCTTCGTTCATAAAGTTAGTGATCTTAATAATGATGGGGTTGATGAGGTTCTTATTTCGAACAATCAGGGTAATTTTATAAAGTCTCTTGTAGGGGTGCAATCTTATGGTTTTGTTAACCCGCGTCCTGTGAAAGAGACAATGAGTTTGGTTTGGCAGGCGGGGACAGGAACAACGCCTTATTATAATGGTAAGCTTGTTGTTAGTGCAATGCCGAATCAACCAATTAGTATTTTAGGTTCATATGGTTCACGGATGGATTATTTTACTGCTCTTCCAAATCATAAAGGGTCTTATTTGAATGCTAATGAATTTGTCAGCGGTTTTCCTGTCTCGGTAACGACTGACTCAACAGGAAGGGCAGAATATAGCTTTAGTATTTTATATAATGACTTGAATTTAGTATCTCCTGAAGTTTTTCTTCAGGCTATTCAGGGGAGCGGTAATGATGTTCGTTCTTCAAATGGTTTGGAAGTTAAAAAAGCGCTTAGTGCGCCGGTGTCTGTTGTGACTCAATGCGCGACGAAATTACTTTTATATGTTGGTTTATGCGGATTTCCTTATACACAGCCGCAAATAAATTATTGCCTTCAAGCTGGGGCTGTTGCTAATCAGATGAGAATGTATAATCGCGATGGTTCTTTAGCCGGCTCTGTTGCTGCTCCAACTGGAGGGTTTTTTACGCCTACAGCACCTATTATTCGCTCGCTTTATTATCTTTCTGGGACGACTGGTCCGATTGCTTACCCTCTTACTATCGCTGGTAGCGGGACTCTTTCTATGAAACATAAGAGAGCAGACGGCACGATAGTTCAACAATGGAATGTCCATGCCAATAGCAATAATGTTCAGTCACTTGTGCCTTATGTTGTTGTTAGGAGTTCTGGCGAATATCTTGAATTGTCTGCGGGGCAGGGTCAAACTGCTCCTATTGCTGTGGACATTTGCGATTAGCGGTTTATCGTCGTCAAAACTCGTTTTTTTAGCATAAAGGTTTATAAAGGATGTTTGCCTTTTTTGGTTGAATATGAGTGAGCAAAAGGAATATTCAGCGAGCAACATAAAGGTCTTGGAGGGGCTTGAGGGAGTTAGAAAAAAATTTGATATAGTGGAACTTAGAAAGTCTATTAAGAAAAGAGGAAATATATACACTATTGCACAGGAGTTAGATATAAAATATTCCAGTTTAAAACATGCTTTTGAAGAAGAAAGAATATTAAAGGTTTTTCCCAACATCCATAAAAGCAAAGCAAATGCTCTTTCAAGATTAAAAACTGAACGCGAATTAAATAGTTTTTCTGAAGCATATGATGTGAACAAGTTGTCTGCAAGAAAGCTGTATGATGCTGTAAAAAAGTGGAGGAAAGATATTGAGATTAATCCTTTAATTTTGCTGACACAAGAAGAACATGATTTGATGATTGGTAGTTTATTAGGAGATGCGAGCATTAGGCAAAGAGATAAAAATAGCTGTTTTAGAGTTTCTCACAGCGTTAGGCAGAAAAGTTATATTAAATGGAAATTAGAATTATTAAAATTTTTTACTATCTCAGAGTTTTCAAATACAAAACGAATGATTAATAATCATGAGATAAATATGATTAATTTGTCGACCCGTACGCATTATGCATTTAATTATTATCGAAATTTATTTTATAATAAAGAGGGAAGAAAAGTAGTAAACATGGCGATTTTGGATGGACTTACTCCCAGAGCTTTAGCAATTTGGATTTGTGATGATGGCAGTTATGATAATAAGCAGGGCTATATTGTTCTTTGTACAAATGCTTTTTCTTTTGAAGAACATAAGTTAATGAAAAAATTCTTTAATGAGCGATTTAGTTTAGATCCAACGATAGGATTTAGAGATGGCAAATATTATTATTTAAGATTTAAACAAAAAGATACTAAAAAATTAATTGAGATTATAAAACCGTTTATAATTGATTCAATGAAATATAAAATAGGAGAAAAAGAAAATGACTACTGAGGAGAACAAATCTGAGTATTCTGGTAAAAACATTAAAGTACTCGAGGGTTTGGAAGGAATTCGGACTAGACCTTCAATGTATATTGGAAGCACTAGCAAATCAGGGCTTCATCATTTAGTTTATGAGGTTGTTGATAACTCTGTTGACGAGGCTATGGCGGGGCATTGTACTCAAATTGATGTTACTTTGAACGCGGATGGAAGCGTTACTGTTGATGACAACGGCAGAGGCATTCCAGTTGACCCGCATCCAGTTTACAAAGTGCCTGCAGTTGAAGTAGTTATTACGAAATTGCACGCTGGAGGAAAATTTGATAAAGGAAGCTATAAGATTTCTGGGGGGCTTCATGGAGTTGGAATTAGCGTTGTTGCTGCCTTATCTAAACATTTGAAAGTTGTGATTAGGCGCGGTGGCAAAATTTATCAGCAGGAATATGAAATTGGGAAGCCGATTTACAAGCTGAAAACAATAGGTGAATGCGAGAAAAAAGACACGGGCACTTCAATAACTTTTGTTCCTGACGATTCTATTTTCTCAACTACAAAGTTTGAGTTTTCTATTTTAGAGACGCGTTTTCGTGAAATTGCTTTTTTGAATAAGGGTGTTAAGATTACTTTGAATGATAAGATTTCAAATAAGAAAGATTCTTTTTATTATGAAGGCGGTATTGTTGAGTTTGTAAAATGGGTTAATAAGACGAAGCAGGCTTTGCATGCTAAACCAGTTTATTATGTTAAGGAGCAGGATGGCGTTCAGGTTGAGTGCGCTATCCAATATAATGACAGTTATCAGGAAATACTTTTAAGCTTTGTTAATACAATTAATACTGTTGAAGGCGGAACTCATGTTGTAGGGTTTAGGACTGCTTTGACTAGAGCGATAAATGATTATGCAAACAAAAACAAGCTGATTAAAGATGGAAATTTGACTGGCGATGATGTTCGTGAGGGTTTGACTGCAATTATTTCTGTCAAGGTTCCTGAGCCGCAGTTTGAAGGGCAGACTAAAACAAAATTGGGAAACAGCGAGATTAAGGGAATTGTTGACAGCATTTCTATGGTTGCTATGACTGAATTCTTTGAGGAGAATCCGCAGGTTGCCCGGCGCATTGTTGAGAAATCTCTTGAGGCGGCGAAAGCGCGTGCTGCCGCGAAGAAAGCTAAGGAACTTGTTCGCAGAAAGAATGCTTTTTCTGTCGGGGGTTTGCCTGGAAAGTTAGCTGACTGCTCTTCAAATAAAACTGAAGAAACTGAATTGTATTTGGTTGAGGGAGATTCTGCCGGCGGTTCTGCGAAACAGGCACGCAATAAAGAATTTCAGGCTATTTTACCTTTGAAAGGAAAAATTTTGAATGTTGAGAAAGCGCCTCCTGTTAAAGTTTTGTCAAACGAGGAAATTGCTAATTTAATTACTGCAACTGGCGCGGGGATTACTGACCAGTTTAATATTGAGAAGCTGCGTTATGCTAAAATTATTATTATGAGTGTGGATGGACAGGAAACAAGTTTTATTCAAACTCCTCGTGGAGAAGTTCAGTGTGTGAGAATTGGAGAGTTTATTGATTCTGCTATTGAAAATAAGATAAATGTTTCGGATTATGGGGTGCTTTGCTTTAACTTAAAAACTAGAAGGTCTCAGTTCAAGCCGATTAAAGCAGTGATTAAACATCCTATTGATGAGGCTTTATATGAAATTAGGACCTCTTATGGCAGAAGCGTAAAGGTTACATCTTCCCATAGTGTTTTTATTTATGAAAATAATGCTATTAAACTTAAAAAAGGAAATGAAATAAAAAAAGGTGATAAAATTGTTGCGCCAAAAAGCTTGCCCCTCTATAACTATAATTATCCTCAAAAAATAGATGTTCTTTCATTATTAGTGCGAAATAAAAATAATATTTCAGGAAACGCGTATATTAGAGGTGACTCCATAGTTGAGCTGTTGAAGCATAAATTACTGGAAAAGCATAGCGGCGATGATAATTTAGTTGGACAGAGGGTGATTATGCCAGAAGAAGTCAGGAGAAGCATAATAAAACATAGGAAGGATAAGAGATTATCCCAGCAATTCATTTGTGAAAGTGTAGGTGTTAAACAACCATGTGTTTATTATGGCTGGGAAAAAGGAAAGAATAAACCCACTCTTAAGAAGTTTGAGAAATACATAGAGGTTTTAGGCATGGATAAAAATCAAGTATTATCTCAGGTACAGATTGTGAAGTCCAGCATGGATAATATTTGGGACAGTCAATATAAAAATTCAGGCAGAAATAAAGTTAAGAATTATATCTCTCTTGCTGAATTAGACGAGTCGGATTTGCAGTATATTAAAGATGATATTTTTATTTGCTCTGAACATTACGCGTCTAAAGGGATTAGCCGATATATACCAGTTAATGAATCTTTTATGAAACTTATGGGCTTCTGGATGGCAGAAGGTTCGTGGTCTACAAGAAATGGAATACGCTTAGCTATCGGTAATAATGATGCTCATTTAATTGGTGAGTTGAATGATTCATTTAAAAATGTTTTTGGATTATCTGCTAAGCTTTCTTATGCAATGCATAGGCAAACCTGTGGAGAGCTAAAACTTGTTAATAAAATTGCAGCTTTATTCTGGAAGTTTATTTTTGATTTGCATAAATCTGAGTCTTCTAATAAAAGAATACCCAATATTCTCTTTAATGTGAGCAGGGAATTACAGCTTGAATTTTTAAGGACTTACTTTTTAGGAGATGGAACTTTGTCTAAGCGGAATATTTCATTTACTACAGTTTCTAAGGATTTAGCTGATCAGTTATTATACATTTTACAATCTTTTAGTGTTATGGCCAGCGTTAGTGAACGGGAACCAGGTAGAAATAATTTGATAATCTCTAAAAACCGTGTTTACACTGTTAGTGTTAATTCAAGAAAAGACCTGCTGGTGTTAAAAAGAATATGGGAAAATCATAGAAATGCTTATTTATTAAATGATAAGCTGGAAAGTACATTTCCGTCTGTTAACCAAATGTTTACGGTTATATCAGAAGATTTGGTTGGATTAGATGTGAAGGATATTCAGGAAGTGAAATGCAGCAGCAGAGATGTTTATGATTTTTCGGTTGATGAGGATGAGAACTTTATTGCAGGATTTGGCGGTCTTTGCTGTCACAATACTGATGCAGATGTTGACGGCGCACACATTAAAACTTTGCTTTTGACTTTCTTTTTTAGATTTATGCCTAAACTGATTGAGAATGGAAATATTTATATTGCAGTTTCGCCTCTTTATCGTGTGCGTAAGCGTGGCGATCACTATATTCATTCTGACAAAGAGCTTAAGGAATTGCTTTCTAAAATTGGCGGGAATGCCGATGTTCAACGCTTCAAAGGTCTTGGAGAAATGAATGCTGAGCAATTATGGGATACGACAATGAATCCTAAAACTCGTATGTTGAAGAGAGTTATGATTGAGGATGCTGTTAAAGCTGATGAAGTTTTTTCTAAATTAATGGGAGATGATGTTGAACCGCGAAAACAATTTATTGCTGAAAGAGCGTCGGAGGCGCAGATTGATATTTAATATGAAATATTTAGTTTCAACTACCATTGATAATAAGAAAAACGCTGAAAATTTAGCTAAGAAAATAATTAATGCTAAACTTGGAGCTTGTGTTCAGATAGTTCCAATAAAAAGTTTCTATATGTGGAAAGGAAAAATGGAGCAGACTTCAGAATTTAGATTAGATATTAAAACATTAGCTGAAAAGTATCATTTACTTGAGAAATTAATTATTAATAATCATACTTATGATGTTCCTGAAATAATTGCAGTCCCAATAGTTAGAGGATACAAAAAATATTTAGACTGGGTGAATAAAAATGGTTAAGAAAATAATTATTGGTGTAATGGGGCCTGGTAAAGAGGCTACTGAAAAAGATATTAATAATGCTTTACAGATTGGGGAATTAATTGCTTCTCACGGCTGGATGACTCTTAGTGGCGGGATGAAAACTGGGGTTATGGGTGCTGTTAATGAGGGAGCAAAGAAAAAGAAAGGATTAACTATTGGTATTTTACCAAATGATTCTCTTGATGAGCATTCTGAAAATGTAGACATACCTATAATTACAAATATGCGAGCCGGAAGAAATTATATTAATGCTCTTTCCTGCGATGTTATGGTTGCCTGTGGTATGGGCGCAGGAACTTCTTCAGAAGTTTCTCATGCTATTCAAGCTAATAAACCAATTGTTCTTTTAGGTGCGGATGATGAGACTAAAAGATTCTTTCAAAAGTTAGGTGGAAAATTAATTAATATCTCTAGTAGTCCTAAAGAAGCTATTAATTTAATAATTAATTTAGTTGGAGACAAAAAATGACTGAAGAACATGAAGAAGAAATTGAAGTAATTGATGTTTCGCTCAATGAACATGAGATAGACGAAGTTATTGCGCATTTAATTGAGCTTAAGGAGCATAAGGAAAGCGTGCAGATTCCTATTGCTGCTGATTTGGATTTGTCTGTCACTTATGATAATAATCCTGGTGATAAATTGGAGGGAGGCAAGAGTTCTCAGAATGTTGTTATTGAGGGAAATGACGGTGACGATCCAGACGGAGATGACGGCGATGATGATAATCCTGATGGAGATGATGCTCCTGAAGAAGCAAGCAATAAAATTGGTGAAGTGAATAAATTGGAGGAAACTGCATAATGGCTGAATGTATTTTTTGCAATATTGTAACTGGTAAATTTGATAGTGCTAAAGTTTGGGAAGATAAAGAATTTTTGGCGATATTAGATATAATGCCCAATACAAAAGGAATGACTTTAGTATTAACTAAAAAGCATTATGACTCTTATGCTTTTGAAATGCCTGATTCTATTTATAGCAGATTTTTGTTAGCTACTAAGAAAGTTTCAAAGATACTTGAAAAGGGATTGAAAGTTAAAAGAGTTGCAATGGTAATGGAAGGACTTGGTGTTAATCATGCACATATTAAACTTTATCCGCTGCATGGTTTGAAGGATAAATTTGAGGAAATTTGGGCTAATGAAAAAGTATTTTTTGACAGTTATAAAGGATATATTTCAACGCAAACTGGACACAAAGTTGAAATTGATGCATTAAAGAAATTAGCAAAGGAGATAAAAAATGGCTGAAAATAAGATTTATGAAATCTTAACAAAGCAAGGATTTTTGCAGGAGCAAAAATGGTAGAAAATGAGAACGGCAACGGAAATGGCGCGCATGAGGCTGAAGCAGAGGATGAAGTTTTAAAGGCGGAGATGAAGCGTCGCGAGAAAGAGCAGATTGGAAGCGAGAAGGGCGTTTCTGGCGCTGAAATTGTTGAAGAGATGGAGCAGGCGTTTATTGATTATGCAATGTCTGTTATTGTTGATCGTGCGTTGCCTTCTGTTGAAGATGGTTTGAAACCAGTTCATAGGCGAATACTTTATGCAATGAATATTATGGGGCTGGATTACAGCAAGCCGACGCGAAAGAAACTATGGGCAACTATCACCCTCATGGAAATTTAGCGATTTATGATGCGCTCGTTAGAATGGCTCAGGACTTTTCTTTGCGTTATCCTCTTGTTCATGGGCAGGGAAATTTTGGAAATGTTGATGGAGATTCTCCTGCTGCAGATCGGTATACCGAGGCTAAATTGAGCAAAATCTCTGAAGAGCTACTGGCAGATATTGAAAAAGAAACTGTGAAGATGAGGCCTAATTTTTCCAATGATTTGAAAGAGCCCGAGACTCTTCCTGGAAAATTGCCTAATCTTCTTCTTAATGGGGCTACGGGAATTGCAGTTGGAATGGCTACGAATATTCCTCCGCACAATTTGACAGAGGTTTGCGATGCAGTTACTGAGTATGTAAATAATCCTAAAATAACTGTTGAGGAGCTCTCTAATATTGTTAAGGGTCCTGATTTCCCGACGGGCGGTTTAATTACTGGACCAGGAATTAAAGATATGTACCGCACTGGAAAGGGGAGAATTATTATTCGTGCGAGGACTGAAATTGAGGAAGATAAGAAAGGCAAGACTTCTATTATTATTACTGAAATTCCTTATATGGTTAATAAGGCCGATTTAGTGAAATCCATTGCTCAGTTGGCTACTGATAAAAAACTGCCGGATATTTCTGATTTGCGAGATGAGTCTGCGAGAGGGAAAGTGCGCATTGTTATTGAGCTGAAGAAGGGAGTTGACTCTAAATTTACTCTGAATAAATTGTATAAATTGACAAATGTTGAGACTTCATTTGATGCAAACCTGCTTGCTCTTGTCGGGAGACAGCCTCGTGTTTTGAATTTGTATGATATTATTTCTGAATATGTTAAATACAGGCAGTTAGTTGTGCGAAAGAGAAGTGATTTTGATCTGCGCAAGGCGCAAGAGCGTTTGGAAATTGTTTTGGGATTGTTAATTGCTTTGAAAGAAATTGATGCAGTTGTTGCTCTGATTAGAAAATCTGATGATACTAAGGCAGCTCATGAAGGTTTGATGAAAAAGTTTGACATGACTGACAGACAGGCTAAGGCTGTTTTGGAGATTCGTCTTCAGCAGTTGACACATATGGAAGCTGATAAGCTCAAGGATGAAGAGAAAAAATTGAAGGAGTTAATTTCTGAACTGCAGAAAATACTTGGAGACGAGCGCGAAATTTTGAAAGTTATAAAGAAGGAAATTGCAGAAATAAAGAATAAATACGGCGACGATAGACGGACTAAAATACTCCGCAGAGTTGATGAGATTACAGAGCAGGATTTGGTTGAGAAGAAAGATGTTGTTGTTATGGTTACTAATTCTGGATATATAAAGCGTGTTGATTTGAAAGTTTACAAGGAGCAGAAGCGCGGGGGCGTTGGGGTTACAGGAACTGATTTGAAAGATGAGGATTTTGTTAATAGACTGATTAGTTGTTCAACGCATGATTATCTTTTGTTCTTTACTTCACGCGGGCGTTTGTATTGGCTTAAGGCGAATGATGTTCCTGCGAGCGAGCGTCAGAGCAAAGGCAAGGCGCTGATTAATGTTTTAGATTTGCGTGACGAGACTATTGCAAATGTTTTATCTGTTTCTGATTTTGACAAAGGCTATTTGATGTTTGTTACTAAACTGGGAATTGTAAAGAAATTGCAAGTGTCTGATGTTTCTAAACCGCGAAGTACAGGCGTTCGTGTGATGAACATGCCTGCTGATGGCTCGGATACTTTGATTAGTGTTATGCGTGTTTCTGATAAACAGGAGGTTTTGTTGACGACAAAAGAAGGCAAGGCGATTAGATTCAATGCAGATGATGTACGCTCAATGGGGCGTTCGTCTTATGGTGTTAGAGGGATTGAATTGAATACTAAAGACGAAGTTGTTTCTCTTGTGCCTGTTCCTGTTAAAGATGCCGGAAAAGTTTCTATTCTTTCAATTACTGAACATGGATATGGAAAGAGAAGCGCGCTTGAAGAATATCGTTTGACTGGACGCGGTGGAAAAGGAGTTATTAATATTAGAACCGAAGATAGAAATGGAGATGTTGTGCGCTCTTTGCCTGTGACTAAAGACAGCTCTATAATTGCTACGACGACAAAAGGAATGATTCTTCGTATTTCTGTTGATGATTTGCGGGAGATGGGACGTGCGACGCAAGGTGTGCGTGTTGTTAAATTGAGAGAAGGGGATAAGGTTGCTGATGTTGTTTTGGTTCCGGATGAAGAAGTCGTTGTCGGGGCTTAGAAAGGTTTTTAAGGGATTAATTTTTTGTTTTTAGATGGTAGAGATAAATAATTTTGATTTGAAGACGGTAGAAGGCGTAGAAGCTTTTAAGAAAGCTGTCGAGGAGTTTAATAGACGAAGTGCCGAATGGTCTAGAAAAAGAGAGGGTCTTAGAGATTTTCTTAATGCTGAATTGAAAAGGCTGGGAACTGAAGGGCGTCAGGGAGATATTGTGATTGCAGCTAGAACTTTAGATGGAAATTATGTTT
>Ga0209210_1003373_pt1 | contig 10874 bp, 10 predicted proteins | sample RifGroA1_FD_183991 | JGI IMG/M metagenome (GOLD analysis project Ga0209210, IMG submission 183991) | Contaminated groundwater microbial communities from Rifle, Colorado, USA - Rifle Groundwater A1 (SPAdes) (version 2) | ecosystem: Environmental > Aquatic > Deep subsurface > Groundwater >...
CACCTAATTGCGAACCGGTCGAGCCGTAATTCCAAATTTGAGAGCGTGGGACGATTTGCTTAACGCGAGCGATGTTAAGCAAATCACACCGAGTCATAATCGCTTAACTTTTAGCTTTGTTCGAACCGAGTTTTTTTCTTCCTGAATATCCTCTCCTGCACACTGCATCAAAGTATCGAAGTAGCCGGTAAGATTGAACGCCGCATCGTGCAACTCCTGATCGGTCAGATCGGCATTAAAATCTTCCTTGAATATTTTCCTCAATTTATCGAGGCTTTCTTGTGAAAATTTCATAGTAACTTAAAGACTCTCTTCAATCTCAACGGCATCATCTTCGTCTACGCCTAAGTCGTCCATAATTTCCTGCACACGCTCGGCTGTGTCCTTGTCGAGATCATGACTTTCCATAAGCTCCTTTACGTCCTCGTCCGGAGCTTCGTTGGCCGCATTGTTTTCAATTGGATCGTCAGTGCTCATGTTATTTCATGCCCTGCTTCTCATGATGTTCTAATAATTTCTCGGCCGGGGAGATACCGCCAAGTACCTCGTGCGGAAAGTAGTTCCAGGCATCGGTTACCAATTCGAGCACATTGCTTAATTCCGAAGCGTCTCTGCCTCGATCAAACATGGCCACGACTTTCATCATGTCATCGTTATCTTCCTCATGGAAAATAACATCCCGGACATGATCTAAAGTAAAATCACTCTCGGTTTCTTTAAGCATATCGGTAAGCTCCCGCTCAATCTCTTTCCGCCGTTCTAAAATTTGTTGTTTTGATTCTATTTCCATAAATTATTTCTCAAATTGACTTCGAGAATTCCAATAAGCGCAATGATCGCATCCTTCACCGGATTGCGGTATTGCGCTGTCCAAGCATTTTTTAATTTCAAACAAGGTTTTTTCTATCCAGGAATCATCTCCTTTGTGTTCTATCAAATTCACGTCAAAATCAATACGCTTATCAAAAGCTTGCCGGTCCATCTTTCCAGTGCAGTAGACAAAATACCCAATATCAGAAACCTTTAGCCCATTCTGTCTCAACAGCCACTGATAGACTTCCATTTGTCGCTTATATCCATCCTGCCATTCTTTATCCAAAACCTTAACCGCTTCGTCTTTTGCGGTTGCTTTATAATCTACGACAATATACTCATCTTTTCCATTGATCCATAAATCGTCAATTGCACCAGTAACCAAAAATCCCGTTGGTTCATGCAGATGCCTAATACCACCAAAATTTCTCCTCCATTCATCAAGTTCAGCGTGGGACATCGGCCTCGCATCTATGCCGTATTCTTTTTGAAGCGGATGTTGCTCATTTTTTACGCGGTATGAGTCAAATTCTTGTTTAAGCAGATAATCCACCGCACTGTTTATAGAAAAAGGAAATCCGGGTACTCTTTTTACGCCGAGTTTATTATCCATATAAAAACATCTTGGACATTCTAAAAACAGATCGATCTTAGAGCGACTTAGTTTCCAATTCTTTCCCCCGTAATTCCACGAGGCATCTCTGTTTGGATTGTAGTATTCAGACATAAATTTATGAGATTTTTTCTATACGATCCTTATTAATCCATTTCAGAAATGTCGGTTCTTTTTTGGTATTAGAAGATATCAAAAATACCTTCTTTTTTGCTCTGGTGAGAGCAACGAGAAGATTGCAAATATCTTGATCAGTTATTTTCTTTTTATCTTTGTTCTTAATGAAATATTGATCATCGAAGTTAGTTATAAAAACATACTCGTCGGAAAGACCTTTTGAGCTCTGTATCGTCGTTGCCTTGATCGGAATTTTTCTCACGGTTGCGTTTCCACCCTTCTGAGAACTAGAGGAGATTTCATCCTTCAAAAACTCCTTTGCCATAACATACGGTTTAACATCAATTTTTTTCAGAAATGCGTCGAGTTTATTTTCATCAATCCTTTTGTCGTCTTTCACCGCTCTTAATACTTTTAGCATTTCGTCTACTTCTTTTTTCTGATCCTTACTTATTATTTCAGAAATAACTTTTGTACTATCACTATCGGTAGTTGTTATGAGTGCCTTAAAATCTGTTTCACTTAGTAATGATTTAGATACTATTCTCCATCCAAGGTTGCTCTTACTATCACTTAGTAAGATTTTTAATCCGTCCAGCAAGGTCGCCTCCTTACTATCTTTTTTCTCAACGAATTGAATGTTCCCGAACCCTTTGTTTTTTAAGGCTGTAACGATTGACCGAATTTGAACTTTGGTTGGTGAGATTATTAAGACTGAAAAGTTACTTTTTTCTTGTTCCGCTATTTCACCGATACGTTGTTCAATGAACCACGGAATTTGTTTTGCATACAGTTGACCGTACCCAATTTTAGGATGCTTGTCGCAATCCTTATCCTTTTTCTCGTCGTCAAAGTATTTATAGTCTTTATTAATTCTGCCGGTTAGATTGCCATTTTTCGTCGCCCCCAGAATGATGTCGTTGGTCGCCTCGACGATCACACGGGTACATCGTGAGCAATACGGTAAGGTAAAAGAAGCGTAATCTGTATTTTCCACAGCATGCCTTTGTCTAATATGTTCTGGGCTCGCGCTCTTAAAAGCATAAAGTGCCTGATCGTCATCTCCAGCAAGAAGGATTGGACTTTTTTCAGCAAGTAAATCAATCAAAGAAACTTCGAGCTTATTAAAATCCTGAAATTCGTCTACCACGACTTGTTCATAGCTCGGTATCTTATCTTTCTTGCTTTCAAAATGCTTAACAATAGCAAAAATGATGTCCGAATATCCGTAGTGCTTATCGTAGTAGTTCTTCCGCTTTTTATAAAATTCTATATGCTCATTTTCGTCATCCCGATTATGAAAGATGTGGTCAAAATCAATATCCTTATTTAAAAGTATTTTTGCGTCTTCTTTGATCACTTCAGATAACTTAGGAAAAACCTTAACTGTTCCAGACGTGGCTGTGCCTAATGCGCTTCGAGCAAAACCGTGGAGTGTTCTTACATCAGAAATTCCACAAAGTTCCAAGGACAGGTCTTCCACCAATGGGTTAACAAACGTGAGGGTTAAGGTTTTTGTTTTACCTTTTAAGACTTGCTTGAAAAGATGAGTTTTACCGGTACCAGGGCCAGCAACGACAATATTCTTTTTTGATTTAGAGCTTAAAACAGCGTCAACGTGTTTTTGCCGTTCTGCTTTTGATGTATCATATTTATTTTCTGTAGTTGTGATTTCGCTCATATTTCATATTCATTCTCATTTTGCAGACAAGCCTCGATAGATCAAAACGCTAGCTCATCCCATCCACTCCAGTCATCACGTTCGCACTTCTCCCAATCGTAGGTGGATTTATCGTTTATATGCCACGCCTTGTTGCGCTCAATGACGATGCCACCGAAAAGTTTCTTGTTTTTCTGGCCGGAGATATATGCCTGCAAAGCTTCGGCCTTGGCTTTGGTATAGGTTTTGCTGTCCCGATCACCGGATTCTTTGACTTCAAATAGCCCGATCCGGCCATCGGTGAGCTTTATGAGATAATCCGGATAGAATGTGTAGATACCACCGGCATATTCATACTTAATGCCGAAGTAGTCCTGCTTGTTCTCACCATTCTTCCACCACCAATCAATCTTGGAAGTATTGTCGTTTAAAAATAACTCGAACTCACGTTCCGGTTTGGAACGATCAACGTTGAGATAACACGGCTCATATGCGTAATTTTTCGCCTTTATGATTTCATCGGTGTACTCGTTATAAAACTGCTCCGGCTGAAGCTCGAAAGGGTATCGTTGTTCGCTTTCTTCAATGCGATCCCGGACTTCCTGCTCTTTGACGGTCATGTAGCGTTCAATAGCAGAGGCAAGAATATGCTCAAAGTAGCCACGATTTTTATCGTGCATGAAAACTTTCTGCGTCATGAGCATATTTTCTTCACCCCAACTTTTTGAACCAAGGACATTTTGAAACCAGAGATAAATAGCGGCTTTCACGGACGGTACGGAACGCTTCACGTTCTTGAACGGTCCGAGATTGTTTTTAATGGTTTGCTCGAAAAAGATCATGAGTTCATCGGCCGCGACTTGAAGCTTGGCAAAACCCTCTGCCCCGAGCTTACCCTCAAGCTCATCAAAACTCTTTACGTCCAAATGCGTATCGGCAATAAGTTCCTGCTGATATTTTCTGATATTGAGATCAACGCCTTTCGCCTCGACTTTCTTGTTGTTTTCAGCCGGTGTATTTTTACCGGAAGTACCAAAATACTGATCGGCCGTTTTTTCAAATACATGATGAAAGCTGGAAGTAACATCGCCATAGTCCGCCCGAGCCTTATAGTAGGACTCAATCTTAATCGGCTTATATTCAGCGACACGGCCAGCTCGCAAATGCTTGATGATGTTCGGATTGTATTCCTCTTTTTTAACCTCAATGGATTTAAGGTTGGTGTAGATATAACCGCGATTCAATATTTCATTGCCGTAGTGTCGCTGTTCCGGCATACGCAAAATACGACCGACTGTTTGAATTTCAAAAACAATGTTGTGCGTCTCGCGGAACTTAACAAGGACGTGCGCTCGAGGACAATCCCAGCCGGTATCAATGGCTTGTTTGAAAATAAGAAACTCAATCTCATTGTCCGGTTCAGCAATCCAGTCAATCAGCTCTGACTTTTGCTCGGCCAGCCAGATGGCCAGCTTGCCGTTACCGTGTCCATCCTTGCGTTCGTTGATGCCTTTGCCGTTAAGAAACTTTTTCACTGCTTCAATTTTCTGGTCACCGGCTTCAGCTGTAGGAATTTGTACCAAAACCAGAGGATTGATATCCGCACCTTCTTTTTCAAATGCCTTTTTAAGCTCTAATCGTTTGCGATAAGCGGCTTCAAGCACGGCTGACTGGGAGTCTTCTTCCGAAGCGGCGATTTTCTCAATATCTTCGTTAATGATGATCTCTTTCTTGATCATGCCCTCATCGATCACGTCTTTCGGCTCAACAATGACATAACCGGCACCGCCTCGGGCAAGTTCTTTGGTAAAACCAAGCTCCTGCTGTGGTCGACGAGGAGTAGCGGACATCTCAATCACAATATCGGCACCGATAAGGTCCCGAAGTTCATTGGCACGAGCTGTATCAGCACTTACATGACTCTCATCGATAATAAGAATGATTTTGCGTTGCTCTTTGGTCTTTTCGAGCACATCACGAAAGTTCAGTTTCTCACCGTCTTTCATTACCAAGTTTTTCCAATCACCGGACTCACGTTCCTTACTTCGCAATTTTTCCCAGTTAGCGACCACCACTTCGTTTTGCACAATCCGCTCTCGGCCACCGCTAAAGGCATCCTCAACCGACGTAACTCGAGGGAAACCGGCAAACACTTTTTCGAGGGAATGTTTACTCTGTAAATGAAGCTCACCCTTACCAATACTCATCCAGACAAAACAGAAATCTTCTTTGGGGAGTTCCTTAATAAAGCCCTCAATGTACTTAGCCATCATGATTGTTTTACCCGAGCCGGTGGGAGCCTGAAAGACACAAACTTCACCCGGGCCGTCATAACCCAAAAGCTTGACCGTAGTTTCGATCAGTTGGTTGACTGCTTTTTCTTGGTAGGGTTTAAGATCAATATTCATAAATTTGTTTGTAGACATCTAATATCTTTTGTGGAATCGGCTCGAGCGTAACTCTGTGCCAGTTGGCGAATTCAGTTTTTGAAAGGCCGGTGGCATCGAGGGTGAAGCAATAGAGTATTTTCTCACCGTCAATTTCCTTGAGTTCTTTTTTCAAGACCGGTAGTGATTTACGGTCAAGGGAATAGTAAACAGCAAGCGTCTTGTCGCCCTGCTGGAATATGCGGTACTGGTCGGTTTTTTTCACTTCATCAAACACACCCTCACGCAAACACAACATCTCGGTGCATTCATTAGTGATACGAGTTTTGAAATCATCGCCGTTTGCGTTCTTTTTTACGAACTTTGTTTTGAAATATTTAAGCGAACCGCCCGTAGCTTCATAAGACGAATGGCCTTTGATGACATTCTTAATTCTCGGATAGCAGACTTCTTCGCATATACCATTCTCATTGTTAGTACAGATAATAAAGCTACGGTTTCCACTATCTTCTTTATTTAAATCGAGAATAGCATGACCAGTAGAACCTGATCCAGCGAAAAAATCCAAGACTATACTGTTTTTGTTTTGATGAATATTAACTAACTGCTTGATCAGTCTTGTCGGTTTTTTACCAGTCCGAAAATCAACCCCACCTTCATGACGAATATTTCCAAAATCTCCACTAAAATCATAAAAATTAACAATAGGTCTTTCTTTAAATGATTGTCCGCCATCCTTAAGTTCTTCTCGACGGCTCAAGGGGACTCCAGAGTAGAATAAACCTTTAGTTGTAGTCTCTTTTTTAGGTCCAGTAAAATATCGATATCCAATACCATCATCTCCAATGCCATAAACCTTATACAGAAAACCGATACCGTCTGTTTCTTTTCTGTTTTCTAAATAATCATGGAAAAACTTGCCAGACGTGTTTCCCTTAAGAACACTCCCACTTGCCCAAGTCCCTTTTAATAAATCAATTGAACCTTTTTCTTCCTCGATCAGTTCATAATCACCGAGCTTGAATACAACAACTTTTTTATTTCCTAACTTAATTTCTTTCCCTTTTGTTTTTTCTACAATTCTGTATCTAAATTTTTCTATATCGTATTCAGATTTTGGCTTATTGGGGACAAAATATCTTTTATTTTTTGCATAAACTAGCACTTGTTCTATAAGTTTTTGGAAATGATCCTTTTCATTCAAAGACTTGTCAGCATATCTAACTTGAACATAAAAAGTATCAAGTAAGTTATCCTCTCCAAAAATTTCATTACAAAGAAGTTTTAGTTGTGCAGACTCATTGTCGTCAATTGATATAAAGATGACTCCGCCATCCTTTAAAAGAGTGTTTGCCAGCTTTAGTCTTTTACTCATGAACGAGAGCCATTTGCTATGGCGATAAACATCGTCCGCCTGAATCCACTCATCATTGTATTTAAAGTCGTTTTGCCCGGTATTATATGGAGGATCGATATAGATGACATCGATCTTGCCCTGATGAGTAAAATTCAAAACGGAAAGGGCGTGGTAGTTATCACCCTCGATGAGGATATTTACCGGCTTCGAGGCATCCTCATCAGTAATTTCTTTGCCGCTGATTTCTTTCAGCACCGGCAAAGCATTCTCGGCATCTTTCTCAAACTGCTCTTTTACTTCTTCCTCGTCCCAAATAAGTCCGTACTTCTTTCGGGTCTCAAGTTTCTCAACAATCTTGAGAAGCTCTTCTTTTGAAAATTGTGAATAGTCTTTTGTCATAAATTTATTTTGTGATCATCTTACGATCTTCCTCCTTACCACCAACCCGGACGTAATCCTCGCAACCATCAACCCAGATTTTCTTGCATTTGTAGTAGGTAAACTTTTTATGAGTATTCCAAAGAATCTCATCTCCGCAATGAGTGCATTTGTAGTAAGTCTCTTCTTTGATTTTGTTGGCGATTTCCTTTGGCATAAATCTATTTCAATAAATCATCAAGCTCACAAGAAAGCAGGGCTGACTTGTTAAGCACGATCTGCTCTTTCTGGTTCAAATTGTCGGCCGTCATCCGGATAACCTTAGTGATAATGCCATTGCCGAGCATGATCCGATTTGTTTTCTTGAAATACTTCTCGGTTTTCTGATGAAATAGAGTTGCGTACTGCTTAAGTTTATCCTGAGGAGCGGGTCTTGAACTCCATCCATCGCTCCCAAGCTCAATTTTATCATCTAGTTTTTTATCCGCTTCAATCGGCAAATCACCGTCTCGAAAATCAACCCAGTAATCGCTTATGATATATCGAATCCTAACAATTCTTTCTTCTTCAGTGTTATAGGTGTATGTAAATGAAAAGTTATCAGTCTGAAAATGCTGGTGTATCTGTATGCTCGCTAGCGTTGTGACGGTGGTTATCTTGTATTCATCAAGAAGCCGTAGGTAGCTCTCTCGCCAATTCTTGAGCCAATTTCGAATATAATTTTTATCCACGAACAGAGGCTCGAGGTCCTGCTCAAGATTCTTATCGTTAACCTTATTCATCTGAAGCGTGAGCTTATCGAAAAGTGTGCGAGGGTCTTTTGTATCAATACCTTTAGCGACAAGATAATCAAAATCCGGCACTACCTTTTTATTCATGTACCAAAGGAGGTCGTAAATATCACGTCCCTTTTCCTCGTAGACTGCTTCTCCCACGCCACGTGTACCACGGAGGAAAATAGCGGCAAGCTTGCTCGCCATCAAAGAAGAGAGGTTGTATGTCAATATCACGAAGGACAACTGCCCGTGATTCTGTGGCATACGTTCAGTCACTACACTGGAAGTTGGAACAAACTGGTTGAGATCAATTTTTACATGAATCCATTCGGAGGCGTAGCCCTCTACGAGATTGCCAACTCTAAATTTAAGCATTATGCCCCTGTTGTTGGTGATGGTAACTTTCAAAAATTCGGTATCAATACCGTACACTTTTGAGAAGTGCTTTTCTGCTTCCTCTTTAAGCTCGTTAAGAAAACTACCGTCGACATCGTTACTTACCTCGAAATCCAAATCAACTGACATGCGATCAAGGTCATAGCAGATACGAAGTGCTGAGCCTCCATACATTACCCATTTGTTGTATTCTGGGTGATGGTAAATAAAATCAAGAACATAAAACTGCAACTCTTCTTTAAGAGCATTGAGTCTTATTTCGGGATCAGTAATACTCAAGCCATAAGTCGAAAGACCATCAAGTTTACGCTTTAGAATTGTTGAAATCTGCTCACTCATGTAAATATTTATTAATCATTGAATAAAATTTGTCCTGCTCGCTTTTTTCCATCTCATCAATATCTATCCGGAGTTCTGCAATCATTGCTTTGACTTTTTCTATGTCCAGACCGTTAAACTGACGCGTCCTAAAATAAAGCAAATCAAACAATGCTTTAGATGGCGAAGCTATGTAGAAATCAAATTTTCCCTTTGCTAAAGAAAAGTCCGTGAAAAAATCTTTGCTAATCGACTGGTAGGAAAAATTACCGGCCTTCGTCTGGTATTCTTTTGTCACCTTAAGCGTGACTGAGGTGACAGAATGGATCGCTTCGGTGGCAAGATTGTAATACTGGAGAGCCGCCCATGAGCTGATATATGATGGCGTGCGGATTACATTGGCAAGATAAAATGAATAGGAAACGTCGTTCCTGTTTTTATCAAAAAAATCAGTAGACACGTACAGTCCTCTTTTGAGCTGGATGATATCTTTGTATTTCAAAAACCGGCTAATATAGACATTAACCGTAGAGTCCTTGAGCCCCAACTGTTTACCAAGCTGAAATACAGTATTTTTTCCGAAATGGGGTAAGGATTTGAGCTGTTCTAGCAGATTACTTTTGCTTTTCATAATGTAACAGAAGTGTATCATATTGGAAACACCCCTGTCAATAAGGCCTAATAGCTCACAAAAAAGGTCAGTGAAGTAATATCGTATAGCTCATAATTCCTGTTAGCGTAGTCGGTATGACTATGACAACAAAAAAGGAATTGTTCGGTATTGAACTGGTGGTGTATTTGAAGGCTTCCAAAGCGGAAAAAGGTCGAGTGCTTAACGCTCTCCAAAGACAAGCCGGAATGAGGAGAGAATCGATTATCAGGAGTTTTCGGCGGCTCCAGCTGAAATCAGTTGGGGACGAAAAGAAGAGAGGCCGAAAGACATATTACACCGCGGATGTCTGCGCCGCTCTCAAAGAAATCTGGGAAGCGGCCAATCAATGTTGCGGCGAATTGCTTCACCCGGTTATTCCGGAATATGTCTCGGTGTTTCAGCGAGACGGAATGTGGAAACATAACGACACCACTACTGGTAAATTGTTGGCCATGAGTATGGCAACGGTGAAGCGAAGAGTATCAGCTTGGGAGTGTTTGAACGGACGTCGGGGCATTTCCACCACTACGCCGTCAGCTATTAAGGAACGAGTGCCGCTTTTCCAAGGTTCGTGGTTGGAAGTTCCCGTTGGTATGGGACAGATTGACACCGTGGCTCATTGCGGCGGCAGTCTAGCCGGCGATTTCGCTTACAGCGCTGGCTATGTTGATGTTTCCTCTGGTTGGTTCGCTTACCGAATTCAGTGGAACAAAGGGATGGCAGCAACCAAAGAAAGCTTGGAGACAATCAAGCAGAGTCTGCCCTTTCCCTTGCTTCACATTCATCCCGACTGTGGCACGGAGTTTTTGAACGAAATGGTTATGACTTGGTGCACGGAAGGAAAAATCGAAGTGTCTCGTAGCCGTAGCTATCACAAAAATGACAACGGTTACATTGAACAAAGAAACGGCCACATCGTTCGAAGGTGGCTTGGTTATGATCGAATCGGCAGTCGAGAATTACTGCCAAAAATCAACCGCTTTTACGAATTTGTTTGTCTTTACCACAACCACTTCATCGCTCAACGACTCTGTGTCGGAACTAAAACTTTACCGAATGGCAAACACCGAAAGGTTTACGAGAAAAAAGCTTTGACACCTCATGTCAGACTTTGCGCTAATCCGAAGGTTGGCGAAGATGTCAAAACAAATTTGAGAAAAGAACACGAGACATTAAATCCGAAGATTTTGCGCGACAAGCTGACCAGAATGAAATGTGATATATTAAAAGCTAATCGGCTCGCCACAGGAAGAGAGCATTTCAATGACATTTAATTATGAGCTATCAAGTCCCCGTAATGTCTCAAGACCTTCGCATCACTTTAGGGGCTATACTAAGCCACATATGGCATACACACAAAATCCTTGTCTCCCTAAGGTCAGAGGAGACGCAGTTGAGTTAGTGAGG
>Ga0209210_1003374_pt1 | contig 10872 bp, 9 predicted proteins | sample RifGroA1_FD_183991 | JGI IMG/M metagenome (GOLD analysis project Ga0209210, IMG submission 183991) | Contaminated groundwater microbial communities from Rifle, Colorado, USA - Rifle Groundwater A1 (SPAdes) (version 2) | ecosystem: Environmental > Aquatic > Deep subsurface > Groundwater >...
GGACAATACACTACGGCGGTTACAGGGTTGGAGATGACATGCATTATGCCCTTTACACTCCTGAACACATAAGGAATCATCTCGAAAAAGCGGGATTTAAAATAAAAATGATAAAATATCAGTCTTACAATGACTTAAGAGAGAGGGCTTGGTGGAAAGAAATTATCGGGGGATTAATTGATTCTTTCTTTAAACTAATTGGATTACCTCAAATTGCAGGATATTCTATTTATGCTGAAGGGATTAAAAAATAATTATTATCCACCAATGTAGGCTAAAAAGTTTACATGCTCTATTTGTTTTAACTTGTATCCATATTTACTCAAAAAATCCCTTACCTTAGGGAAAAAGTCAGGATAAATTTCAATTATGATATTAGATATTTTTTTGTTTTTTAAATAATCCTCACAACCTTTTAAGGCATCAAGTTCTGCACCTTCCACATCCATTTTAATTAAATCTATTTTTTTCAATTTTAAATCCTTAAATGTAGAGTCCAATTTTCTTACATTAACAATTTTATATTTTTTTGAATTATTTTTTAAGGAATATCCTGCAGTGCTACCAACATCAAAAAGTTTTGCAGATGTGTTTTTGTTTCCTACCGCAAAATTTAATGGAATTACATTTTTTGCATTATTTAATTGGATATTTTTTAATAGAATATTAAAGTTGTTTTTGGACGCCTCTATTGAAATTATTTTTCCATCGCTTAATTTTGATGCTAAAATCGTGTACTTTCCGATATTGGATCCCAAATCAACAATGACGTCGCTTTTTAAGGCTATTTTTTTAAACACTTCTTTTGTTTTAAACTCATGCGAATCTGAAATTAAATGCAAGTCCGGCTCTTTTTTTCTGCAATAAAAAATTCCATATGAATTTTTCACAAAGATGTCCCTGTTTAAATGAGCCCCTATAAAGGAAGGCTTTGTTTTGAAAAATTTTTCAGAAATCCTGCTTATCACATAAAGAATTTTTTCCTTAAAAACCAACAGGGTATCTCTGAAATTTCCGCCCCTAAAACAGATAAATCCTATTAGCTTTTTTAAAAAAATTAATCTTGAGAAGTGCAATTTTTCCATTTTAGCTTTGTATTAATCTAATAAACAACATGTAATGCTTATGTCCCTTATTTTATAAAAGTGTACTAAAGTAATATTTAAAAAAGGTTTGTTTTTAATAGTCAAATGGAAAAAATTAAACTAAACTTAGGATGTGGGTTAGACATAAGAAAAGGGTGGGTTAATCTTGATGCAATAAAAACTAAAGGTGTTGATGTTATTCATAACTTAAACAAATACCCTTATCCATTTAAAGACGACACTTTTGACGAGATTTTTGCCTCACATATCATTGAACATTTGCCAGATACTGTTAGTTTTATCAAGGAAATTTGGAGAATATCAAAACCAAATGCAAAGATAATAATCAAAACAGACCATTATTCAGGTGGCTCTCTGGGGTGGGGAGACCCAGAGCATCAGAGAGTTTTTTCTTCTCAATTGTTTCACAACTACAATATTAAGTTTATGATTACGGGAAGCGGAGCAAGTTTAAGCAAGGAAAAATTCAAAGTAATTAGAATAAGATTAAGATTTGGGAAGTTGCATACTCTTCTCGGAATCAGCTGGTTGATGAACAGGCATATTGATTTTTATGAAAGTTTTGTTTCATATTTATTTCCTGCAAGACAACTAATATTTGAATTAGAAGTCGTTAAAAATAATTTAATATCTTCAAATAAGATACTTAGAAGTCGGAAAGAAGTATTTTCATAAACCTTAAAAAAGAACGACTTCAATATTACCTATGAACTTAAATAAGTATCTTCAGGGTAAAGGCTTAGATGTTTCAAGAAATTTTTCGGGCATTAAGAATGCAAAACATTTTTTCGTTGAGCCAGATAATTTCTATACATTAAAAAAATTTGTGGATTATGAAAGTCGCGATTTTATTTATTCTAAAAATTTAATCAATGATACAAAATTCTTCAGAATTTTATTGAAAGAGTGGCTGAATTTCTGCAAAGTCAGAGGAAAAATAATCATTGAAATGAAATCCAATAAGATTCTGAATTTTGACAAATTAATTGATGAGAGCAAACTTCTTCTTGGAGAAAAAACAAAAATTATTGAGAAAATAAAAACCTCAGAAGGAGGAATAATTGTTTTGGAGAAAATAAAAAATGTTCTTGAAAAAAATGACTCAATTGACAAATGGACTTTTGGGATTATCACAAATGGCTCAAAAGAAGATGTTCTTGAAAACCAGATAGATTCAATATTAGCTTTAAATGTCCCTAATTTTGAAATAATAATCTGCGGACCATATAATCCAAAAACCAAATACAAAAAGTTTGTGAAGACAATTCCCTTTAAACCCAAAATTGCATGGATTACTCTTAAAAAAAATCTAATCTGCAAAAAAGCTAAATATGAAAATTTGGTAATAACCCATAATCGATTTAATTTTGATAAGAACTGGCATGAGGGTATGAAAAAATACGGAAATTTTTTTGAAGTTATTGTATGTAAAATTCTATCTCCTTCTGGAAAAAGGGCAGGAGATTGGATAACCCATGGTACAGACATAAGAAATCAATGGGTTAATCAAATGGGCTTACTCCAGTATAAAGATTGGGATGAAAATTTAGTAATTAATGGTAGTTTTCACATTTTAAAAAAGGCTGTCTGGAAAAAATGTCCCTGGGACGACTCCCTTATTTATGGTCAATCTGAAGACGATAAGTTATCTTTAGACTTTCATAGAAAAGGCATTGTTCCAAGATTCAATCTATATTCAACAATGCATACATTTCCAGAGAGATATGGAAATTGGCACTGGATTTATACATTTAATAATAAAAGGCTTGGAAAAATCCCTTTTGAATTTAGTACAAAATATCTTCAAAGAAAAATAGACAGATTTATCAGAAAATATTTTAATATTGGATTCATAAGAAAACAGGATTATGAAACCTATGGGTGGAGTTAATAGTGTAAAAATTTAATAAAATGAAAATAGAACCAATAAAATATCTTAAATTAATTAATGAAGGCGCAACTCTTAAAGATAAATTAATTCTCTTCCTATATTTTGTCTTAAATGCTCCTATCAATTTTTTAAGAAAGGAAAAAAATCATAAATTGTTAGGAAATGTAAAAGTATCTTCAAAGGACGGGATTTTTGTGTGTGGAAGAGATATGCCTTCTGCATGGGCCGGGAGTTCTTTTTATGAAACCGACTTAAGAAAATTCTTTGATATTAGAGAGGGAGTATTTTTAGACATAGGGGCAAATATTGGAAAATACTCAATTATTTTGGGGAAAAATCCTAAAATTAAAGTCATTGCATTTGAACCAACACCTGAAACTTTTAAAATTTTAAAAAAGAACATAGAATTGAATAAATTGAAAAATATAAATCCAATAAATATTGCCTTGGGAGATAAAGAAGGTGTAGCTGATTTTTATTTGGATAAAGAGAAAATGTGGGGCGATTTAAATAACTCATTAATAGCAGAATCTCTTATAAAAAAAGAGAGACAAATAAAAATAATGGTGAAAGTTAGGAAATTAGACAATGTGTTAAAGGATATGAATTTGGACAGAATTGATTTAGTTAAAATTGATGTGGAGGGGGGGGAGTCTCAAGTTTTTAGAGGCGCAATAAAAACATTAAAAAAATATCACCCCAAGATTATATTTGAAGCATGGGATAAAGAAAAACTGCAAGAAGTTGAAAATATAATTAAACCCATAGGTTACGTGATTAATGAAATAGCAAGTGAAAACTATATGGCGATTAAGGAAAGCAAAAATGGGGGAAACAAAAATGCTGCTCTATTTTGATAATTTAATAACAAATATCCCATTAATTCCAGGATTTTATACTGAGTTAGATGCTATCAGAGACTCATGCAAAAATTACAACACTAGGGACAGATATGAAATAACATTATACACTTTGGCGAGCTATGCTGAACTTGACTGGTCTGAAGTAATTATTGTTTATGAATTTGGAAAAGATTTAATCCATAAAAAAAATGATTTTGAAAGGTTTGTAAAAAAACTGTTCCCAAAAGCACATTTATTCTATGGGAGAAGTGATAATCAAAAAAAATTTCAAGAAAGGGTTAACTTCATTAATAAATTCGATGACGAATGGATTTTTTATGCGGGAAACAACGATCACCCATTCATATGTCCTAATTTTGACATATTGAAAAAATGCCTTAAAAAAGCGAGAGAATTGAGTAAAAAGTGGGAATTTGTTTCTATAGTTTATTCTCATTTTAGTGAAACATATAATATCGCTAGGTCAGGTACAGCCATCCATGATTTATCTGCATTATATAAAAACTCTAAAATTCTTAAAGAAAACAAAAATTTGATAGTCTCTCTTTTTCCAAAAGGATGGAATAGTTCAATTCAGATAGTTAATAAAAAACTTTTGAATCGCCAAATTTTTTCAAAAAACTTAGGAGAAAAAATTATCAGGAGAATAGATGAGATTGGAGAAATTTTAGAAATTCAAAATCAAATTATAATTATTCCAAAACAGCCTGTTTGTGAACATTTTGATGGCTACAGTCATACAAAGTTTTATGGGTTTTCAATTTCCTCGTCAATAGTCCCGCCTTTATTTATTCCAGAAGGATTTTTTGAACGAAAAATTAAAATAAGATATGGTTATAATGATTATAAAGAGGGCTGGGTTAACATTAATCCTTCAAATCCCAGATATATCTTTGAAGATAAAACAGGAACCGACTTAAAAATAAGTATAAAAGACATTCCTTTATTCTGGGGAAAAAGAATATCTAAAATAGATGTAAATAAAAAAGTGGATCAAAATAAATTGGATTTGTCTGCAAATAAAAATTTTGAATTGATCAAATTACCTTTTAAATCAAAAAAGGACAGGGATTATTTTAAACACATTATAAAATATAAGTTAAAAAGAAAAATATACGGATCAAAATTATCAAAACCATTTTACATATTATATAAAAAATCAAAAATATTGAAAGATATTCATGAAAAAATAAATGAATTAATCTTTTCTAGTTAAAAATAGATGATAAAATAATAGAATTTCATCTCATAAACTTTATAAATAATCTCCTATAAAAAATTATAAGAAAAATGGAAGATTTAAACAAGGCAGGCTTAGCAAAAAAAATTAAAATTTTTGCAGACGGCATTGATTTAGAAAGCATACCTTTAATGATAGACAAATATCATGTCACAGGTTTTACCACTAACCCCTCTTTGATGGCTAAGCTTGGAGTTAAAGATTATGAAACATTTGCGCATGATATGCTCTCTAAAACAAATGGTTATCCTGTTTCATTTGAAGTTATTGCAGATGATTTAGATGAGATGAGAAGGCAGGCAGAAAGAATTTCACAATGGGGTGAAAATGCTTATGTTAAAATACCTATTACAAACACACAAGGAGTTCCCACATATGACATAATCAAACAGCTTAGTGCGAAAGGTGTGAAATTGAATATAACTGCAATATTCACAAAAGAACAATTAGACGGTCTTGAAGGCTGTTTTAATGATGATATACCTGCTGTTGTATCTATTTTTGCAGGCAGAATCGCTGATGCGGGCCAGAATCCTTCAGAATATATAGAATATGCTGCAGATAAATTTAGAGGAAATAAAAATGTAAGCATTCTTTGGGCCAGTACAAGAGAGCCGTATAACGTCATTCAAGCGATAGAGGCAGGCGCACATATAATTACTGCAACAGGCGATGTAATAAAAAAACTGGACAATATGGGTAAGGATTTATCTGAATTTTCAAGAGAAACTGTTCAAATGTTCAGAAATGATGCGATAAAATCTGGATTTACATTATGAAAGAAAAATTAGATGTCACAGTTATATTTCCCATAGCTGGAAGAGGGGCGAGATTCGGATACAAATTTAAGCCTTTTCTCCAAGTTGGCGACACTACATTCATCCAAAGAGCGGTTGATAGTTTCAGTAAATGCATGGATGATATAAAAGAAATGATTTTTGTATTCTTGGAAGAGCAGGAAGATGAATATAATGTAAGCCAAAGATTAAGCGAAATGTTTCCATACCTTAATTACAGAACTTTAATTCTTGAAAATCCAACAAATGGACCTGCCGAAACACTAAGAAATGCGATCAAAAAAGATGAGAAGATACACGGAAAAATTATGATTTGTGATTGCGATCACTATGTTGATGTTGAACCAATGTTTCATTACTTAAGGGGAGAGAATATCAAGGCATGGAGTGTAGCTTCCCTGTCTGATGACGGATACATATCTGCTATTGCTGAAAAAGAATTGCCTAAGCATCCAGGAGCATTCTTTGGAGTTATTGGTTGCTACTATTTTAATGATCCCTCTTATTTAATTCCTGATAGCAAAACTTACATCTCTGAGGTAATACGCGAACTTATAGAAACAAGGAAAAAGGTCAAGGGCATTCGAATTTTCAATGCAGAATTTTTTGGCGATCCACAAAGACTTCAAAATGTTTTAGATACAAGAGAGAGGAAAAAGGGGGCTATCTTCTGTGATGTTGATGGAACGATTATAGAGCATGAAGACATTCCAAATTATGATCAACCCTTAAAAATTCTTCCTGGAACACTTGATAAATTAAAAGAGTGGAATGATGAAGGATATAGCTTGGTATTAACAACAAGCAGAAAATCCGAAAATCAAAAAGAGTTAATCTCTGCACTAAAAAATGCAAACATACAATATGACCATATCATAATGGATATCCCCTCAGGACCAAGATATCTTATAAACGATAGGAAGCCTTCTGCAATTTTAACGCCCCATTCAATAGCATTTGAAGTTGAAAGAAACAGGGGAATAAATGATTTGGAAATTGATTCTTCAAAGCCAAATGTTTTAAAAATGTTTAAAGGAGGTTCCCTCTCCAAAACTCTTCTTGTAGAAAAATCTGGAAAGCTTTTCATAAGAAAAGTAGTCTCAAGAAGCAAGGGAATGTCAGACAAATATTCTAAATTAAAAAAACAATATGGTGATTTGCAAAGGCTTTCTAAACTCTGCAAAGAAATTCTTCCAATAATGCATGGGGAAAATGAAAATTCATTTGAATATTATTATGACATGGAATTCCTGTCCGATCACGACTTACTCTCCAATTTTTCAAATGCTGAAAAGTTAAAAGCAATAAAAAAATTACTAAAATTAATGGCAACAAATATTTATAAGCCCGGGGCTCATATTTCAGATTCAGGAAAAGAATGGATAATGAATCATTTTCTAGAAAAAATTTATCCTAAATTTAAAGACGATCTTCCCCAAAAAATACGCTCTTTAATAAAAAATGACACGGTTATTATTGATGGAAAACAATACAGCGGACTTTTGTTTTTGCTGAAAAAAATGACTGAAATGCCCTATGTAAATTATATAAAGCCGCATTATCTATGTCCCATTCATGGAGATTTGACATTTGAAAATATCCTTTATAAGAGCAATAGTTATAATCTTTCAACCAATTCTTATGAAGCTAGCATTAAGTTAATTGATACAGACTCTATTGAATTTATTGATCCGCCTGAACTTGACTTGGGAAAAATCTTTCAATCAGTGGTAAGTCAGTATGAAATCTGGTCTCTTTCAAAAGACAATCTTGTAAAATTTAATGACCGAAATGAAATTTTCATAAATTTCAAACAAGATCAAGAATTATTGAATAATCTTGGCGAATATATTAATGCATGGTCTGGGGTTATAAAAGGCGATGAAAAAGACATAGAAATCAAAGGGTATTTTTACATGGCACTTCATCTTATTAGGATGCTTCATTTTAGATTATCTGTCAGTGAAGACCAGGGAATGTATGCAATAGCGTCAGCAATTAAAGCTATGACCCATGCATTAGAATTAATAAAGATAAAAATAGATTCAGTAAACAACTTTAACAAGAATAAAATTTTTGCTGAAGAAAGAAAGCTTAATTGAGGAAATCCAAGTAAAATCTCAGGCAATCTTGGAAAAAGGGCGTTGTTTCATAACCTTTAGAACCTAAATTCAGCTTTCCTGTTCCAGCTAATTCTTCCAGATGACTTCTACCCAGTTTGAGTAATTTTTCATGTTCATAGCTGTCTTTGGCAAATTTCTGACTTTGAGAAATCTCTTCATAAGATTTATTTATTTTAGTGACATAAAGCACATTAATCCCATTTATGTCTCTATTGTCAAAAACACCAACAATAGGAGATTCTAACTCTGATTTTTCATAGGGAAAATCCAGCTCTTCTTCAAATTCAGCAAGCAAATGAACAAATGCACTTCTCTCCGGATTTTTAGAGTTATATTCTGCATGTCCTCCGGGGATAACTCCCAATTTTCCCTGGGCAACGTTTCCACCCCTAACTCCTAAAATTTTATTTCCTTCTGAATCCACCAATATAGAATTAACAGTTACGGGGTACACATTCCTCTTTAACGACTTATCTCCTTTAAATGCCAAATCCGCCCTGTGTGGATGTATTGGAACGACATCCATACAAACTCCCCCTTCATACATGTAAACATTTGTAGCATCTAAAACCATATTTGGAAAACCAAGTCTCCAAATAATCTTTCCCTCTTTTTTAGATTCCACATCAGATCCTCTTTGCTTCAGTTCATCATTCAATAATGTTAAATCTGCGTCTCTCACCAAACTCATGTCTGAAATCCCTTCCAAGTGGGATGGAATTTGGTAATTAAAGGTGACCTGATTTGGCGAAGTTATTATTTTCATAAATTTAGAGTAATGAAGTTATTTATAAAGGTTTCATAATAATCGTCTTTAAATTACACCCATCGTTTGAAAAATATTAATGCTGATAAATAAATAAACTGGCTAACTACGCTTGATGTTGCGACTCCAAATACCGCAAAGATATCCCCATAGGGGATGAGATAAGATATCAACAGATAATTCAAGCCTATGTTGATTAATGTTGAAAGAATCAATAATTTTGCCAATGTCCCGGATTTTCCCCTTGAGATAAAATAGCTTGAATACAGAGATATCAGCGGAATTAAAATCAAGAGCAGGGACAAGATTCTCAAGACACTTACAGACTGCAGATATTTTTGCCCAAAAAGGATGTTTACTATCATAGGCGAAAAGATTAAAACAAATATGAAAACCAAAACAGACATCTGAATGCTTATACTTAAGGTCTTTTTGAATCCTTTATTCAATCTGCCCTTGCTTAGCCTGCTAAAAATTGGAAAAAGAACAAAAGAAAATGTAAGGAATGGCGTTATCCCCCCTATTAGGGTATATGCAATATTGTAAAATCCAATAAAATCTGCCAGAACATATTTGCCAAGCATTATTGAATCAATATAGCCAAAAAACATTCCAGAAAATATCATTGCAGAGGTTGCAATTAAGAGGTAATTTATTTTTTTCTTGTTTTTTAATTTTATTTGAGGTCTTTTTTTAAGGACATTCAGGTCTTTTTTTAATAAAAACATATTCACAAAAAATGTCAGAAAATATGAAAAGGCAACTATTGAAATTAAAATAAAAATATTCATTTCAGTCAATGTACTCCTTTGTATTATAAAAAATGCCGCCAAAATCAATAAAATCAACTTTGATGTCTGAAAGAAAATCTCCTTGTAGAAAGTTGCCTTAAAATTATTAAATGAGAAGGAAATTGATTCACTTATGGATACCATCCCCCTTGAAATAAGGAACAACATTCCTGCAAGCAATGCAAGATAAATGGGCTTGCCATAAAAATGCGCTATCTTGCTTGATGCCATAAAAAGTGCCATCAATACAATAAAAACCAGCAAGACTTTTATTTTTATCAAATAAGATAAAATCGGTTTTGCCCTTTCGTAATTTCTTTTTCCTAAATAATAGGAAACCCTGTTAATCAATGTGGTTGATATCCCTAAATCTGAGAAACCATAGAAAATCATGATAACAGACATTGCAAGACTATAAAGCCCGAATGTTTCAGGGGTGAGCATTCTTGCCAAAAAAATTATGAAAACAAATCCTCCGCCTTTTGCAGCTATGTTTGTAAGAAATTGGTATATGCTGTTCTTTACGGCCAATCCGGTATTTCCGGAAAAATCCCTGTTTTTTATTCTTTGAAAAATTTCCTTAATATTATCAATGCCTAATGACATTTTTAAAAAAGATGCGCAATCTTTTTATTACTTATGGAATAGAGTTCATTCTTCACTCTTCCTGATCATGTCCGTGAAAGCGGGCCTCGTCACTAAAACACCTATTGTAATTCCAATGATTGTTGTCGTTGCAAATCCTTTAAACAAGCCTGCGGACGCCCAATAAAGAGGTATCATTGCAACAACCCCTGTAAAATAAGCTCCAATAATTATTGCAAATGCTCTTTTAAGCCTCTGCCTTATGTTGAGGAATTTTTCTTTTGTTTCATCAAGAACAATAATCTGCTGGTCGATTCCTGTTCCGATAGTTGCCAAAATTCCGGCAATGCTTGGCAAATCAAGATTCCATTCTATAAAAGCCGCAATTCCAAGAATGATAATTATTTCCGACAAACTTGTAACAAGCAAAAACAGCGAAGCTTTTAATTTCCGATATCTGAAAAATACAATCAAGAAAACTGCAAAAAGCGCCAGAATTCCCGCAAATAAAAGATAATTCACAAACGCTTTTCCAAGAACCGGCGAGAGGGTGTCTAATTTAACAATCTCCAGTTTATACGGCAAGCTTCCTGTAATCAAAATCGTTTGCAATTGATTCATTTCCTGAATTGCATTGTCATACGCCTGTTCCCTCGTAAATCCAGCGCCAGAACCGGATATTGAAATCTGCGTCGTAACTCTTCCTTTTA
>Ga0209210_1003375_pt1 | contig 10871 bp, 28 predicted proteins | sample RifGroA1_FD_183991 | JGI IMG/M metagenome (GOLD analysis project Ga0209210, IMG submission 183991) | Contaminated groundwater microbial communities from Rifle, Colorado, USA - Rifle Groundwater A1 (SPAdes) (version 2) | ecosystem: Environmental > Aquatic > Deep subsurface > Groundwater >...
CTTCGATCCAAGATTTCTTGCTTTGTCCTATGAAGAACAAGAACAGGCTTGCTATTCTTGTCCCCCATAAAGATCATGAACGTTGTTGATGAAAGATCAATAGACGCATCAACATTGGCATTTGCGAAGAAATACAGATTATTATTCTTATCGAGCCTCTCTTGAAGAGTAAATCGGATAGAGCCACCATCAGGTTCCATTTTATTCATTTCTCCTTTTATTTATAGGTGCGGGGCCTTTGCCCCATTCGATCCTATATATGCTAGATCCGTGCCAAAAATTCCGCTTTCGACACCTATCGGGCAAACCCTATTAGGGCTTTTCTTCTAATCTTTCCTCATCATCAATCATTAAATCTTGAGGAAAGATTAAATCTAATGTTTCTATTAACGGATCACACGGCGGTGTTTCCATTAATATTCTAATTTCTATAAATGCTTCTTTTTGAAGTTGTTCTTTTGATTTCATTTTAAAATCCTTAAGAATTCACAATTAGATGTTGAAAACACTACTTCTTCTAAAATTTTTCTTTGAGTGAGACAAAGAACTTTACAATAAAAAAAATTCTCGCCCGAATATTTTTGTTTAAATAAAACAATTCTTGTGTGTGTTTTTTCATAAGAAGAGCTTATGAGATTAAACTTATAAAGTGCTCCAATTTCAATATAATTTATCAATTCTTGAAAAGAATTTGGTTTAACAAATTTCATTTTTTATTAAAAACTTCTTCTTTTTCGCTCCAAACGAAAATTGATTGATCGCAAGTTAAACATTTATATTTTGGGCATTCTTTCACTTTGCAATCAAAAAAATCTTTTCTCGAAGAGAAATTCGTTCTCAAATATTTTCCATCTTCGGCATAAACCTTAATGGTGCCAATTTGATCTTTGAGCCAGCAACAACAAATTTTCATTTAAATTTTAGTTTCTTTGCTTAAAATTGGCATTTTTTCTTTTGAAATTTTTTTAAAATTTCTTAAATTAACAATATTGGAAGACGGGGAAAGCATAACAATCCAAAAAACAAATTTTGCTTCGCTTGGCAATATTTTATAAAATTTAATAAGATTATTCATTTCTCTTATAGATAGAACCCTTGTAAAGGAACACTTTTTAGCAACTAAAATTAGTTGATTGTTCTCTAAATTAGAAAACTTCTGTGTTTCTATTTCGCCAGAGGCAATTTTTTCGCAAATTTGCGCATCATATGGAATAACATTTGTCCCGCTACTTAAAAAAGCAATCGTTAAAAATTCTAACAGCATTAATTTACTTTGCTTAATGCGCCTGAAAACTATCGCAATAAAATTAATGAATTAAAAAATAAAAATACAAAAGAAAAGAAGGTAAACAATAAAATTGAAACTACTTCAATTTCTTCTAGATGGCTTAAACTTCCTTCTTCGTTATTTTTAACAACAAAATAAAAAGCAAAAACTAAAGCACCAAGCAAAAACATTAGATGTAGATATGAAGTATAAGCAAAAAGAGACATTTTTAAGCAAACTTTATTGGGTTTCTTTTAATTGTCTTTCGTTGTGGATGATTAAATCGCAACCTCTTTTCGAGAACCTCTTTTTCTTTTTGAAGAGCCTCAAGACGATTTGAGACAAAATTTTCCTTGGTTAGTTCTGTGCGGCCATCAATTTTGGTTTTTGGACTATTAGAATAGAATTCAAGCGCCTTCTCGATATATTCAAGGGCAGTTTGACGACGGCGAAAGATGCGAGAAGAAGAGTTAAAATTGCTCATTTGGTTGCTCCCTTGATTTCTTTAAAGCGAAACGGAAATTTTCTCTTTTTCTGTTAAAATTTTGCGTTTGAGGCCAAATTCAATTTTTTTAATTATTTCTTCTGTTTTGGCAGAAGACAATTTTTTGTCTGGTTTTTTGCCGGAAACAGATTTTTCGATTAATCTAAAATTTGGCAAATCATTTGAATAGATTTTCCATTCTCGTTGTTCGCTTACGAGAAAATAAGAACCATTATGGATTATTCTATAAGTTATAACCTTAATTGATAAAAAAGCCGTTGTTAATTTGGGCTTACTTAAAACAAAAGCATCAATCATTTTTCTGGTTTGTTTATTATCTTCAATAATAACGCGGACAATATCGTTTTTATTTATGCCTGCCAGAGCAGAATTAAGAGATGAAAATTTTTTATTTAATTTTTTCATTATTAAATATTTTTTAAAGAGATTTGTTTAGCAGAACAACAATTATTAATTCCAGATAATGGAATTCTAATTTTATTATAAAAATATTCAGGATATAAAGTTTTCAAAACTAAAAAATATTTTCCGTGAGAATTATTTAATAAAATTCCAATCCAGGATGAACCGTGCTTATTTTTTGGGCAATAAATTTTAAATAAACTTCCAACGGAAAATTCTTCAAACGAATAATTCATTATTTCTAAAGTCTCTCCCATTTTCCCTCCCAAGTGGAATAAAAAACATTGCGCAAATCTATTCCTTCCTTAACGAGGAACTTTTGACAAATTTCACAAGGCTTTGCCATTGAAACATCGCCATTCTTCAAAAATCTGGCAACATAAAGTTTAACTTTCTTTCGAGCAAAACGAGGGATTTGAATGATACAATTAGTTTCGGCATGTTGCGAAGAGTTTTCTTCGCCATTTCTAAACTTCTTAATAACATCTGGATGAGATGTATGATTGTTAATGCCAACCCACCTTGTTTTTCCAACAAGAGCGACGGCAACAACATTCTTGCCTCCCGGATTATTATTCATATCTTCAAGGGCTTTGGCGCGTGCCCAATCAAGCCTATCGCCCTTTAGCAATATAAACCATTTTTAAATCACCCGCCTTTCTATTAAGATATTATCACACAAAATCTTCGTGTTGAACCTGACCAAAAATAACAATTTCTTCCTTTTCCGTAAAGAGATTTTTTACAGAAAGAAGTTTTGTTCTCGAACCTTCGATTTCTCTTTCATATGCCCAATCTCTATGTTGGACATAAGCGTCGCCTTCCGGCGAAATTTGATGGTGCTCACAAGAACAATTAATCAATAATTTTTTGCTATAATTTTCTATATCGCTTTTAAGAATAAAAGTATATTTTCCATTATCAAGCCTGATAAGACATCTAGAGCGAGATTCTTCCTCTTCTAATGGAAGAGAAACATCTTTTTCAATTATTTCAATTTCTTGAGGAAAAGAGCGTCCGACGAAACAATCTTCAAAATCTAAAAGAGAAAGTCCTAAACCGACAAGAAAATCAGGATTAATACCATTATTGAGAATCCAATTTCTTCCCCAGGAATTTCCAACTCTATTAAGTTTAACCTTTTTCATTCTCAATTCTCCCTTAAAGAACTAACGAACACGGCCAGAAAGACTTATTTCTTCACATTCTCTATAAAAACGAAGATATTCGTCAAGTGTTAAATTTGGTGTATCTAATCCTGACAATGATAAAATCTTGCTAGCGAAAAGCCTGCTTATAGAATGCTTATTATACCAATTATGAACCCTGTTGGGATAGAGTTTTTGTAATCCTTCTATAACTGCTCTATAAGAGGCTAAAACAAAAACCATATTTTTACAATCTTGAATCAGAATTGCTTCATTTGCCAGATCTGATAGTGAAATATTTTTTGTTTGAGATTCATTTTTGAAAAGATTTTTTTGATTCAGAACTTAACTCCCTTGAGGAAGAAACTTTTTCGAGGGCGGAAATTCTTTCCGAAAGAGATCTGATTATTGAAAATAAATCAGCAATTAGAAGAGTATTTGTTTTGACGATCTTAACAAGTTCATTTTGAACTTGCTGGCAATTTCTAACTGCACCAACGAGAGAGAAAATAATTTTTTCAAACATTTTTAAACCCTCTTCTTTAGGGGCCACTTAATTTTGAATTTTTTCTCAAATTCTTTCGAAGACATATCGACAACATTAAACCAGCGAATAACATCACTAATATCGTGCCCGCGGCCCAAATAATCTTGAACAACAGGGCTTTCTTCGATCATTGCACGAATTAATTCTCGAATTTCATCATCGTTAAAATTCGCCCATTTTTGTTCTGTGGCCTTTAAGAGGATCTTTGCTCCCATATCCGCCAATAGAAATTTTCCAAACCAATTAAGATAAAGTCCGTCAAAAAGTCCCATATTGAATTACCTTTACTCTTTCCTTTGGGGGCGAATAACATCAATAAATACTTTTGGAACAACCTTTCCATTACAATCTGTTCTCGTTTCTTCGAGAAGAGTTTCAAAAAGATTATCCGTTCTTTCCTTTTGGAACTTTCTTTCCTTTTTTTCCTTTACTTCTTTTAGTGCGCTTTTAAGAGTCTTGTCAGAAACTCTATCCGCGAGCGCCAGAGCAAATTTTTGCCAATTAAATTTATTAGGAATAATTGATGAATAATTTTGTCCAACATTTACATTTCCAGAAACTCTTACAATAAAATCGACATTATACTCTCCTGTAGAGAGATTTTTTCTTAAAAGTTTTAATTGATTTTCAGAAGCCGAACCTCTCAAAGCAAACATTTCAATCGGGGTCAAATCCTTGATTGCCATAGCGTATTCTCCTTTAGCAATTTCCGCGCCAAATTTTCCCGCTTGGGGCGAACTAATAGAGTAAGGGCAAACCCTATCGCAAGCGGGATACACTGTGGTGTGCCAAAAATCAACAGAGGACTACTTTTTTACTTGTTTATGCTTTTTTAGTTTATTGAACGTTTCTGCAAATCTGATTTTAAGAATTTTTCCTCTCTTTTTAAAACCCAAAATAGCAGAACCAGCATTAATAACTTGTTCGAGAGAAATTTCCGAATCTTTTTCTAAAAAAGTTTTAACAATTTCATTCATTTTTTCTTGAGGGATTTGTTCCGCTGTTATATATTTTCTTTCACTTTGAAAGTTTTGAATTTCATTTTCTTCTTCTTTTGAAGAAATTTTCTTAAAGATTTCTTCCTCTTTTTCTTTCAATTTTTCTTCGGAGATTTTTTCTCTATACCACTTTGTAGAAGCCAAATAACATACTTGATACTGTTCTTGAATAGTTTGTAAAACTTCTGTTGGTAAGAAAGTAATTTTTGATTTCGTTTGGTTTGGAACAAGAATTTCGCAAAGTTCATTTTCAAGAAGAGAAAATTCTTTCATATCGCCACGAATGGCACACATTTTTAGTTTTTGGATTATTTCTTGTGAGGCATCCATACGGGACACGTTTAGTCAGCAAGAATCGTGCCAGGCGATTTGACGAACGGTAAAATTAAAAAAGTTTTAATCTTGACTATTTTTGACGCGAGCGAAATCTTCGCAAACGAATAAACATTGACCATAGCCGGCATAAGCACTTGAACAATCATTAGAACAGGAAATTGTCCCTGTTTTTGTCGCTGAACAAATTCCTAAATTAACTGAACAATCGTATAACCGAGCGTAGAAAGCCAAAACGGACGAAGTATATCGGGCGTCCTCGGCACAAGCAGAATGAACTTCCAAACATTCTAAATTCCAATTTGGTTCTAATTCATTTTGCTGATCGTTCCCGCAAGCAAAAAGGAGTGATAAAACAGCAGAAAAAACAAATTTATTAATTCTCGCTCTCAAGACGCTCCCTTTTCCTTTCGTTTTGCCAGCGTACGCCGTAAAGCCGAAGAATATTTCTGGTAAATTGTATTTTTAAACACCTTCTACGAACAATTTCTCCGTGTTGTTCGAAATGTTTTTGGGGATTTTTGCAAAATCCTTTTTTGTTTTCTTCTTTTGAAGTTTCTGGTTTTCTTTTCCCGCAAAGCAGACAATCCATTGTTGAGTTCTCCTAATTGATTGGCGAAAGAGCCATAGAATCAAAAATACCAAAACGCATAGATTTAAGCATAAAAACTAAATTCAAAACAATACTTTCCCCGTGACGAACGTTAAACTTTTCTCCGTAAAATCCAGGATGTCTTATTTTATAATAAGAAATTCCAAGTTCACCATTTGATACAAAACAATCATAAATTTGATCAGAAATTCTGTTTACCAAATTTTCCGGGAGATTATTTAACAAAAGCCATTCCTTCTTATAAGGGACTGTTAAAATATGAGTATATATTCTACCAGAATTTTTAATTTTAACCAATCTTCCCGGGCTAAATCTCATGATGCTTTTTTTAAGGCCGGCGCATTAGGCGCAAAAAACGCCGTTAAATCTCTTCCTTTAAGCGGAGTTTTATTAACAAGTTTTCCATTCTCCATTTTGGAGACAATTTTGTCAAGAAGTTTATCGCCCTCTTCTGGATGCTGGATTTCCCTGCCTCCGAAAGAGACAATACATTTAACCTTTAATCCCTTCGAAAGGAATTTATTAATCTGGCGAAGTTTTGTATTAAAATCGTTTTCGGCAATATTAATACGAAATTGAACTTCTTTAAATTCTTTTTTCATTTAAAATTATAACCTTTTTTTAATTAATTTTGCGCGGAGAGCGCAAGAAATTTTTTAGCAATCATTTTTAATTATTTTAGAAAATAGAAAGTTTATTTCTCGGAACATTTTAAAATTCTATAATATTCGACATTATCATTATGAACAATAAATCTTTGAATGCAAAGAATTTTATTATTATATTTTTGTAAAACAAAAACAAAAATACCTATAGAATATTTATTTCTCTCATAAGTTTCTCGAAGAAAAATTGCTTTTGTGTCTATCTCGTAGGAGAGATTATTAAAAGTTAATAAATCGCCACTTTTAACTTTTTTAAAAAATTCTTTTGGAGATTTGGCAATTATTTTTTTCATTTTTATTTGGCCAAGCGTGGAATAAATATTTCTTTCTTGGAAATGAATTCTTTATTCACATATTCATAACCAACAATAGCAGAAGAGATGCTCGCGTTATAACACGGGTGACTGCCGAATTGTGGAATTTCAACCACATAATCAGCATTTAATAATACTTCGTCGGTGAGCCCAAAATTTTCTGATCCAAAAATGAAAACACAAGGCTTTTTCGGAAATTCAAATTCGGGCAACATAATAGATTTTTCGCTCTGTTCAATAGCAATTAGACTATAATTTGTATATTCTCTAATATATGAGAAAAATTCATTCCAGTTTTTAAAATAAGAAATTGACAACGTTTCTTTTAAACCATTTGTTGCGCCTTTAAAAAATTGATTGGAACCTATAATAAACATTTCTCTGCCAGATAAATTAGACAATGTTCTATATATGAGATGTGTATTTTTATCGTCAATAAGGCTGACTGCACAAAAAGCAAAAGGAAATACTTTTGTTGGATTGCGCAATCTTTCCCGTCGAGTTTTTCTATTTAACTTTGCCATTTTAACAAATTCTCCAGACGGAATATGACAATTCCAAATCAATTTCAGTAATGAAAAATTCTTCTATCGAATTAAAACTTCTTGGCCCTCTGTCAAGAAGAAAAGATTTGTGTTCAAATTTCCAATTTTCTAAAAATTGTTTTTTATCAAAATCCAAAATGATTTCTTTCGAAATTAATTCTCCTCTTTTGGTTTTAAACAATAAAACTGCGCCCTTAATAAGGTGTTTGTTTAAATCATTTTCATTTTCTAGTTTTATCATTTTTAAAGATCTCTTGCCCCTCCTTCTCGTTATAGCATAGGGCCGATGCCGGCGCAAGTTGAGCGCGGAAAACGGCAAAAACCCGAGTGAATTCGCAGGCTTACCCAATTTTTTGGCGCGCCAGGTCCCCCATACCTATTATAGCAACATTCGTGCGTGAAACCCTTTAAAAATATAAATTGACAAGTTGGCACACAATATGCCTAAGAAGAGTGCTTCCCCACATTTTGCTAATCGTCAAATCCAAAAAAGATTTAGCGCCCGGAAATCTCATCAAAGTCTTTTTGATAGAAGAAGATATTATTTTTTGCGTGGTCAAAGAAATATTCTCTTCCGGAACTTTTTTTAATTTTAAAGTAATTTGCGTCGCCGACGCAAAACAAAATAAATTAACTGGCGCAACCATTCACATTCATCCTTTTGAACCTTGTAAAATAATTAATCTTTCAAAATGAATGACGAAATTAAGTTTAAATTTGTAGTAGGTTGGTATGATGGCCCTCTGGATGGAATTTGTGAATTTAATGAAAAAGAATATTGGTTTAACATAGAAAAGTTGATCGGAAATCAAACTATTTATGGAATTTATAAATTATCAAAAAAAGAGATTGAATATGAAAATTTTCAATATAAAAGATTAAAAGAACACCAAAAAATTTTTCCTCAATATAATGAAAATCATTTCTTTTGGATATATTCCTCTAGGGTTAAAGAAAAAGAAAAAATTTTAAGTAAAAAAAATTTCATTGGATACTTTGATGATATGGAAATGAAATTGAGACAAACAAAAGTGCGGGATTATTTTGTCGAAGGAGAATGTCCGAATTATTTTAACACAGAAGAATATCACAAATGCTACGAAAAAAAATTTATAGAATGGCGAAAAGATGCCATGAACTATAATCAAAATCATTTAAAACAAGAAAATCTTGAAGGGTGGGCTCTTTTCTGCGAAGAATATTCTGAAAAAAAGTGGTGTTTAATTTCTCATTGTCCGTTTTGCGGAAAAAAACTTCCTAAATCTCCAATATAGAAAAATAAAAAATGGAAATAACGATTGGATTGCTCGTAAGTTTCATTGCTAATTTTTATCTTTTATTTCATTTTTACAATTTAAATAAAAGAATATCTTCTCTCGAAGATAGGGAAAAACTAATAATAAACAATATAGATTTAGCAATAAAAAATACAAAAACTGTTCTTGATCTTGTCGAGGATTTGAGAGATTTGAGAGAAAAAGAAATAAAAAAAACAGAAAACGTCCTTATGTTTAAATCTTTTATTCCGCCGGACTGGAATTAAAAAATGACAACAAAATTGGATAAAAAAACTTCAAATAAATCCTCTGAAGAAGTTAAAGAACCTCCAAAGTTTAAGATTATTTTTATAAATGATGACTTTACATCAATGGAATTTGTAATTTATGTTTTGCGCACAATTTTTCATCACGACGAAGCGTCAGCATATAAAATTATGATGAACGTTCATATTAATGGAAAAGGTGTCGCTGGTGTTTTCTCGAAAGAAATTGCCGAAACAAAAAGAGAACAAACGCTTTCTTTGGCGAGGAAAGAAGAATTTCCATTAGAGGTATTAATTGAGGCAGAATGATTTAAAAATAGGTTGCTTGATTAAATGCGTAAAAAGTTATGATGATGTTGAAAAAAACAAAATCTTAATTCTTATTTCTATAAAAAAATGTAAAACTTATCGGACTAAAAAGGACAATATTCTTTTTGACGGGGAGAATACAATTATGGTATGTGAGTTTTTCAATAACGATTTTGACATCATTTATCCAAGATAGGGTTCTCCCGAACAAAAAACTTTCTTGACAACGCTCGTCCGTTTCTGCCACATCATTGGAAATGGCATTAGAAATCACCAAAATAGAACTTAACTCTCTTTTGCTTGAGAGCGCCTTTGCTGTCGCAAAAAGAGATATTTTTAAGTTTGAACAAATTAACAATATTCTATTAAATAAATTCGCACCTAATCGGTCTCCCGCTGACGGATTTAGAGAATTTCCTCCAGTTGTTAGAAATTATCTTACGGACGCTTCTTTTTTAATTTATGGTGATAGTTTAAAATTCTAATTTCAAAAAATAAAAAATGGATCAAGAAGAAAAAATTTTTTTTGCCTCTCAAAATGTTCTTCAAAATGAAAATGGAGAAATTCTTCTCTTAAAAAGAGAACCAAGCGATTACTTTGCTCCTAACACATTTTGTTTTCCGGGCGGAAAAAGGGACGACGGAGAAACATTTAAAGAATGCGCTATTCGCGAAACTTTTGAAGAATGCGGAATTGAAACTTTCCCAGAAAAATCCTTAAATTATTATGAATTTTATCGTAGAGATACTCTATTCAAAATAGAGGTTTTTTATTCGAAAATTGTTGGGCAACCTGAAGTTAAATTATCTTGGGAGCACACAGATTTTATTTGGAAAACGCCAGAAGAGGCATTAAAATTGAATTTGTCATCACTAATAACAAAAGAAATTATTGAGAGTTTAAGAAATAAAATTATTTGTCTGGCAATTCCAATAATGTTAAAAGAGCCCAAAGAAATTCAAAACCAAACAAGAAAAGTGGAAGTTATTTCCAGCGAAAATGGAATAATTAAGTTTCTTGAACTAGAAGATGGCCCATATAACAAAAATATAAAAAGGAAACTATGGCTCAAGGGAGATATTCGTTTTGTAGAAAAAAGTTTATGGAAGTTTAAAGATTTAAAATCAAATAATTTGTTCTTTTAAAGAACAAAAAACAGAAACCCATTCATTAAACAATGATTTTAAACTTTAAAAAATTTAAAGAATGGGTTGATTTCGCCTGCGCGAAAAATAAAGTTAAAAATATATTAAAGACAACGGAAATTTATTTAAGCGACAAAATGACCTCAACCGGAGGAATTGCTTATATTTCTGACGCCGAGAAAAAAATTATAAAATTATCAAAACCGATATTATCAAAATCAACAGAAGTTCAAGCAAGAAATATTATAATTCACGAAACTTGCCACATCATTGTATATGATAAATTTGGAGAGAAGGCAAAAGCACACGGAATAGAATGGAAAGAGACAATGCTTTTGTCGGAAGAAGAACCAAACATATATCATTCCGTTCAACCAGAAACAAAAATTTATAGAGATATAAAAGCGCAATGCCTTTGTAAGGAATTTAAAATTTCTAAAAGTGGAATGAATTTATTGTTGAATAAAACTGCGAGGTGTATTTTTTGCCGAGGAAAAATAAAAATTTTGAAATGAATTTAAGTTCTCTGTCTAAAG
>Ga0209210_1003377_pt1 | contig 10870 bp, 10 predicted proteins | sample RifGroA1_FD_183991 | JGI IMG/M metagenome (GOLD analysis project Ga0209210, IMG submission 183991) | Contaminated groundwater microbial communities from Rifle, Colorado, USA - Rifle Groundwater A1 (SPAdes) (version 2) | ecosystem: Environmental > Aquatic > Deep subsurface > Groundwater >...
CGCGCTCCTACGAGCTACGGTCGGTTCACTAGGTCCTGCTTTCGCAGCTGCGCGACACATCCGTCTTGCAGTGAAGCTGGCTTGTGCCTTTACACTATCTCCGCCATGTCCATCGGCGGATAGCCAACCTTAATGAACGCCTCCATTACTTTTTAGGCAATTGTGTTCCCTAATTTTCCAAGTTTATATCGCATCGATGGCAATATATACGGTGTAATGAGTTCTACGAATTTTCTAATCGTAGAGCCATTGATATATATCTGCCACAAATTTCTTTGCGGTCGTAACTGGCATTGAATGCCGAATTTTTTGTTGAATATTTCTATCAACTTCAGATTCTCGAGCTTCGTAAAGCTCTGTGTATTCAAGATCAGCGCGCGGTGACGATCCGATTTTATCGAACCATCATCCATAAACCAGATCGCTAGTACTAATGGTGTCAGCCATCGTTCAATCTGTCGTGGCAAGATTTTATGCTTATCTCTATAGAATTGATTTGCATAAAACCGAAACGCGCCATGACTAATCGTAGAAAACCAGTGTTCTTTGTATATTTTCCCAAAGACCGTGTGTTGTTTTTCTTGCGGAGGAGTAAGTACCCATGCTTTAAATTTTTCATAAAGCCACAATGTGTATACATCCTGCCAGCAAGCATGTTCGATCTTAAGCCGATATGTTCTTCCGTTATTCTGTGTTTCTAGATGACCGTCGCCGAGAAGTACACCGATGAGAATCTCTCTTTGCTCATCGGTCAGTTGAAGCGTTTTTTTGTATGCTTCAATTTTATTTGATCTCATATTTTAGGTGATTCTTACGAATCCTTACGGTCGCCCGTAAGTTCAGACTATATCATCTCCCGTAATTCGCGTATGCGATTGTACGGGATTTCAGCGTGTAGTCGTTGAGGGGAGCGTGAAATTATACGCTCTTCCCTGCTGATGAACCGCACGGCACAATTTTTACCCTTTCGACAAGGTATGCGCCGATACTCCATCCATTTAAGGAACGGTTTTCCCAGCATATAGCTGTTTTTGCAATCCAAAATTACTTTTGGATGGCCCCTACGGTTAAGTAATAAACCGCGTTGAGGCTAGTGCCCCACCAAAACTGCCCACCAGGCACTGTCTTAGTGGAACCCTGAAAGGAGGGAAAAAATATTCTCCCTGCCTATGTTGTTCTCCAACAACCAGGACTTCTTTGAAATGCTTTCTGTTAGTCCCTTTTCTTGAGGAGTTTATCTATCGCGCTCAACAACATATATCCTCGAGCGCGTTCTTTTTTGTTCTTCTTTGAGATACGAAGTATGCGCTTTAGCATTCTTCCTTTTCTCATATTACCTCCTTTCAGGGTCCCACTAGTTAGAGCTACAAATCGTAAAGATGGGTATTTCACTGTCGGATCCGCTACGCCCGAGAGCGTAACTTCAAATCCTCCCCACTATTCTACGCATCACAACTCGTAGACCAATACCAAGCTGCAGTAAAGCTTCCGGGGTCTTTCCGTCTAGGTGCGGGTAGTCAGCATCTTTACTGACATTGCAGTTTCACCGGGCTCGTGGCTGAGACAGTCCTCCGCTCGTTACGCTATTCATGCGCGTGGGAACTTACCCCACAAGGTATTTTGCTCTATTTGTTATCAATCAATTTGATTGAGGTCTTCACGACCCTCTATGTCGCCATAGAGATCGGACTATATCTTTCCTTAATCTGCCGGTTTACGCAGAGAGGATTCGACGTATAGCCTCTGAGGATTTCCCGCCGTAGCGGGATCTTTCCTGCTGATTGTCTGCACGAGAAGCTTTGTCACGCATGGTAGTATTATACCATATCGTAGCTCTCGATACTCAGATTTTCCAGCATATAGTCGAATTTAATAAAAGCAGCATTGCCTACTTTTAGACAGTTCATTCTTTTTATTAGTCTCGACATTATTGTCGGACAGCCTCATAGTCGCCCATGAGATCGGACTATATCTTTATCCCACTTAAGCGGGATGTCTGACGTATAGTCTCTGAGGATTCTTGAGATTTCCTATAATCTTGAATGGAATACTTTCTTGTCCTTCCTTTTCCTTTATTGATATTTTCACGAAGATTAATAACCTTTTCAAGGCCATTTCTTGTGAAGTGCTCATCCCTTCCGATAATTGCAACTATCTGTTTAAAGATAGAGAAATTCTTTTTCTTTTGTTCGGAGAGAAATGTATATCGTTCAAAGAATGGAATAACAATTTCTTTCAGCGAACTAATATCGTTGATTGAATAATTCCACACTCCGTCCTTTCTTTGTTCAAGTCGCCCAGCTCCAAAGAATCTTTGTATCAGTCTAAGAGTTGTTGGATCTTTTTGAGCCACATTAAAGGTCAAATAGATTTTCCATCCAAATCTATATTCTGTTCTTGGAATCAGCGCGACATTGAAACTTCCTTCACCATCAACAAATCCTGAAAAGTACCAGGCGATTGATGTTGGAATTTTCTCAAGTCTTTCCTGCTGATTGTCTGCACTAGAAGCATTATTACTCATGGCTTATTATACCATTTTGTAGCTCTAGATTCTACAGAGTTTCCAGCAAATAGTCAGATTTTATAACTACAACTGTCATTGTTTATAGTTACTGCCGTCGTTCACTGGCGCTTCGGGCGTTCCCAACACAGATTGCTCCATATCAGTTCAACCGTTAACGTTCCAGCACCGGACAAGCGTCACCCCGTATACAGCGCCTTTCGGCTTTGCACGGAGTTGTGTTTTAGATAAACAGTCAGCAGAGGGTCTTTCGCTGCGGCCCAGTTCAGACATCGGATTTCAGAAGTCAGAAGTCAGATTTCGGATATCTGAAGTCTGATGTCTGGAATCCGACATCTGAACGGGGCAGGCCTTATCCCTAAGTTACGGCCGCTATATTGCCGAGTTCCTTAGCCACGAATCACCCGTTCGCCTTGGTGCAATCACACCAGCCCACCTGTTTCGGTTTTCCGGTACATGCACGATCAGATTAAGCTTAGAGATTTTTCTTGGAGGGCTCTTCGATCAAGTTGCTCAATATTGCTACCAAGCTTCCGTCTGTTCCGACCGTATGCAGGCGGATTTTCCGCTCCCGCTGGTCTAGAACCAACAACACAAATCCAATAATGTGCTTGACCTTGTATCCCCCGTCCTCCCATCGCATCTGACCGTGGGGCAGGAATATTAACCTGCTGTCCATCGGCTTCCCCCGCGCGTACGCGGGGTTATCCTTAGGTCATGCCTCACCCTCCGATGATTGACATTGCGGAGGAAACCTTAGGCTTTCGGCGGTGATGGCTTTCACATCACTTGCGGTTACTCCTCCCAGCATTCTCACCTCCCATCGCTCCAGCAAACTTCACAGTTTACCTTCACAGCAATGGAAGCGCTCTCCTACCACATCATCCCGCTAAGCGGGATGACATCCGCGATTTCGGTACTCTGCTTAGCCCCGATACATTTTCGGCGCACAATGCCTCCCTGGCCCTTGCGGGCCGGTTTGAGTAGTGAGCTGTTACGCACTCTTTAAAGGATGGCTGCTTCTAAGCAAACCTCCTACCTGTCAAAGGCATCATACTTCCTTCTTACACTTAGCAGAGATTTAGGGACCTTAATCGGCGATCTGGGCTGTTTCCCTTGCGACCATGAAGCTTTGCCCTCACAGTCTCACTGTCAAAAATTCCACGACGGTATTCGGAGTTTGTTTGGTAGGCCTACCCGAAAGGGCACGGCGAACCAATCAGTGCTCTACCCCCATCGCTACTTTCTGACGCTGCCCCTAAAGGCATTTCGGAGAGAACCAGCTATTACGTAACTCGATAAGCTTATCACTCCAAACCTCAAGTCATCCCAGACTGTTGCGCTAGTCACGGGTTCGGTCCTCCTCTCAACTTTCGAAGAGATTCAACCTGCTCAAGGTTAGCTCGTCACGCTTCGGGTCGTATCCGACCTGCTTACCCCGCCATCTAGGCACATGAATTTCAAATAAACTTTTATAAAACAAGTTTATATTTATAAATAGCTTGTTCTTTATTCACGGGCTTAGATGGCGGGGTGTCGCGCTATTCACACTCGGTTTCCCTGCTCGTCCACGCCATAGGCGCTTACGATTCGCAAGGCGGATACAGTCACTGGGTCATTCTTCAATAGGCACACCGTCACCAGATGTCGGATTTCAGAAATCAGATTTCGGACATCAGATATCTGACATCCGATCTCTGACATCCGAAGTCCGACACCCAGCTCCGGCTCTTTGTAGGCGTACGGTTTCAGTTACTATTTCACTCCCCTCACCGGGGTGCTTTTCACCTTTCCCTCACGGTACTGGTTCACTATCGATCACAAAACATATTTAGCCTTACCCAGTAGTATGGGTGGATTCACACAGGGCAGTCTTACCCCGTGCTACTTAGGTAACAAGACAGAAGTTCGCTCATTTTCGGATACGGAGCTGTCATCCTCTTTGGCCAGCCGTTCCAGGGCTGTTCTCCTAATGCGCGAATTTGTAACTTCTTTGAATTCAGTTTTGAAAAGCTCACTATAGAGCTGTTCAGAACTGTTTTCATTGTCCTATCCCTGCAACCCTACACAACTCTTGCGAGTCGTATAGTTTAGGCTCCTCCCGTTTCGCTCGCCGCTACTCAGGGAATCTCTTCGGTTTCTGTTCCTCTGGCTACTGAGATGTTTCACTTCGCCAGGTACGCTCCTCGCTTGCGCGAGATGATATTGGTTCACAATATCGGGTTTCCCCATTCGGATATCTCCGGATCAAAGCCTGCTCAACGGCTCCCCGAAGCTTTTCGCAGTCACGCCGCGTCCTTCATCGCTGTTTTGTGTCAAGGCATCCCCCGTACGCCCTTATATTCCGCACAGTTTATAATTCAATTCTACACCAACGCAAATTTCGTTTGATTCGGTGATTCTACAATATTACCCATAATGAATTGTTAAAAAGCGGTCATTTGCTCCGGCCATTCAGCCTGCCAGGGGCGGACCCCGCCGTAGCGAGATGCGCCCTTCACGGGCCGACTTCTCTTCTTTTTTAAACAAAATGCCCCGCCAAGGCGGGGGTGGTTGTTGTCCGACATGGACACAATTACCACTCGCTAGGCAATGAATTTAGTCTATGTAGTATGGCACTCATTTCGTGATGTACAGTCTAGCAGGCGGGTTAAGAACAGTCAAGCGTGTATAAAATAAAATCTGTTACCAAAACAGTGTGCTCAAAATGGGCGGAGAGTGAGCCGTCAGCAATAGATTATAGTTGCTTCAAAATCTCCAGATATTCTTTTGCTGTCATCCTTAATGTTCGTAAATTGCTGTGAATAACCGTGATCGGAATGGCTTAATACCTCGGAACAACAATCGGTCGTTTCAATCCTGATTTGTCCCAAACACGGTGGCTTGCATTTTCACGATACAAAGTACACCCGATGAATTTCAAAAATCGTTCAAAATCTTTCCAATGGATAGGCGCGACGCCCGACATGCTTATACATGGAGTGGTATCTGTACGGAATATGACTCGTGAGAAACTACAAGTGGCGGAACCCAGCCGCTATCTTTTTTCGTCCAACCCATATCGGCAAGAACATCGTCAAGCGTGCCCTTTTCAATACATACTTCAATAAAAAGGTTCACTGCGTCCGAAAAATTGCGTTGGGTTTCTTTGAGTGTACTACCACATGTTGAGAGATCGAGCGCGGGCGTGTGCGCAACAAATGCGTCGCCTTCACGAAAAATAGTGACTGGCAGTGCGACTTCAAAATTGATATTCTTCATTTACGATAGTCTAGCAGACGGGTCAAAATTGAGCAACTGATATTATCTGGTTAGCACTTTCGGCTCGCCATCTGTCACCAAAACCGTGTGCTCAAAATGGGCTGAAAGTGAGCCGTCTTTCATTTCGTATGTGAAGCCATCTGCGCCATCTTTTATCTGCCACTTGCCAATTGCTGTAATTGGCTCAAGAGCAAAAGTCATTCCCGAAGATAGTCGCATGCCTTGTCCAGATTTTCCAAAATTTGGAATCCATGGCTCATCGTGGAGTTTTTCTCCAATACCATGCCCGCCCAATTCACGGACTATAGAAAATTCAGAATGATCAATCACTTTGCCAATCGCTGCACTTATATGCCCTAGGGTGTTTCCGTCTTTGCACGCCCGAATCCCAGCATCAAGAGCTTCGCGTGTGATTTGCATAAGCGCGCGTTTTTGTTTGTGCTCATCAGTGTCTGGATTATCTGCCACAAGCACGGTGCATGCCATATCAGTATGTAGGCCACGATGTATAATCCCAAAATCAAGCTTCAGAAGATCCCCGTCTTGTAGCTGATAGTCCGATCCTGGTGTATGCACTGCCTGATGATTCACAGACAAACAAATCACATCTGGATACCCGCGATAATTTAAGAATGATGAGTCAACTTTATTTTGCTTAATAAGCTCAACCGCGCGCGCAGAAATCTCTCGTGTTTTCATCCCAACATGAGGCATAGCCGAAAGCTCGCGCATCATTTCGGCGAGCATTTGCCCACCTTCGCGCATAATTACTATTTGTTCGGCTGTCTTTTTGGGCATTGTGATTACCCTACCACGATTTTAATTTTGCGCCACTTATAAGACTGGCTCTTGATTTCGCTCAAGCAGATTTGCGATATCGTGATGAATCGCCTCAATCGTGCGACTTGCATCAATAACATGAATTGCAATCCCAGCTTTTTTAAATACTTCCAAGCATGGCTCTGTTAATTTGCGATATTCAGATAATCTAATCGTATATTTTTCTGGATTATCTAATTCTCGTACATAAATTTCGCTTCCATCTTTCGGACAAGTTTTCATCCATTCCAATTCTGGCGTGTTCGGAAATGGGTGATTTTGCGCGCGACAAAGCCGTCTTGTGCTGGCGCGACGACGCGCCTCCACTTCATCTAAATCAAAATGGATTACGATTAAATTCCCGACTCCATACCAATCGCTTAATTGATGTATTTCGCCTTCGGCTTCATCTACAACCCTAGGCGATCCAGAAAATATTATACTTTTACCCGATTCTGCGAGCGGACGAACAAATTCAATAATCAATGATGCCACAAATTCTGGAGAATTTAGCTTTCCTGAATCATAAAGTTTTTTCTGCTCCTGAATTATCGGATCGTCAGGATTTTCCGCAAATTTTGTACGAATAATCTGCGAGCTTGGGATAGAAACAAATCCATATTCATCCACGAGCAAATTCGCTTGCGTGTCTTTACCACATCCAGGTGGCCCGATAAAAATAACCACATACGGCATGTGACGATAATAGCATATTTATAAAAGTGTGGCCCGCCAAGGCGGGCCAACGGTCACGGAACGATCACCATGGAATGAGAAATGAGGGCATAGGCCTTGTATTTTCTCATTTCCACAAAGGCTTCGTTCATTGTCAGGATGATTGTATCTCTCACCGTCTCCTTTTTGCAGTTCCGCTCTACTACGAGCGGCGTCAGGACGATTTCGGTGCGACCAATGGACTTCTGAAGCACACACGAAACAATAACCCTCATTTCTGCCTCCTGTGTGCTCAATATATCATTCGTAGTATATCTTGTCAAATATAAAAATTGGGCGGGGAGGCATGAGCCAACCCGCCCATTGCTTGTGTCTACGCGCGAGAAACAAGAGTAAAGCATTTGTCGCGATCATAGGTCCACCAAAACTCAGTCCAGTCATCACCGTGTTTTAGACGCGCCTGTACATAAGCGCCTATGTCGTCTTTCCCGACTTTTATCGCAAGCACGACACATGGTGTGTTATCCTTAAACCTCAGTATCACATCGCCCTCGCGCATATCTTTTGCGTTGATCGAGCCTTCCATCACTCACCTCCTGAGCGCATATTTATACCATCCTGAATATGTTGTTGTCAAATATAAGAAGTGCCCCGCCGGCCGAATGGCTAGCGGGGACTGGACTACTTGTCTTTCGGTGGTGTCCATGGCCTATCAAGTTTCCATCCCACAATGGAATAAAGGAGAGCATTAATCACTAGCTCTGGATCACCTCCGGCGCGGATTTTGCGATACACCATCCTTGCCAGCTCTCCGACCTCTGCAAGCGTCTCGTCTTCCGTCTTCCCATTCTGTCGCGGACGACGGAGAAGACCAATGAATTCATCTTGTTTGCCAGACAACCGAACACCTGGAGCATCCAAAAGAATTGGGATCTCAGCAAGATCTGTTTTGTCAGGACGAAACGCCCTGCTAACATCCACGATTTTGTAATGTTCTCCGTCAACACGAGAAACTACATCTTCCCGCCTTACTCCATCAAACCGAGTCGCAAACCGAATTATCTTTTCCATCACTCACCTCCTGAGCGCATATTTATACCATCCCTAATGTGTTGTTGTCAAATATAAAAATTGGGCGGGGAGGCATGAGCCAACCCGCCCCGATACTACTGTCAGCAGTCGCGCTCCGGCGGCTCTGTGATCGCCAGAACCAAGCACATCCCAAGGGTTGACTTGGCGTGATTGCATTTGCCACTCCTGCAGAGATCGTCATCCGCTACATACAACGATCTGGCGTCAAGTAGCTTGCCCTGAGTGTCGTCGATGGGCTTGCCAAGCTTGTAGGTTTCGATGGTCCTCAGAAGATTGGAAACCTCCCCTCGAAGAACATCGCGAGGAGACGTAATGCCGCTGGCACAGAATGGTAGCATGTCTACCTTATGTACATGTGCCACAACTGCATCCAACATATCATCCTCCGTCTCCCCGTCTTGCCACGGCTGATAGAGAATGATGATTGGCTCGCTCGGTTCGCGATAGATCACGAATGGGGGCCAATTTTCGGATTTCAGCTCCAAGCCAATCATCGGCGGAGTGACATCTTTGAACATCGACGCACTGAGCACGATGTACTTAATGTCCGCGAGCTTGAGCTGAACAGTACACCCTCTACACACATCGCCAACTGTCGCAATCTTCTTCATCACTCACCTCCTGAGCGGAATATAAATACCACCAATGAGCAGGTTCGTCAAGACAAACAAGTCAAATTGCGTCAGTCCACTGATTAGAGATTTCGAGATTGATTCAAGGCGTTGCGGAAGCCCGAAGCGAGTCGTACGAAGGTACGGTGAGCGAGGACTGGACGCAACAACGAAGAAGCAGGCCGAAATCTCTAATCAATCGCAAATAGCACAACCGAAGCAAAAGAAAATCGCCAAAAGCCCTAAACTTGTTGGGCTTGGCGATTTTCTTTTGCGATTAATATTCGTATAAGGATAGTTGTGCCTGTGCCTGCTTCATCACTTCCAGCGCTACCGAGACAACAATCAAAACGCTTTAATCCATGTATGACTAAATAATTTTGTTGGGGCAGGGTCTCCACGAAATTGCCAATTCCAAGACTGAGATATTATCATACAGAATAGAAATTTTGATGTAACCCATGGCTGTTGAAAAAATTTTTCAATAAGAGCAACTCCAATTCTTGGGCTAACAAATGGCTGACGCTTCCACTCGTGAAGCCAGTATTCTGAAGTACGACGATAGTCGTCGGCCCCATCAACCTCTTTTAGTAAGTTAAAATATGGCTCTGCACAATTGGCAAGTTGCCCCTCCGTTGGATACCATCCGGCAAGGGTATGGCTTAATACAGAGTAATGAAAATTTGGAGACCACAATTTAAGTGTAAACGGATTGCAAAGTAATGTTTTAGGATTTATCGTAGTACGAAAATGAATCGCAGTCGTAGCAAGCTTTCCGGGTGTTTTCAAAAGCCGATGACAAATTGAGAAAAACTCGCGATATATTGAACTGCCACGATCTATTGTGGCATCCTGAACTTGCGCAAAGTGCTCAAGAGAACCGTTGGCAACTATAGCATCAAATGAATTATTCCAAGATTCATCAATATTACGATAATCAAGGACGCACACATCATGACCTTTTTGCCTACACCATCTTGCTTGTTCTGACGATAAAGTTATTCCAACAACAGTAGCGCCGCGAGCTCGTGCATGATCAAGCAATGTTCCATTCCCGCAGCCAATATCCAAAATGCGCGAATTATTTTTACAAGCAACCTCATCAAGCAAGTATTCTAATTGTTTATTCTGCGCATCCGCATAGGGAACAGAATCATTATTATTGTATATCCCATCTGTTAGATCTTCTATCCCGGCAAGAACGGCTAGATTGAGAACATCGTAAACATCGTGGACTAATTTTTTAGTCATATATTTCTTATTGCTTCGTTAGTACTCATAGAGCGAAAGTTGTGCCTGTGCCTGCTTCATAACTTCCAGTGCAACCGACACCACAATCAAAACGCTCGTGCCGCCGATTGTGAATGCAGACACGCCAGTCGCACCACGCACAATGTTTGGCAAAATTGCGATGAGCCCCAAAAACAACGCACCCACAAGCGTAACGCGATTAATCAAGTGAGTTAAAAATGCGGCGGTTTGCGCGCCCGGGCGAATGCCAGGAATGTATCCGCCTGATTTTTGAACATTTTCAGCAATTGAATTCGGATCAAATGTAATTGCGGTGTAAAAATAAGTGAAGACAACAACGAGAATAAAGTACAAAACCGAATACCAAAGATTAGACTGTAAAAATGCCGTCACAAATGTTGCAATCTTTGCAACTATTACGATTGAAGATGTGGCAAAAAGATTCGCAATCATACCAGGGAAAAGCAGGATTGAAAGTGCGAAAATAATTGGAATAACGCCAGCGTTATTCACGCGCATTGGTAGATATGTGGAAACGCCACCATATTGACGCGCTCCTCTGACACGCCGTGCATAGTGTACAGGAATATTTCTTTGCGCTTCCGAAATCCAAATCACACCAACAACTACCAAAAGC
>Ga0209210_1003381_pt1 | contig 10863 bp, 20 predicted proteins | sample RifGroA1_FD_183991 | JGI IMG/M metagenome (GOLD analysis project Ga0209210, IMG submission 183991) | Contaminated groundwater microbial communities from Rifle, Colorado, USA - Rifle Groundwater A1 (SPAdes) (version 2) | ecosystem: Environmental > Aquatic > Deep subsurface > Groundwater >...
TGGTGATGTGGACGACACCAACACTTCCTTTACCGTGTCCAATGAACCTTTCTTTATTAACGTTAATGGACTCATCTACGAAGAGGGTGATGGAATCTACATCTCTTATGTCGCTGGGACCATTACATTATTATCGCCGGTCGGAGCTTCCGGCTTCATAAAATCATATTATGCGTAAAATACTTTTAGCTTTAATAGTTTCAACGATTATCATTCTTGGTTTGGTTCAGTTAACCCATGCTCAAATCACTGTCCCCCAAGGTGGCACTGGTTCTTCCACTGTCGCCTCGGGCCAACTGCTCTGGGGCGACACGGCTTTAAGACTTGGTTCCTCCATCAACCTTAAATGGGACAAAGTGTGGAACAGGCTAATAGTCTCTAACTTAGCCGTTACGAGTTCAACCTCTACCAACGCCACCACCACCAACCTTGCCGCTACTACCGCTTCCACCACCGACCTAAATGTTTCCAAGAGTTTAACGATTCAAGTCTTAACCGGCGTTCTCCAAGCGATTAACGGCCTAGTCTCCTCCACCTCCACCATTTCCGAGAACTTTATTGACGCTAACATTGCTCGAGACTCCGAACTCCACTCGTCCGTGACCGTTACCGACTCTAACACCGTAGACTTGACCCTTGTGGGCCAAGATTTGACCGCCGATGGCCTTTACACCGCCGGCGATGGTTTAACCCTCACTACGGCTGATTTTGACTGCGACACGGCCTCTGGTTCGGTCTTTGGTTGTCTCCTCTCGACTGACTGGACTATCTTCAACAACAAAGTCTCCTCCTCGTCTCTCCCCACCTCTCAAGCTAATCCTTTGTGGTGGAACGGGACAGTAATCGCCCCCACCTCCACGCCCACCTTCGCCGCCTTCCACGCCACCTCCACCACCGCTTCCTCCACGGCCGGAGTTATCTCTCTGTCTAAAATTGTCACCTCCGCCACCAGTACCGGCACGAACGGCTTCGATATCTCCGCCGGTTGCTTCGCGATAAACGGCGTGTGTGTTGGCGGGAGCGATAACGGCACCGTTTCCTCTGGCCTGGCCGGCCAATTGGCTTATTATGCTTCAGACGGCACCACTGTTTCCGGCACCACCACTGGAGTGATTACCGCCGGCCGCTTCACCGCCACCACTTCGGTGGCCAGTATCTTACCTTACGCTTCAAGCACACACATCTCTGTTTCAAATGGTCTAACCGTGACTGGGGGAAGGTTGGGGGTGGGTAATAGCAATCCGTCTTATGCTTTGGATGTAACGGGTGACATCAGAACTTTAGATGGGTCGTTAAAAATCCAAGACACCACCAACGGTTTAATAAGTATTAGTGACAATGGTCTCAGAAGTTTTGAGTTAGGTGTTAGTTCTAACAGTGACTATAATTTTAGTTTTATAAATTATGCTGACGGGGTATTAAAGGTTGGGATTGGGACGACCACGCTAGCCGATAAATTAACTATTGAGGAAGGCAATTTGCGATTTAATTACGCTCAATCAAACGGAACAGATGGAACTTTTGGTTACATTGATTGGGCACAAACTATGGGGTCAGCAGAGTCGGTGGCCAGGATTGAGGCTGTTAGATATCCTGGTAGTTGGGATTATGCCGGTTTGCGATTTTTTACCGCCAACGGAACTATTGCTGAAAGGATGAGAATATCCGATGTTGGTAGTGTTGGCATCGGCACCACTTCGCCTTCGGCCAACTACAAACTTTCCATCGGCGGTGGTAACCTCCACATCGGTGGCTTCATCACCTCCACCTCGACTGCCGCTTCTCGACTGCCCTACGCTTCGTCCACTTCAATCACCGTGTCGGGCACGGCTTATATTTTGCCCCTTAGTGGTAGTGCCGAGGCTATCGCTCTATCGACCGGCTATACCGGCGCAAATTACAAAAACAATATCTATACTTCAGTCAACACGGGAACTAACTCGTCTAATTATCTTCGGTTTGATATTTCTAATTCAGCCGGGGCCAGTTCGGAAGTGATGAGGATAAATGGTGATGGGCGGGTCGGGATTGGCACCACCACTCCTGGCTCAAGGCTAGCTATTCAAGGTAATTTACAGGTTGTTGGCCCGTCGGTAATTGGTGGTGGCATAGCGACAATGTTAAATGGTTCAAGCACTAAAATTTCAAATGGAGCATACGGTGCTTCTGATAGTGGTGGAACTGGGGCGGATGTCTATATTGCAAATGGTGGTAACGCGGCCAATGGTGGGGATAGTGGTGGTGCCGCTGGAGATATTTTTCTTGCTCAGGGTGGTGAGGAAGAAGTCGCCGGAGTGGGAACCGATGGTGACGATGGTAATGTTTATATAGGTAGCCACCTAACAAACATTCGTAACGCTGTTTTTAACTTATTCGGTGGAATGAGAATCGACACCGCTTCAACAACCGCCTTCCGTATTGTTAATGGAGCTACCCCGATTATAACAGTAGACAGCACCAACTCTCGACTAGGAATCGGTACCTCGACACCCGGCAACATTCTTTCCCTGGGAAACACAGGTATTCAAACTATCAACTTCCGAGTAAATGCCACCTCCACTTTTGCCTCCTCTACCAACTTAACCAGTGGTTGTTATGCAATAGGAGGAAGTTGTGTTGGGGTGACAGAATATCGGGCTTGGTCTATGGCCCCAACTACAACGGCGTGGACCGCTACCACGACTGATATGTTTTTAAGCTCGGCACCGACTAATGAGAATTGGGAATGGGCGGAATGTTCAACTAACGCCGGCACTCTTGATATTGTGGTGTCTGATGGAACTAACTTCTTTAACTATATGATTGGGGTCTCATCTACACCTTCCCATTTCACTTTCTCTACCAACAACAGTTTCAGCGCCGGAGAAAAGAGATTTATCAGGGCGGGCAACCCAGCCTCATCTCCATCTTATTTTGGTTGTTCTTTTAAGCTAAATGTTCCACAACAATAATGAAAAAATATCTCGCCATTGGAATAGTTGCCACTGGCCTCGCCATCGGGGCGTTGTCTGGCGATGCTCAAACCCTAGACTTCAAAGGGGAGACTATCTTGGCGACCGACATCGTTTTCTCCGAGGAGTATCTTGAAAAGTATTACACAACCAATGACAAGGGTGAGTCGGTGCTGGTTAGTCAGGTTCCCTCGGTGGTCTACGCCTACAAATCTAAAGAGCAAATCCCGATCGAGAAAAACGAAGTTGCCCGCACGCCGAATACCATTACTTATGATTTAGGCGGAAATAAACGGATGGTTAAGGGTTGGCTCAATATGTATTCAGTGGATGATGTCTGGTATAAAGTTAAACAGGCCACCACCACCAAGACCGATTTTGACACCAAGACTAGCGGCGTTGCCCTAGCCGCTTCTGTGGGACCGACTGTTTGCGCCTCTAACAGTTCGGGAGGGGGTGATACGGCCTGGACCAATGTCGGTAATGTTTTTTCCTCCGATAACATCTATACCGTTGCGCCACTGGGAAGAGGCGACTTTTCTGGTGTCTTTAGTTCGGTTGGTTGTGGTTTTAGTGTTCCGTTTGATGCCACAATTGATGGTATTGTTTACACCAACGAACACAAAGCTCAATCAATTAGTGACATTAATGAGTTAGTCGTCAGTTTGCTTAAGGCTGGTTCTCCGGTTGGCGATAATAAGGCCTCTGCCACCAGTTGGCCAACATCTGATTCGACGGTTAATTATGGCGGGGCGACTGACTTATGGGGGACCACCTGGACACCGACCGATGTCAACGGGGCCGGATTCGGCTCAAGAATACAAGTCGAAAATACTGATACCGGCAATGATGTTGATGCTTCAATGGACTACCTAGCAATAACTATTTATTACACCGAGACCGCCCCCCCACCTGCGGGCGCTGATTATATGATACCTTTCAACTAATATGCAAGAACGCCGGCAAAACTGGATAACCAAAGAAGACCTCGCCGAAGCGCTGGGGGAAATTGTCGATACGAAAATTAACGGCAACCTCCGAGACATTAAAGCCATTCAAATTGAACACAGCAAACAGTTAGAAGCCCTTTCAATTAAGGTGGATGAGCTGGCCCCAATTAGAGAAGCGGTCGCCACGGTTGGCAGTCTTAAAAGCTTCGCTTCTTACTGGGCAGGAATTGCTACACCTTTTGGAATTATTGGAACTTTAATCTGGGCGATAATCAAATTTATAAAATGAACAAACTACTCCATCAACCATTAAGACCGTTTGTGATTAACCAAGCTTTCGGCGAGAATCAGGGCTGTATTTCTTTGGATGGTAATCAGAAAATTATTGCTTGTGATGGTTATAACCCACCAGCTGGTTATCAGTCTCTCTACGGGGCAAAAGGCCATACAGGAGTTGATTTAATGGCCTATCACGGGCAGGAGGTCTACGCCGCCCAACGGGGTAGAATCTATAAGGTAGATACAATCCTTAGAAGTGGCTTGGATGTTAGGATTGAATCGGAGGTAGATGGTCATCGTTTCCACCACATCTACGAACACCTCTTAGGCTACCAAGGCAAGGTGGGAGATTGGGTAGAGACTGGTCAGTTAATCGGCTGGGCAGACAACACCGGCTACTCGGCCGGCAATCACCTACACTTCCAAGTTGAGCAGTATGTGAACGGCATTTGGGTTCCCATTGACCCCCTACCGATTATGTCAGACCTATTTGCTAAAGATGTCCTCTACATCAATGCTAAAATAAAGTATCTCGCCGAACAGATTGCTATGCTGGCTGATAAGATAGGGGATTACCTTAGAAATAAAAGTCGAAGCAAAGGTTAATTAAAAGTTAATTTATTAAATATGGCAAAAATTATTGAAGCCTTAACCAGCAACCGGTTCAAATCGTTTTATTGGCGGACGGGGATGATGGTGGTAGCGGTTATAGTAACCTCGCTCGCTGATAATATCGATATGTTCGCTCCTTATATTAACGGGGAGGTAGTAGTGATGCTTGGTTTGGTGCTAGGTGAGGTGTCTAAGAAGTTGAATACCAAGTAACCAGTCGCTCCATCATCTGTCGCGGTTAGTTTGTTCCACTCGCTGACTTGCGAATGTAGTGAGTGTTGAAATGAAACAACAACCACCTGTGATCGTTTCAAGTTATCAACACTTTTAAGGTGATGGAGGTAGTGGTTAGTTGTATAATCACCTAATGGAATTAAATAAGTGCAAGGTTTGTCATCACGGCTATTTTGACTATTGTAAGAATTGTGCCGGAGAACGGGATGTCTACATCCCACCACTTAAAGTAGATTGGGGTGTGGAGAATATTTGTCATGTTTGCGGGGAGGTAATAATGCGAGACCGCCACCGACCAGATGCCATTTGTTTTGATTGTCGATAAATCCACAAGAAAATTTATTTTAAAACTTATTACCATAAAAACAAAGCAAAATACCTTGCTATGCAACGCAAAAGAAGGCGTGTGAATAAAAAGCTTGCTCAATCCAGGGGAGTGGTATAATTAAGGAGGAATTACTAGTCTAACCAAATGGCTTATAATAGAATTCTTAATCGCTTGGGCGTTGATGTCTGTTACCGAACCCGCCCAAGCAAGCACCACGCCTATAATAGAACCTCCGAGCGTAGAAGAGATGATTAAAAGTTACGATTGGGATTACGATATTGCCTTAGCAATCGCTAAGTGTGAAAGCTCGTTAAACGCCGGGGTGGTGAATGATAACCCTGCGACCAGGGACTATTCAGTGGGAATTTTCCAAATCAACCTCTACGGTGATAATGCCTTCTCAAGGCCGAGCGAAGAATGGTTAAAAGTTCCAGCCAATAATGTCTACTACGCCCACCAACTCTATCTTAACGGGGGTTGGGGCCACTGGCGGAACTGTTTGAATAAGGGACTGGTCGAATAGTCCCCTAACATTAGCAAAAGAACTTTCGACTTTTGCTTGGTAACCAAAGAAGCCACCCGTAAAAAGGTGGCTCTCTTGGTTTTTAGATTTAAGGTGTCAATATTTTGTTGGATTTTGAACGATTGCAAGTGAAACATAAAATTTGCAGATTATTTATATCATTTGTCCCCCCTTTAGACACTGGGATGATATGATCAATAGTCAATTTCTTCTTCTACTATTTATCCTATCTCTGTGGCGATGATAATACTCAAGAGCATATTGCCTCTGTTTATCAGGATTATTCATCACTTAATTATAGCAGAACGCTTGAGTAAAGCAAAACCCCCAGAAATGGGGGCTTGGCTAGATATCGGATTTCACTATAGGAGGATTATTTTACGATATTCCTCAAAACGCTCTAAGGTGGACAAGCCACCAACGCTCTTATGATACCACAATAGGTTATAGAACACAAGGCATACTATGCAAGCATATAATGCCTGCCAAAGTTATCCCCAGTTTGGCCTTGCAAGGTTTGCCTGCCTAATATACACTCTAGTTAGAAGTTGAAAACACGAGCTGGTACGGGGTTAGACGGTATCGGGGTTATGAGGCACTACATAGTCCTCTCTCTTATACCACAACGGCCAAGTTGGTGTAATAACTTCTTTAATAGCTAACTCAATAAACACTATGTCTATTGATTTTGAACAGGGCGATGACCATATGTCTGCTTTAGACGCGGAAAGTCGCGAGGCCGAGCTGGTGGACAGACAAGATTATCAGCGTGAAATAATGGACTAATTATGGACGACATCTATTCATCCCAAGACTTGATTGCGATTAAGAAAGATCAAAAGCAGAGGATTAAGGAAGCTCACCGCAAAATGTTCGGCGGTTTCAAGTTAGACAAGTTTGAGGTCGCAGTGTTTATTCTCACAGTTATTGCGGCCACTGTTTTCTGGAACATTATCACTTATTACGAAGCTGTTAAATACTAAAATGATTAAATACAAGCTTGAGATTTATGAGGACACAACCGGCGAAGTGCTGGAAGTGATGGACACGGCCGATTTTGACAACCTTAACATCGCCAGACGACACCATGAACAAACCGAACACCAAACTGAAGAGTAAAATCCTAATCTTGTGGGCGAAAGGCAAGAGTAAACGAGCCATCGCCGAGAAATTAAACATTAACCGGTCGCTAGTCCAATACTATATTAAAAAATATGCCTAAATTAAAAACCATCAAAATCCAAAATAAGGATTATGTCCTCGTGTCCGAGCGCGTCCTCTACTTCAATGAGGTATTCAAAAATGGCTCAATCGTGTCCGAGTTGTTGCCCCAAACCGATAACACCCAAGTTTTCATCAAAACCAAAATCACACCAAACTGCGACCAACCAGACCGCTATTTCACCGGCCACGCACAAGAGGTGGTGGGGGATGGGATGGTCAACAAGACCTCGGCTTTGGAGAATGCGGAAACGAGTGCGGTAGGTCGGGCTTTGGGCCTAATGGGGATTGGTGTAATCGAGGGAATCGCCTCGGCGGATGAAGTCCACAAGGCGGTTAGCGCCAGCAAACCCGCGAGCGACAAACAAGTTAAGTTTATTGAGGAGATGCTACATTCCCTTAACACTCCGATTGAAGAATACGAGGAACAGATTAAGACTCCCCTGCACGAGCTTAACTCCGCCCAAGCGTCCAAGTGTATCGGGGTGCTAAAAGGTCGGGTGGAAGCTCGTTTGGCCGATGAAGAAAAGGAGGCCCAAAAGCGAGGTGAGGAGTTTTTAGCCAATGCGGGTGAAAACCCGCACCAATTATAATATGGCAAAACAAGAATTAGGGGCTGTGTGGGAAAGAGAGTCTAAAACGGGCCAATTATACCTTTCAGGTAAAATCACGATTGAGGGCAAACACTACGAAATCGTGGCTTTCAAAGAAACAGACAAGAAACACGACAAAATGCCTGATTGGAGGATATACGAAAGCCAACCACGAGGCCCACAGGAGGCCCAAAATGCCCCCAGATTAAGCGATAACCCCCAAACTTAACATAAGACACCTATGCCCCGTAAATCACTTAAAAATGACATCCTCCAGTATTTGAGGAAAAACGCCGGAGTTAGGTTCTCTAGTGATAATATAGAGGTGTTTGCGCGGACAATGGCCCATAGGAAGTTTAATGGTGAAACTGGGAGGAAGCGCGCCGATGACTTATTTGACGAAAAACTAATCAATCGGCAGGTGATAAACAAGGTTCGCTATTACTGGGTATCAGAACCAAAAAGAGAAGTTTACGGTCGAGTATTGGCCTATGATGACCAAGGCCTACCATTTTATCGGGAATTAACTAAAGAAATATGGTAAAAAAAACAATCACAATAAATGTAAACCTAGAAGTTTTGCTGTTTGCCAGACTGCCATGATAAAAACTAAGCCATTATCAGTGAATAACTGCTGGCAAGGCAGGAGATTTAAGACTGAAGCCTATAAAGCCTACGAACAAGAGATTTATTACCAACTACCAAACATCAAAATACCAACCGGAAACCTAAAGCTAGAGTTAGAGTTTGGGGTATCTAACAAAGCAAGCGACCTAGACAACCTTATCAAACCATTCCAAGACATCCTCCAAAACCGCTATAACTTTAACGATAAAATGATTTACCGCCTAGAGGTTACTAAGAAGATAGTTAAAAAAGGGAAAGAGTATATTAGTTTTACAATCACTAAACTATGAGCGACTTACTACGCCACAAAATAATCCCCATTTGGAAGATTGAAGTTAAAGACGGCAAATCACAAATGGCCGAGGATGAGTTTTCCCGTTATCAAAAGTGGCTCTTATCTCATCAAGGACAGTATGAGTTCATTATCAAGAAGAAGTTTAAGAAGCGGGGTTTGAAAATGAACGCTTATTACTGGGGAGTGGTAGTCCCCCTAATCGCCTCGGAAATCGGGGAAGATGAGAATGTTACTCACGCCCTCTTAAAAACCAAGTTTCTCTCCAAAGAAATGGTAATTGCCGGTAAGGGTGGTTGGGATAAAGTAACTATTGCCGGCCGAACCTCTAAACTGGACACCCACCAGTTCTCTATTTACTTGGAAAAGGTGATTGTCTGGGCCTCAAGTTGGTTGGGGTTGGTCATACCTGACCCAGATCAAGACCACAATGCTTACCCGATTTTAATCGAAACTGACTAATGAAACACATCCTCAGTGAGGGCGAGCAAACCCTAGACCTCCAAATCCCCAAATTAAAAAGGAGTAATAAACGGGCGGAAATCATCGGCGAGTTGTTTGAATTACATAATGGGGACAAGTTGGGGATAAAGAAAGCCAACTGGAAAAGGTATATCCAATGGCTAAAAGATAAACAACTTCCCAATTCTCCGGCTAATCAAATTAAGTTTAGCAAGTCTAAAATGTTCATAAAACCGCTAGAAATAAGGGGATTTTGCTCACAAATGGCCCATGTTAAGACTGATGATTTGCCTTATGTCCTATCGGTGGCTAAAGATAAGAAACACCGCCAACAGGGGGTGGCTGGATATATCAGATCGCTATTCCCTAAAAAGTTATCCACTTGACGATGTTTTAGCCAGTTGTGCTATAATTACCTTGCGAAGAGTTTTCTTGTTGAAAAAGCATAGTTTGGAGGGAGGGAGTGAAAACTCTCAAAGGCGCTAACAGGACGCCCATTCGCACCCTCCAAAGTGTGCTTTTTTTGTTAAACTGGTTCAAGGGGCTTACCTTTAGAGCACGAAGTCCAGTCAAAACTTCAATGATTAAAGGCGACCGACCACCGGCGACAACCTCGACTAATAAACCCTAGGAGCAAGCCCTTAATCTTGCAGGGGAGTTAGACCAAGAGTAGTAAGTAACCATCTTATACTTAGTCAGGGAGGAGACCGAGGGAGGGAGGTATTAAAATCAGGGGGCTGGGTCATAAGGGTACTTATGAGAAAGACTAGATTTAACGACAAAATAAGAATTGACCCAAAACAACTTCAATGGTTGAGAGAAAACAAAGATACCAAAACACTTGCTGGGTTTTTAGACAAAATTATAAATGAGTTTAAGAAAAAGTTACCTTAGAAAGACCTATCCCAACTGGAGACAGTGCCAGCAATGTGGTAGTTGGCAAACAAAGAAAAAGTGTCGGAAATGTGGGTTTAGAGTAATCAGCCGGAAGAAGGTTCAGACACCAAAAAAACTTCCAAGAATGGCAAGTTATGAGAAATACCTTAAAAGTCCCCACTGGCAGAAAACTAGGAAAAATTACTTCAAGAAAAACCGAGCGGAATGTGTAGCTTGTGGTAGTATTGGATTACTCCACCTCCACCACGCCACTTATAGGAGAATGGGAATTGAGGAGGAGGGAGACTTGGTGGCATTGTGCGAGGTATGCCATAAAGAAATTCACCACATTAAAGAAACAACTAGAGGCGATTTGTATGATATTACTTGGCAGTATATTTTAGATTACCGAGACGCTAGTAAATTATCCTTTATCCAATGACCACTCAACAAATAATCCGAGGTCGTGTAGAATTAAATCATTACTAGCTTAATAACTTCATTATGGAAAACGAAGAAGTAAAGGTTGACGAAGGTCAACCAGAGGAAGCGGTAGTTGACGAAACTGCCAAGGAAGAGGAGAAGGTAGAAGGCGAAGAATAGCCCTAAGAGCCACCCGAGAGGGTGGTTTTTGGTTATCCCCAGTCTTGTTTTTAGGGTGCTTGCCCCCGCCCCCACCTTGTGTATAATTAAGATATGAAAAAAGAACAAGTAGAGAAGAATAACTGGCGGGTCTATCCCTCGCAGATTGCCAAGGTAAAAGACCTCGCCAAGAAACAAAAGGTCTCCCAGTCCGCCATTATCAGGGAGTTGATAGTTAACTTAAAGTAGATATGGATTTCACCTACGAACACCTAGACTCCCAAGAGGAAGTCCGAAAACATATTCAAGACTGCGAGGGTAGACATACCCAAC
>Ga0209210_1003387_pt1 | contig 10852 bp, 13 predicted proteins | sample RifGroA1_FD_183991 | JGI IMG/M metagenome (GOLD analysis project Ga0209210, IMG submission 183991) | Contaminated groundwater microbial communities from Rifle, Colorado, USA - Rifle Groundwater A1 (SPAdes) (version 2) | ecosystem: Environmental > Aquatic > Deep subsurface > Groundwater >...
AGTGGGGTGATTGGGGACATTGGTGAACTGGAAAAACTAGTCAAAGAGGTTATAGAAGAAAACCCTCAAATGGTTGAACAATACAAAAAAGGCAAGGTGACAGTGATTCAGGCATTGATTGGAGCTGGAATGAGAAAATCCAGTGGCAAGGCTGACAGCCAGAAACTTCGGCAAATCTTAGAGGCAAAATTGAACACATAAATACTACTTGCAATAACCATATAAAAGCCTGTTAGAATATACCCGCCATGTCTTCTTTTGTTCATCTGCACGGCCATACTGAATATTCCCTGCTTGATGGCTTATCCAAGGTGAAAAAGCTTGTTAAAGCAGCTAAGGAAATGGAAATGCCCGCCATTGCCATGACGGATCACGGAGTGATGTATGGGGCCATTGAATTTTACAAGGCCTGCAAGGATGCCGGGATTAAGCCAAGAACCCTACCATTTAACTCTTCTGGCCAGGCACATTCAGGGCTACAAGAACTTGATGAAACTCGTTTCAATTTCACACCTTGATGGTTACTACTACAAACCCAGGGTGGATAGGGAACTCCTGAAGGAATTTCATGATGGGATAATTTGCCTTTCCGGGTGTCCGGGAGGCGAATTTGCCGAAAGCTTAAAAGAAGAAGATTTTAGGGCGGGAGAAGAAGTTATCAAAAAATATCTGGAGATTTTTGGTGAAGAAAATTTCTATATGGAACTTCAGGATCATGAATATACAAAAATTCTACAAAGTCCGGGCGCTATCTTTGATCCAACAGTTAAACAAGACCTGCAAAGGATGGAAAAATTCCAGAAAGTCTGGTGGGCCGCAACACGGCAAATTAGCAAAAAACTGGGTTTGCCAATTGTTGCCACAAATGATTACCACTATGTGAAGGCTGACGATGCCGAAGCCCAGGATGCCCTGCTTTGCATCCAAACAGGAAAGTTTATTAAGGACATAAACCGGCTCCGGATGATTGACATTCCCAACCTATATATCCGCGATACCGAGGAAATGAAGGCCATGTTTGCCGAAATTCCGGAAGCGATTTCCAACAGTGAAAAAATTGCGGAACAAGTGGATATTGAATTTACCCTGGGCAAGCCAATTTTCCCAATATTCAATATTCCCGAGAATCTGACTGACCATGAATATATGAAAAAGCTGACCTATGAGGGTTTTGAACAAAAATTTCCTGATTCTAAACCTGAATATAAAGAACGGCTTGACTATGAACTATCCGTAATCAAAGACAAGAAATTTTCGACATATATTCTAATTGTTAATGATTTCATTCATTGGGCTCATGAACAGGGGATAATTACAAATACCAGGGGATCTGCTGCCGGCTCCCTGGTCTTATATTCACTGGGGATTACCAACACCGATCCTGTTGCATCACTGATCCCATTTGAGCGGTTTTTAAACCCTTTAAGGCCAAAATTTCCCGATATAGACTCGGACATTGCCGACGATCGCAGAGATGATGTAATCCGCTATATTACCGGTAAATATGGTGAAGATAAAGTTGCCCAAATTATTACCTTTGGAACAATGATGGGCCGGGCTGCTATCCGGGATATTGGCAGGGTTTTGGGAATGGCTTATGGGGATGTTGACCGGATTGCCAAGCTGGTACCGCCACCGAAGCAGGGTTTTCATCAAACACTTGATGACGCTTTAAAAGAGGTGCCCGAACTCAACAATTTATATAAGGACGATCCCCAGGTGAAAAAATTAATCGACTTGGCAAAGAAAGTTGAGGGTACTGTCCGTCATGCCTCTGTTCATGCGGCCGGTTTGGTAATTTCACCCACCTCAATGACTGATTTTACTCCACTGCAGAGGGAATCAAATGGGGACAAAATTATTTCTCAATATGACATGTTTTCTATCAGTGAGGATTTTGAGGGCGTAGGCTTAATTAAACTGGATCTCTTGGGGATTAGAAATTTATCTATTTTGGGTAAGGCTGTAGATATTGTTAAGCAAAACCGAGGGGTAGAAATAGATTTAAATAACTTACCGCTTGATGATGAGAAAACTTTTAAACTTTTAGGGCGGGGCGAAACAATGGGTCTTTTTCAATTGGAAGGTTCCGGTATGACCAGATATTTAATAGAACTTAAGCCAACCAATATTTTTGACATATCTGCCATGATAGCACTTTACCGGCCTGGCCCCTTGGGTATTATTCCCGACTATATTGCCCGAAAACATGATCCAAAAAAAATTAAGTATTTTGACCCGCGTATGAAGGAGTATATGGAAAGATCCCTGGGCCTTTTGGTTTATCAGGAAGATGTGCTTTATACAACCATAAATTTGGCGGGTTATGACTGGGGAGAAGCGGATAAATTCAGAAAGGCGATGGGGAAGAAAAAGCCGGAAGAGATGGCCAAAGAAAGGGAGCATTTTGTTACCGGGTGTGTTACTAACGGTATGCCACAAAAAAAAGCCGAAGAACTATTCGGTGCAATAGAAAAATTCGCGGCTTACGGATTTAATAAGGCGCATAGTGCTTCATACGCCATGATTTCCTATCAAACAGCCTACATGAAAGCAAATTTCCCGGAAGAGTTTATGGCGGCTGTTATGACGGCAGAATGTGGCGACACGGAAAAAATTGCTGCGGCAATGGAAGAGTGCAAAAGAATGGGTATTAGTGTGCTTCTGCCGGATGTTAACAAATCCGGTGTCGGGTTTACTTTAGAAGGGATAAAGGGTGAAAAGCAGAGCATCCGGTTTGGGTTATCTGCCATTAAAAATGTTGGGATTTTGGCAATTGAGTCAATAATTAAAGCCAGAAACCCTTCAACAGGCTCAGGGCAAGGGGGCGAGTTCTCATCAATTGCCGATCTTTGCCGCAGGGTAGATACGAGGTTAGTCAACAGAAAAGCCCTGGAAGCCTTGATTAAAGCCGGAGCAATGGACGCTTTGGGGAAAAGGTCCGCCCATCTTTTAGTTTTAGATCAAATTTTGGAAAAAGTTCACCAATTAAATAAAAAAAATAATTCCGCCCAGGCAAGTCTTTTTGGAGACAATGAAGAGGCAAGTGAAATAGTTATTAAATTACCGGAAGTCGATGAATTGTCACTGGAGCAAATGCTTATTTTTGAAAAAGAGCTGCTTGGCTTTTACCTGCACGAACCACCTTTTTTAAAACTTTTAAAGCAGGTGGGGGATTTTTGTACTCATAATTTATCGGTGATTAATGATGAATCTGTGGGGAAAAAAGTACAGACAGGTGGAGTTATAACAGAGGTAAAAAGGGTGGTTACTAAAAAATCGGGGGCCGAAATGGCTTTTATTAAGCTATCTGATGGTGTAAAAGAAATTGAGACTGTCATATTTCCCGCGACTTTTAAGGATAATAAGGAAATTCTGGAAAAGGATACAGTAATTCTCATTTGGGGCAAGATTGACAAAAGAGAAGAACAATTAAGTTTGGTGGCGGATAATATTTCCCTATTCGATCCGGAAAGGGCACAAGAAGTGCAGAAAACTGTAGAAATTATTATTCCCAGAGGATCCGGGGTTGAATTACTAAAAGATGTTAATAAAACCTTACGCAACTATCCGGGAAAAAATAAAGTCTGCCTGCTACTGCAAAATGGAGGCAGTGATTTAAAGACCATGAACCTGCCCTTTGGCATAAAATTTGAGCCTCTCTTGGTTGACGAACTGGAGGGAATTTTAGGGAAGAGCTGTGTGAGATTGACTTAAAGCTTGAAGCAGGTTAGAATTATACCCATGATTTCAACAAAATTTAATGAGACAGAGCTAAATGTTGGCGATACTGTACGCGTTCATACAACCGTAATTGAAGGGGCTAAAACCAGGACTCAAGTTTTTGAAGGAATTTTAATCGCCATGAATGGGCGAGGCGAAAATCAAATGATTACAGTCAGAAGAGTTGGTGCCGGAGGAAAAGGTATCGAGAGAATGTGGCCTGTTAACGCCAAATCAATAGTAAAAATTGAAGTTAAGAAAAAGGGTGGAAAAATACGCAGGAGTAAACTTTATTTCCTCCGCGAGAAAACAGGCAAACAAGCTGTACGGGTATAGTGATTACCCCAACACTTGATATTGAGAGTAAACTCTGGAAAAAGGGATTCCGTGCCATCGCAGGTCTGGATGAAGTGGGACGGGGTAGTTTTGCCGGTCCTGTAGTAGCAGGAGCAGTAGTTTTTCCTCCGGATGTAACTTTACCTGAAGGCATAGCAGATTCAAAACTCTTAAGACCAAGGCAAAGAGAAATGCTGGCGGAAATAATAAAAGATAAGGCAGTATCATGGTCAATTGCAGAAATTGCCGTTTGTCACATTAATAAGCTTGGTATTGGTAAGGCTACCCAGATGGCTTTCAGGAAAGTCCTTCGATTACTTGCAAAACCAGCTGATTTTGTTTTAATGGACGCCTTCAATATAAAACATTTAAATAGAAGTAGGCAAAAAGCCATAAAAGATGGTGATAAAATTTGCGCTTCAATTTCCGCTGCTTCAATTATTGCCAAAGTTTACCGTGACAAGTTAATGAAAAAGTTACATATAAAATATCCCCAGTATGGTTTTGCAAAGCACAAGGGCTATGGAACAAAGGCCCATCAGGATGCAATTAAAAAATACGGATTGTGTAGGATCCACAGGAAATCTTTTAATCTTACGAAATTTTTATATCGTCATTGCGAGGAATCCTGAGCGAAGTCGAAGGTGACGAAGCAATCTGTTCTAGAGATTGCTTCACTATGTTCGCAATGACACAATGAAGATATGTCCACAATATCTGCTGGCAATGATGGTGAATACCTGGCTTGCCAGTACCTCAAGCAGAACGGTTATAAAATTTTGGAGAGAAATTTTCGCATAAAAGGAGGGGAGATTGATATAGTTGCCCAAGATGGTAGTCTTCTGGTTTTTGTGGAAGTTAAAACCAGATATTCGCATGAATTCGGGCTTCCTAAAGAAGCCATGACACCTTGGAAAATCAAGTATTTACTTAAAACTGCCCAGTTTTATCTGGTTAAAAATAAATGGGGAAACAAACAATACAGACTGGATTTTGTGGGGGTTGATTTTACAAATAACCCTAAAAATCCGGAAATTGAATTAATTAAAAATATTACCTTTGAGTAGCGCGTGCGGGATTCGAACCCGCGATTACCGGGATGAAAACCCGGTGTCCTAGGCCTCTAGACGAACGCGCCTTGCAGCTAATTGTACTAAATTTGCTCCAACTTGACAATTAATCTAAGTTTCAATAAAATAAATAAAATGACCAAAGTTCTTCTGTCTGTTTTGGTACTGGTTGCCATTGTTGCCTTACTTTACTTTTCATTCTCAAAGCAGATTAGTGATAAATTTTTAGGTACAAACCCAACCCCCGGTCCGCAATCGGTTATTGTTGAAAAACCCATCAGGCCCGCGACTCCTTCGCCTACTGCTTCACCGGAAGATGATCTCACGGCGCTTGAGCGGGATTTAACTGAACTGCAAGCTACTGATGTAAGTTTGGGAAATGATTTAAATAACCTATAAGCTCTGCTTGCAAACGAAGTTTTCAAACAGAGCTTTCAAACTTGTTTATGAATATGAAAGTATTGGCATTTATATTAATGGCGGCGGGCATCCTATTAGTTGCACCTGTGCTTACCTTGGCAGAGGATACTTCGCCTTCAGCCACCAAGCGTATTGAAAATTTAAAGCAAAAGGTTGAAGACGTCCGGGAAAATATTAAAGCGAGAGTTGAAGAACCCAAACTAACAAGGGAGCAAATTAGGGAAGAAAAAACAATAAAAGTCAGAAAATCGATAATTGCTATTTTTGAATCATATAGCAGATTAACAATGAAAGCCGGACAACTTTTGGATAAACTCCAGGCCAGGATTGATCGGGCTAAGGCAGCCGGAGAAAATACAACCGCAGCCGAGACTGCCATGAAGGATGCGCGGGTAAAACTGGCCGATGCCACTAAAATTCTGGATGATATAAAAGGTAAAAAAGACACGGCAGTTGACAAGCCAACTTTCCTGCAAATTAGAAAAAAACTTCAAACAGTGCATAAGGATTTAAATGCAATCCGTCTTGATGCAGCAAAAATAATAAGTTCCTTAAGAAGCTTTAATTCTCAAAAAGAGAGTACAAAATCTTCGGAAAAATCAGAATAACTCTTAAGCGGGAACTTCACCCGGCTTAAGCCAGTTTACAAAGGCGCATCCTGTGGCTTTCCGGGTTTCCCTGTCCCAACCTGAAGTGGAGCATTTTTCCATTCTTTTACCGGAAGAGGTAGTATATAAAACCAGAGGCTTGCCGCATTGGGGACATTCCTTATCCAGAGGCTCTGTAGTCCCGTTGATCCATTCCACATAGTCACACCCTGTGGCAGTTTTTGTTTCTTTATCCCAACCTCCCTTGGAACATTTCTTCATCCTTTTACCGGACATAGTGGTATTCATGACCAGGGGTGCTCCGCATTTTGGACATTTCTCATTTAGCTCTTCCATTTGTATAGAGTATCACATCCGACAAAATTTTGTAAGTGAACAGCTTAGTATCTTAAACAGACTGCGAGATTTCTTTGAATTATTCCTTCAGAACGGCCTAAACTCCGAATTTGCTTATCAGTTTGGGTTAAAAAATGTATAATAAAGTTCATCAGTTACTTTTAACTTTTACAGATAATTTGGGTATGGCAAAATATATGGCAATATGGTAATATATTTATGAATACATCTTTTGAGTGGGATGAGGATAAAAACGCCGAGAACATAAAGAAACACGGAGTCAATTTTGAAACTGCACAATACGCATTTATTGACTCAAAGCGTGTGATTGCGCAAGATTTGGAGCATAGCAAGATAGAAAAGCGTTATTATTGTTTCGGTAAGGTGAAGGGAGGTGTTTTAACTGTTAGATTTACCTACCGAGGCAACAGCATCAGAATAATAGGTGCTGGATACTGGAGAAAGGGCAAAAATATATATGAAAAACAAAATCAAATACTGTAATGAGCCAATAGAGGCACGAGTGATAAATGACTTTTTACCAAGTCCTGAAGACTTGAGCTTAAATGAAAAAAAGACCAAGGTGACATTAACTCTTACAGAGAAGAGTCTGGACTTTTTTAAAAGTGCTGCTAAAAAACATAATGCTTCTTATCAGGCAATGATCAGAAGGCTTATTGATTATTACGTGGTAAACCAAAGAGTTTAATTCGATCCTTGTAGCCGAGATGGATCATCAAAATTGATGTTAACATCGCCACCGAAATCATTGGGTGGAATTATATACCGTTATGATAATGTGGATTTACATTACTAACAATACTCATATGATTCTATCCATGTTCACCTAACTGCATTCTTCGGTAGGTTTCAGACATTGAGGGAACTGGACTTTTAGGTATAGAAAATGATTCATACAGAGGATTTTTAACAGCTTCAAGTATTGCTTTTTTTAATTCCTCTCTGTCTTGCCATTCATCATTTTTAAATACTTTATGCCCTTTCATACTTTTTACTGTTAATGTATCTGAACCCCAATATGAATCAAACCATGGGTTACACTGAACTTCTACATAATTATAACCGGAATCTTGTAGATCAAGGTTAGGGTTTACGCCTTCTCTCCAACCTAATCTAATAAAATACGACTGTCTTTCGTTCCAATCAGTAGAAGGTACCGAGTGGTTTTTAAGATACGGTCCAAAAAGTCTCCTGTGATCTTTCCCATATATTTTATCCAATCTATAATTTTCTTCACTTCGATCTCTGTTTGTCTCAAAGTCGTAGCGCGATCCGTATTTTGACCATACTTCTCCTATTTGAACCGCTTGGTAATATTGAAAAAGTCCCGCTTGTGCTTGTGTTATGAGTTCTCTTATTCCCGATTGATCTGCTATTTGTTTTCCATGTTCATTTGCTATCAACATAGGTGGCTTCCGATAGGCCTCTTTGGCTTTGGCCTCAGCTACATTTCTCTCTGTTTCCTTTTTCTTTTCTTTTGCTTCTTTTATCAGAAGGCCTTCTGTGCGGATAAATATACCTATCTCTGTAGATAAGTCCAATGGTTCTCCTATGCCGCTATTTCTAGGTGCTTCAGCTGACATAATGATTGAATTATAGTTTTATAAACTCAAAAAGTCAAAAATTAGTAAGTTTCTGTTATCTTCTTTCATCTATTTTTAACCATTGTTAACTTGTGACCCGGCTAGTACCTTAAACAGACTACGAGAATTCTTTGAATTATTCCTGTCTGACGGTCTAAACTCAGAATTTGCTTATACATTTGGCTTGAGAAATGCATAGTAAAGTACTATATCACTTTTTACCTTTGGCTAATTTTAGGATTTGATCTTTCTTTAAGATTAAGTAAGAAGAGCAGTTTTTCTGAAGAGCACGACTGATAAAATTCTCAAACCCAACATAGATAATTTCTTTCTTTTCATCCTTGGCGGTTTGTATGGCCGGCAATAAATCAGTATCCGAAGAAATCAGATAGAATTTACTGAATTCGTTCTTTATTGATCCGCGGACAATATCAACAGCAATTTGAACATCAACGCCTTTTTCATGAAATTTACCATCAGACATGAGAAGATAACCCAGTTTAATATCGACATTTTGATTTCTCAGATGAGTAAATAGCTTTTGTTGATTTGAATAAAGCATTTCAGACTTTTTATTACCTTCATACTGCCTGATCTCACCAACGTAATAAACTACTTGAAACTGGTCACTTTTAACTAACGATTTAGCTAATCCGTGATAATCGAAGTTGGTTAGGTGAACTTGAGGCAAAATCTTTTTGACCTTATTATAAAAATTGCTTCCATCAAATTGAACTAGAATTTTCTTCTTCACCATTTTATCTTAGATGATTTAAGGGTTTTAAGCAATAAAAACCCCCAGCTCGAGTTGAACTGGGGGGAATTAGCAAGTCAAATGTATTTCTTTTGGAAATACAACATTATACTATCAAAAATAATGACAAAATGCAACAACTAATTCGATCCTTGTGGCCTAGATGGATCAGAAAGGCTTCTGCCAACATTCGCTCCCTAACAGTAAGGTACTTTCACCACAAGAATCATTCGGTAAAATTAATTATACTAAATTTTTAACCGAGCTTGGAGGCGTACTTTGCAACCTTTAGGTGTGCTTTATAATTTTACTTTAATTAAAAGGAAAGGGTCTATTTGCAACTTCCAGCATTGATCCAATTAAGCCTTGGTATATTCTTGGTGTGACTCTTTCTGTAGAAGCTCGAAACATTTTTTGTAACTCTAATAATTCTGTTCTACTTTCTTGAAGTTCGTTTCGTTCCCAAGCGTTAACCACTGGTGACTGCCTTACTGCTTCGTAAGGAGAACGCGAAGTAAGTCCCGCTGTTCTTAAAACCTCTGCCGGTATGTTAATAATTCCAACTCGCCAATCAAATTGTAAATGCTCAACAGAATATACTCTGCCCTGGCAAAGAGAAAATGTGGGAATATCAGCAGCTCTTAAAGTTGATCCTAGTCCAACTAACATAATGTTGTGTATTGGATGAAATGTTTGTCTATAATAACCTGTTAGTTGTTCTGCCGATAGTTCTCGTCTATCTTGCTGTCTATGATAATCAAAAACCATGATGTCAATTTCATCAAGAAAATCCTGTCTAGGATCATCACCTGCTAAAGCTTTTCTTTGAAGTGCGCCTAGCGAATATTCTGCAAGTTCCATAATTTTTGGTTCCCTGGTAAATCTTCCTGTTTCGACTTGAGAACGCATATCGACTATGTGAGGTAGAACTTGATAACCATTTGATAATCTTCTATCTCCATCAAGCAAATCATCCATATAACGAACGAAAAAATAAGTAGCTCTACCAACTTTACTTACCTCAGGATCTAATAAAGATATTAAATATAATCCAACTGTATGTTTTAATTTATCTGGTCTTCGCATTATAAGACCAGTGGCTTCTCTAGCCATTAAAGTTTCAATACCCATAATTGATATAGATAGTTACTATTTTAGCAAAAAATAAAGATTTAATTATGATTTTCTTCTTTTAAATAAAATCTATGATTTTTTATAAAGGAAGAAGGTGATGATTGATGTTGTCGCTAGATGAAATTAGAAAATACTTTCATAATGCATCGGAAGAAGAATTAAAACAAATACAGGAATCAGTTTGTCTTTTATGTTGCGGGTTGATGCAATACTTTTATGGGGACAGTTGGGAAGGTGATATTGGTGATTCGGACTTAAAAAATGAAGAAGGTTGATATAACAACCTAAACATCAGTTCGAATCTCGCTCGGTTCTCTTGCCTATAGGCTTAAATTTGAGGGATTTTTTGCAAAATCTTGAGGCTAATTTTTGGAAAAATCACAAATATTATTGGGTGACCCGGCTGGGATTCGAACCCAGAACCAATAGCTTAAAAGGCTACTGCTCTACCGTTGAGCTACCGGGCCATGAATGATATTTTACCCCAAATCAGCTAAATAAAAAAGTGTTTTACTCACTTGACACGGAGTAGGTACTATATTATGCTTAAGCAAGCTCTGCACCGTAAGGTGTAGGGTGAGAGGTACATTAGCGATAATGTATTTCGGGAAAGGCTCCAGCAATGGAGTCTTTTTTTTACGCTAAACTTCCTTTTTTATGCGTGAGGGATTATAATACAGCGGTTATGAAAATCCCCAGGATTTTAAAGCTAAGTAAGAAAAAGGTTGTAATTTTGGCAATCTTGGTTGTTGCCACTTTTTTAGGTTTTAATATATTTGGAAGAAAAGCGGAAATTCCCCTACAATTTACTCAAGTCAAGAGGCAAGATATAAAATCTACCATTTCGGCTTCAGGAACTCTGACAGG